>Ga0100379_10004797_pt1 | contig 11813 bp, 10 predicted proteins | sample CryGeymeta201503_FD_80418 | JGI IMG/M metagenome (GOLD analysis project Ga0100379, IMG submission 80418) | Groundwater microbial communities from Crystal Geyser aquifers in Utah, USA - Crystal Geyser metaG 2015-03 | ecosystem: Environmental > Aquatic > Deep subsurface > Groundwater | place...
AGTTGCACTTACTGAAAGCGGTACAGGGAGCATCACGCCACCAGAAAAAAGATTCGGATGGCTCTCGTACCATGCGGCAACACTATATTCCCAATACGCGAATTGAGGATCTTGCGCTGGATTAGCGAGCGGAGATCCTTGCGGATTATTTTTATCGGTCCAATAGAGCAAACTATGCGGTACGATGGCGCCGGTCGCATCCGGTATGTGCCAATTTCCCTGTAACATCGGCGGGACAGAAGTAGAAATAGGATCTGATTCTCTGAAATAGGTCTTCGGATATTTTGAGAGCGCGTACGCCATCACCTCATGCCACATCGGCGCCGCAATAAATCCAGCGATTGATTTCACCATCGGTGTATTGTCATTATTCCCCGCCCAGACGCCGATGGCTATTGAGGGAGTGTAGCCGATGACCCACGCGTCGCGCGTGTCATTGGTTGTGCCGGTTTTTACCGCGACGTCGTAGCCGGGGAAAGAGAGCGGGGATGTGAGCGAATATTCCGGCAGACGGGCAGGAGCGTCGGAGAGCATCGCAGACATGTCGCGTGCGATATTTTCAGAAAGTACTTGCGAGGGTTGTGAGGTGTACTGCATAAGAATATTTCCTTTTGCATCATCGACTTCGAATATGCCAGTCGGCGTATTTCTTACTCCCTCATTTGCGAAAGTAGCGTAGGCGCCAGTCAGATCGAGAAGACGCACTTCACCGCCACCCAGCACAAGCGTCAGACCATACTGGCTCGGATCGCCGAGCGTCGTGAGTCCGAACGATTTTGCGAGATTTATGGCATTCTGTATGCCGACCAGATATAGAACCTTGACCGCGGGGATATTGATCGATTGCGCAAGCGCTGTCTCGAACGTCATAGGACCGCGGAAGGTGTTGTCGAAGTCTACCGGCGCGTAGCAGGGAGCGGTATTGTTAGTGACATCTGACGGACTACATATAGTAGAGAATTGCGTCGGGGTGTCGAAGACTACTGTATCGCGCGTATAGCCCTTCATAAGCGCTAGCGAGTAAATGAAAGGCTTCATAGCCGAACCTGGCTGGCGAAGCGCTAATGTCGCGTTGTATTGGCCGTCGATAGCCGTATCGAAGAAATCACGCGAGCCGACCATCGCGAGAATTTGTCCCGTCGGAGGATCGATCGCGACCAAAGAAGCATTTGAAGCCCTGAAATTCTTTTCGTTTTCAAGCGCATATCGGTTGACAATAGATTCAGCACTTACCTCGAGATCCGCATCAAGCGTTGTAGTAACCTTCAATCCCGACATAAGCGCCTGCGAACCATACATTTCTTCGAGCTGATTGAGAATATAGAAAACGAAGTGCGGCGCAATGATTGCATTCTGACCCGCTGGAGCGAAGGAAACCTGCTCGGCTGCCGCGGTCGCATACGCGGCGTCGTCTATGAAACCGAGTGTACGCATCCGACCAAGCACGAGGTTTTTCCGACCGGCAAGCTCTGTTTTATGCGCACCGTACGGCGAATAATACGAAGGAGCTTGAATCATCGCCGCGAGATAAGCGGCCTGTGCGAGCGATAAGTCCTTCGCGGGCTTGCCGAAGTAGGCCTCTGAAGCGCTTTCGATGCCATAGAGCGTTCCGCCATAGGGAATATTATTCAGGTAGGTCTCAAGGATCTGGTCTTTCGAGTACACTTGTTCAAGTTTTATCGCCAGCATCCACTCATTAATTTTCCGAACGACACTTTTCTTGCTAGTGAGCAGTTCATTTTTAACGACTTGCTGCGTGATGGTCGAGCCGCCTTGCGAGAATGCACCACCGAGCACATCGGCGAACACCGCGCGGATAATGGAGGAAAAGCGGATGCCACCATGTTCATAAAAACTCGAATCCTCAATAGCAATAGTTGCATTAACAGCATTGGGCGATATCGAGGAAAGCGGTACGACGTCGCGTCTCACGTCGCGATTATAGTCGTAGAGGAGCACTTGGCCGGTGCGGTCATAAATCTTGGTTGATTGGTCGACTTGTCGAGCGGTAAACGATCCGATGTCAGGCACTGGGGTGAAAGCGACCGCAACCAGTACGCCGCTTATGATGAAAAAACAAAGGCCGAAGAACACAAAAATAAGTATAAGAAACGTGTGCCGCCACGATATCTGCCGACGGGAAGTCATGATTTGCATGCTACCATTCTTTATTCTCCCTCGTTCCTACGGCAAGCGCGGTAATGCCGATGGCAATAGCATCTAATTCGTCATCAAGACGTTTCTTTTTTTTAAGAACGAGGAGTTTTGGAATCATGTTCGCGACAGCCACCTTGGTTGCGCTTCCATAACCGGTTACCGCGAGTTTTACCTGCTGCGGAGAACATTCAATAACAGGTAAAGCATCAATGCCGGCTGCGGCTAGGATTGCGCCGCGTGCTTCGGCGACGCCGAAAGCAGTCTTTTTATTGATGCTAAAAAAAAGCGTCTCGATAGCGAGCGCATCGGGAGCATATTTCCTGATTGTGTCGCTGATCGTTCTTGAAATTTGCGCGAGGCGATATTCGCGTACACCTTTCTTCGGTTGCATGCATCCACTCATGAGAAGTGTCGGCCGCGATGAATCACCCTCGATAATTGCGTCACCAAGACGATCGTATCCGGGGTCAATTGCCAGTATCCTCATATCCTTGTGCATTGGTAAATATCCGCTGAATATCCCCGTGCTCATCGAGCACTTCGAGAATCGCTCGCAGTTGGTCTTCGTCGGTCCCGTCTATTTCAATGAGCTGCTCGTTCGGGATGTAGGCATCGCTCGTTTTCTTAAATGCCCAGCTCGCGGCGCCCGGCGCCGCGAGCTCGACTCCCTGTAGCGACAAGAGATGTTTTATTTCCTGCGTCGTGCGATTCTTATTATCAGTAAGTGCTTCGGCGAGAATCGCGACGCCGCCCGGACCATACATTTCATATATTACTTGTTCCAAGTTTCCAGCATCCTTCGACATTCCTTTTGCGATGGCGCGCTCGATATTATCCTTCGGCATATTTTCCGCCTTGGCGCGCGCGATGGCGACCGAAAGCTCTGATGCTGAAAGATTTCCTCCTGCCTTTTTTGATTCGAGTGTGATAAGACGCGCGTGGCGCGAGAAGATACGGCTCTTCGCCGCATCGCTAGCCGACTTCTGCCGTTTTATCTGTGACCATTTACTATGTCCGGACATAACTTCAGAATAATGAAGATTTTCCATCGAGATACTCACGACCTTTGTGGGTGAGTATACGACCGCGTGGCGAGCGCTCGATGAAGCCGAGGCGAAGCAAATACGGCTCGTAGATGTATTCGATCGTATCGGAATCTTCATGAAGAGCGGCAGCTAATGCACGGACGCCAGTGGGCCCTCCACGGAAGCTCGTCAGGAATGTGTGAAGGTATCGGCGATCATCTTTTGTAAGACCGAAAACATCAATACCAAAAAGTTCGCATGCTTCATCACAGAGCGTGGCGGAAAGCGCTCGCTCATGTACTTCAGAAAAGTCGCGCACGCGCTTCAGGAGCGCATTCGCGACGCGCGGGGTCGCGCGGCTCCTCGCCGCGATACGGTCGATAACCTCTTTCGGCGCCGAGAGGTTGAGGAGGCCGGCCGAACGGCGGATGATGTCCTTCAGATCGTCATCACTATAGAAATCGAGCTGAAAAACGCCGCCTCCGAAGCGTGAGCGGAGCGGGCCCGAGAGATCTGCGACGCGCGTTGTCGCGCCGACCAGAGTGAAAGGCGGGAGCGCGAGTTCAACGGTGCGCGCCGAAGGGCCTTTCCCGAGGATGAGGTCGAGATGTCCCGATTCGAGCGCTGGGTAGAGGAGCTCTTCGATCTTGCGCGAGAGGCGGTGAATTTCATCGATAAAAAGAACAGTATTTGGCTCGAGGTTGGTGAGTATGGCGGCGAGGTCGCCGGCACGCTCTATCGCGACGCCGGACGTGCTCTTCAGGGGTGATTCAAGCGTCGCGGCTACAAGATAAGCAAGCGTCGTCTTTCCAACGCCGGGAGGGCCGTAGAAGAGGATGTGCTCCGGCATGCTTCCGCGCTTTTTCGCCGCATCAATAGCGATGCGCACATTCGCTTTTACCTGCGTCTGGCCGACATATTCGTCCCAACGGCTCGGTCGCAATGCCGCGTCGAGCGATGTGGACAAGGAATGGAGATGTGTGGCTCTTGACATAAAAATATGATGATGCTAGTATCATTTTAGCATAGTTTTTGATCATGTTCATTCTCCTCTAGGCAAGGCTTGACGGCTTTGGGCGTTTCCCCAAGGATTTCGTGGTCCCGTACTTCGGTATGAGCACTGCGAAACTCCTCAGGTGTCTCGTCTTCCCCGCGTTACTGCGGGTTTTGCCTTGAGGAGTATGGACGGGATTTTGTTTTATCTCGGTAAATCGATAGTCGCGGCGACTTCGGAAATGGATGTAGTGCCGGCGAGCGCCTTGAGTATGCCGTCTTGCGCCATGGTGAGGTAGCCCTGTTTTGCAGTCAATTTCGCGATCTCGTTTTCTGGCGGATTATCGCGGAGGAAGTGCGCGAGTTCGTCGTCCATAAAAATCGCTTCATAAAGGCCGATACGGCCGTGATATCCGGTCTCCTCATCGCTTGCGGGAGCCGGATCCCATACAGTTTCTATTTTTTTTGGAATGAGAGACTTATCGCTCAACGGTTCGAACACTTTCGCGATCATTTTTTTCTCCTCATCTGTGAGAGAGCGCTCTTTTTTCTTATTCGGATTTAATTTACGCACGAGGCGTTGTGCCATAGAGACCGTCACCGCCGAACCGAACGACTTTGGATCTGCGCCGAGGTCCACGAGGCGCGGGAAGGTTCCGGCCGCATTATTGGTATGAAGAGTAGAGAACACGAAATGACCCGTAAGTGCGGCTTGGATAGCGATATCGGCAGTCTCGCCGTCGCGTATTTCGCCAACCATGATGATGTCTGGGTCTTGGCGCACAATCGATTTCAATCCTTCGGAAAAAGTATATTTCTCTCCAAGAACCTGCGTTTGCACGATACCGTCGAGATGGTATTCAACTGGGTCTTCAATGGTAATTATTTTTATTTCCGGCGTATGAATCTCGCGGAGGAATGAGTAGAGCGTCGTCGTCTTACCGCTCCCAGTCGGACCAGTAGTGAGCAGCATGCCGTTTGGCCGCCTAATTTCCGTCTCGAGACGCGCGAGAAGCTTCGGGTGGATGCCGAGTTCCTTATACGAGACCTTTGTCGCTTCGGGATCGAGAATGCGCATCACGATCGACTCTCCGTAATTGCCTGGAATGAAAGAAATGCGCATTTCAACCTCGTTCTTTGCGCGCGCGACGCTGAAGCGGCCGTCCTGTGCTTGGTTATTGATATTCAGCTTCACGCCCGAGAGTAGTTTGATGCGCGAATTGAGCTGATGATAGGTAGCAGGATCGAAGAAATACGCATCAAACAAGATGCCATCGATGCGCAAACGCAAAAGTGTTTTTTTCTCACTCGGTTCGAAATGGATGTCAGAAGCTCGGAGTGCGAACGCGCCGGCGAGAATAGTCTCGAAAATATGCGACACGCGATCGAGTTCTTTGAGGGCTGTGGCGGCATTAAGTTCCTGTTCGAGCGTCTTGAGCGTGCTACTTTCTTTTGTGAGTTTCTCGAGTGTTTCAGTGGCGACAGTAAACATACCAGCCCTCGATTCAGTAGTGGAAGAAAGATCACTATAGCGCTCGAGTACCTTCTCAAGACTTTTTTTAGAAACAAGGAACTTTTGCAATGAAAATCCACGTTTTGTGAGATCAGCAATGAGTGTTGCAAGTGCTGGATTATTCGGATTATGGATGGCAAAAGAAAGTGTTTTTGCTGTTTTTACGAATGCCGCCGCTTCAGCGCGTTGTGCTTCTTCTTTCGGGATGACGCGGAGCGCCTCGTTGTCTATTTCTTTCAAGGAAAGATCGGCATACGCCATGCCGTATTTCTCGGAGAGAATATGCGCAACATCCTCCTCCTCGCGCTCGCGCACCTCGGTGAGCTTCTTTTCTTCACGCTTCGTGTCAAATGGAAGATCCATGAGCATATCATAGCATCAGCATATTGGCTCCAGAGAGAGGCTTGACGAACTGATAGAATAATGTATCATAGTAATTAGACTGGTCATTGAGCAATAAACAAAAAATAGGAAAGAAGGAGGTGGATATGAAACACATTACTTCAGCTTCAGTTTTTTCTCTCCTCATCATTTTGTTCTCCGGGTGCATTGGCTTTCCAGTTTATGAACAGCCAGTGTACATTCTGGTACCGAACCAGCAGGTCCAGACCGTGAAGGTCTGCGACGTAAGTGGCTGGTTTTGTCATTCGGCGTATATGCCACAGCCGATGTACACGAACCAATACTGGAACTGGATGTACCGTGGTGGCGGTTACGGTTATTACAATCGCCCATACTTTGCTCCTTGTCGTCCATACGGCGGCGGCGGCGGTAGTTTCTTTTATTACCAACGCCGGTAATCGCCGGTAATCCAATGATCGGAGCTCGTGCGCCCCTCTACCCAAGAGCGGGCGCACTTTCTTTTTTGGCAGTACAATTATGCGATGGAGATAATAGCCCGGAATCTCGCAGAATTTGAGGCAGAAGCTTCGCGCTTCGCCGGATCTCTCACACCAAGTTCACAAAATGCGATGCTTGTGACGCTCTCAGGCGAGCTCGGCGCTGGGAAGACCGCTTTTACCAAGGCAGTTGCCCGCGCCCTCGGCGTTGAAGAAATCGTCACCAGCCCCACTTTCGTGCTCGAGAAAATCTATTTGCTTCCGGACAAAAAATTATTCAAACGTCTTATCCATATCGATGCATACCGTTTAGAAAAAGGCGCAGATTTAATACCGCTTTGCTTCGATAAACTTATGCAGGATTCCGGCAACCTCATATTGTTTGAGTGGCCGGAGAGAGTCACGGATGCACTTTTTGTCCCTTCGAAGAAAGTTTTTTTCACTGCACGTTCTGACGGTTCGAGGAGTATTTCATATGACTAAAAAAGCTTCCATAAAAAAGAAATGCATCGTGCTTCTCGATACGCATGCGATTATTCATCGCGCGTATCACGCGCTACCGGAGTTTACCGGTCCGACCGGTGCACCAACCGGCGCTCTTTATGGTCTCGTCTCTATGTTGCTCAAGATAATTACCGATCTCAAACCGGACTACATCGCCGCCTGTTACGATCTGCCGAAACCGACCATTCGACATGAAGCGTATGATGGGTATAAAGCAACACGCGTGGAAACAGATGACGCGCTCGCGCTCCAGCTCCAAGAGTCGCGCAAAGTTTTTGAAGCGTTTTCAATTCCTATGTATGAACGAGAAGGATTTGAGGCCGATGATCTTCTCGGTACTATCGCGTATGAGCTACGCGGGAAAGGAGATATTGACGTAATCATCGCCTCAGGAGATATGGACACCTTACAACTCGTCGACGACGAACGTGTCCGCGTCTACACTCTGAAAAAAGGCATCAATGGCACAATCTTGTACGATGAAAAGGCCATTCTCGAGCGATTCGGCTTCCTTCCCGCACTCATTCCCGACTGGAAAGGCCTCCGTGGCGATCCCTCTGACAACATCAAAGGCGTTCCTGGCATCGGCGAGAAGACGGCGACTGAACTTATAACAAGTTTCGGTTCAATTGAAAAAATATATACAGCACTCAAGAAAGGCGACAGTATGTTTCTGAAAAAAGGCATCAAAACACGAATACTAGGACTCCTAAAAGAATACGAAGAAGACGCTCGCTTCTCTACATCGCTCGCTACGATACGTCTCGATGCACCGATTGCTTTTGCGCTTCCCGAGCGAGTCTGGCGCGAGAACGTAGATATAAAAAAAATTCTTACAATCTTCGATGAATTCGGTTTTAGGTCTCTGCGCGAGCGGGTTCATTCTATGCTTGGCGATCCAAAACAAAAACTTTCTAAAGAAGAGCAAGGGCTCGTTCCGGAGGTCATAGATTCCGAGCGTCTGCGCGAGGGACAGATAATGCTTTGGCTCATTTCATCCGAATTTACGAATCCCTCGCTCGATGATATCCTCGCATTCACAAAAGAGAGGACATTTGATATCGCATACATCAAACTCGAGAAACAGCTTTCCGAAATGGAGAAGGTACGCGACGTGTATAAACGTATAGAGAAGCCGCTTATTCCTGTGATAGAAAAAATGCAAAGGAAGGGAGTTCTTATAGATCCGAATATACTCAACGGCCTTGCGAAAAAATACCACACAGAGCTCGGAGAGATTGAGAAGCGCATTTATACAACTGTCGGGCGCGAATTCAACGTGAGTTCCCCGAAACAGCTCGGCGGAGTGATCTTCGACGAGCTGAAAATTATTCCGGAGAGAATGAAGAAGACTGCGGGAGGTCAACGCTCAACGCGCGAAAGCGAACTCAAGAAGTTGCGCGAAGCGCATCCGATCATCAGCGATATTCTGGAATATCGCGAGCTGAAGAAACTTCTCTCGACCTATATCGAGAATCTTCCGTTGATGCTTGATAGCGGCAACCGCTTACATGCCGAATTTATTCAGACGGGCACCACTACCGGTAGAATGGCCTCGCAAAATCCGAATCTCCAAAACATTCCGCTCCGCTCAGAACGTGGCCGAGCGATACGCCACGCATTTGTCGCCCCGCACGGCTTCTCGCTCGTCTCGCTTGATTATTCTCAGATAGAACTGCGCCTCGCGGCTCTCCTCTCTGGCGACCCGGAACTCTGCGCGATATTTCAGGACGGTCGCGATGTTCACCGAGAGGTTGCGGCGCGCGTATTCCATGTTGCTCCGGAGGCGGTCAACACTGACATGCGCCGCCGCGCGAAGATTATCAACTTCGGCATCCTCTACGGAATGGGGGTGAATGCATTGCGACAACAACTCGGGTCAACAACCGCAGAGGCGCATCAATATCTCGAAGACTACTTTTCGACATTCAAAACGCTTTCAGAATATTTGGGAAGCACACGCGGATTCGCGCGTAAGCACGGATACACCGAGACCTTGTTCGGCCGCCGCCGCCAATTCCCGGAGATAAAATCGTTGTTGCCGTATGTGCGGGCGCAGGCCGAGCGCATGGCCATCAACGCACCTATCCAAGGCACACAAGCAGACATCATCAAACTCGCGATGGTACGAGCAGATGACTTCATTACAAAAGAAAGAGCTCTCGAAGACGCCTATTTGCTTCTGCAGGTGCATGATGAATTAGTGTATGAGATTCGTACGTCGCGTATTGATTCGCTTAGTACGAAAATAAAAGAAATAATGGAATCTATTTTGCCACGCGCGCAGACGAATGGCGTGCCCGTCATCGCAACGATGAAAGTCGGCCCGAATTGGGGTAGCATGCAGGAACAATGATATATCTCTTTCATGGTTCTGACGTCGAGAAGACGCGCGCAAAAGCGTTTGAGTGGGTCGCGACTGCAAGAGCGAAAGAACCGAATCTCGCGTATGTGCGACTTGCACACGAAGAGCTCACTGACGCCGCGCTCACTGACGCCGCGCTCTCGGGCGGGCTCTTTGTGAGGCGACTTCTGATATTGATTGACGACCCCTTCCAGATTTCTAAGAACACAGTGATGGACACAAGGTGCCAATCAGAAGATGATGAAAAAAGTGTAAGCAATGTATTCGAAGAACATCTAGACATCCTTGCAGCTTCCGATAATGCAATCATCATTCTCGCGCCAAAGCTCGCTGCGGTGAAAGCAAAGATACTCGCCGCGAAAGCGAAGATGGAATATAAATACGACAAGCCCACCACTCGAGAGGAAATGCGTGGATTCAACTTGAATCTGGTAAACGCACTCGCCATTCGGAGTCACGAGAAGCTCTGGCTCGAGATAAATCGCGCGCTCCGCGCTGGCGACGCGCCCGAAATGCTCCACGGCCTTCTGCATTGGAAAGCACGCGATCTTATAGAAAAGAGCAATCGTGCATGGAAGCCAGCCGAAGCCCGACAACTTTCTCTTGCTCTCATTTCTCTCCTCCAATCTTCCCGCCGTGGCGGTCTCGACCTCGCTCTCTCGCTCGAAAAATTTGCACTTTCGATTTAGATGTGCGCCCGCCGCGGATCGAACGCGGGACCTTCTCCTTAAAAGGGAGCTGCTCTACCAACTGAGCTACGGGCGCGAAGTGAGGAAACAAGAATGCGTCTATATAATTTACTCTTTTTATCTCTTTTTTCCTAGTAGCTGAATGCATCGACTGTTTTTCCGTTTATATCCAGAAGCTTTACCAATTCATTTTTCGTGCGCCACATCGGGCTCGTACGACCGAGATAGATGCGCCACGTTTTGCTCTTAAAGTCAGTATCATTGCGGTGTGCGTTTACACAGCCATTGTAATTCAAGTATGTTATTAGGAAGTTCTGGCAGGCACCTGAAACATTGACTGGAGGAGAGAGTGTCACCTGACAGCGTGGAATCTTATTCACATATTCAATACAAGCTTGGTCGCGAATGTAACCGGCACCATAAAAAGATTCTAGTTCATTTGATGGTGTAGGGCAGTTCTGTGGCAGTGACGGATAAAAACTCTGGAAGGTGCTGAAGTATCCCATGCATTTATTTTCTCTGAAAGAAGAGCCGATTGGCGACTGTCCGGAGATAACTATTGCGCGTTCTCCGGGAGAGAGAATTATATTCTGCGATGCATTCACCACACCTGATGTAGGGACTTCAGTGCCTTGTGGTATACCAGCAGAAGAACCGCTCGCATCACTTGAGAATGTCCAACCTGATAAATCTACAGGAACGCCCGCATTTTGGGGCACATATATTTCAATATATTCTTTTTTTTGGTCTGAACCAGTGCCAGAAACGTAGTGATTCATAGAAACTATCCCGCGATATGGTGATGGGTCTCCAAAAACGCTACCACCGACAAAGGTGGGGAGTGGCGTTCCAGAATTGCCCGGAACACTCACGCCGTTTGACGAACCCGGCAGGGAAACGTTGGAACTGCCAAGACCAAATGATGTGCTCGGAAGCGAGAGATACGTCCCGCCGCCAAGCGCGCCAGGTCCCGCGAGCGTCGGGCCGGTAAATGCAATCGGGTGCAACGGACCTCCAGTCGCAATCCATATAAGGAATATGAAGACGAAAACCCCTAGAAAAAACCATGCATCGTGCATTTCCATACAAACATAGTATCAAAATTCTGCGAGAAGTCGCTCGAGCTCTTCGCGGACAACTACGGCGTCGCTCCACGGCTCTTTGGAACCACGTGGCCCCATGATGAATGGGTCAGTTCCCTTTCCACTTATTAAAACAACATCATTAGCGCGTGCAGAACGAAGTGCAGAGCGTATCGCCAAACGTCTGTCCATAACAATCTCCGGGACGCGTCGCATACCGGCCTCCATCGCGTCCACAATCGCGCGTGGATCTTCATCATACGGATCTTCATTCGTGAGAATAACTTTCTCGCACGCTTCCTCCGCGATACGGCCCATCTCTGGCCGCTTCCATGTATCGCGCCCACCGCCAGTATTCCCGAGGACGCAAATCTTCCGATGATTCTGGAAAGCGCCATACAGAGCACGGAGCGAATCGGGAGTATGAGCATAGTCAACGACTACAGTGAAATTCTGTCCAGCTTCGATGCGTTCAACGCGTCCACTGATGTGCGAAAGCTCTTTGAGTGCTTCCGCGCATGTTTCAAGCGGGACACCGAATACTTCTGCAGTTTTTATCGCGGCGAGCGCGTTCAAGACAGAGAACTCACCTGGAAGCGAAAGGGTGAAGTGCGTTCCACCAAAAGAAAACAAAACGCCATTTTCG
>Ga0100379_10004806_pt1 | contig 11804 bp, 13 predicted proteins | sample CryGeymeta201503_FD_80418 | JGI IMG/M metagenome (GOLD analysis project Ga0100379, IMG submission 80418) | Groundwater microbial communities from Crystal Geyser aquifers in Utah, USA - Crystal Geyser metaG 2015-03 | ecosystem: Environmental > Aquatic > Deep subsurface > Groundwater | place...
AGTTCAAATATAATTGTTATTAGACATCCAAGCCATATAAAAATTGTCAATAATTTACTTAATAAGGTAATCCTTTGATTATTATCATTTTTATCGTAATAAGCAATTGCTTGAGAAATTGTAAAAATTGTAAGAACTAATGCATGACATGAAAATAATACATCAGTAAGAGGTACATGCCCTGTTCCTAAGTTTTCGTAAAAGAACCCATTAATAGTATAAATAGTATACGCTACGAATCCTGTGATATTATAAAGCAAATAATCGAAATTTAGCCCCGCAACTGATTTTGTCTTAAAGTTTTCGTAGATTTGACCATAAAAACTGAAAGACCATATCAAAAAATATGACCAGCCCAAAGTTTCTGAGGTTAACAATAAGTAATGTGGTTCCTCAGGTTTGGTTCCAATAGACTTCATTTATTAATTTTATAAATTAAATTATTATTAATAAACTAATAAAGAAATATTAATAAACTTTAATAAACATATATATTTTATAACTAATTAACCTCAATAAATGTTATTCACTTATCAATTATATTAAAATAATATAAATAATTAAGTAATTTAATTTGAAAATATTATTTTATTTAGTTATTCTAACTACTCATAATATAATTCTAAAAGCTATGATTTACAAACATTAAAAGGAATGTGACAACTAAAAATGGAAGCATGAATTTAATATTTGTTACAAAACAAATTGGATCATCTTTACTTAAAGCAGCTAACGGCTTTAATGAAGTTTGCTTTTCTAATAATACTTTTCCTACCATATTCAACTTTTCCATACAGTTAGAGTCTAAATATTGTGAAACAGTGCTACTGCAACTATCTGAGCCTGTTGAAGCAGGTTTTTTTTCCGTAGTTGAAATGATTACAGATTTTTGCTCTTCTTCAAGGTTAAATTTGGTTGAAGGTTGTTTCGTAACTTCTGCTACTACTCTTGGGGTTTCTTTCTTTATTGGATTCTCAACTATTTCGAAATCAGTTTCGTATTTGGAGTATTCTTCTTTAGAAATGTCAGTAATCTAAAAGGAACGGTTATATGGTATAATTTTAATATATAGTTGTATTGCTATAATGTTAGTTTGTTATTATAAGAATAATAGAATATTATTTATATTGCATTATTTTACATCTGAAATTTTAATTCCTTCACTTTCCATAAATGATTTCAAAAATATTAAATCTTCGTGACATGCAGATGGAATTGATATTAAAATTTGTTCTTTATTAACTTTTTTAAGATCGGTAACTTCATCAAGTTTATCTCTGAGGATTTCACATAATTTATCAGTACTACCTTGATATTTTATTGAGCAATAAGTGTGGTCAGCCATATTTTAATAATATTATTTTGAATGGATAAAACTATATAAACTATTTATTTATTTACTATTTATAATTATATTACGTATTAATAATAAAATAAATAATTTAAATAAATACTTTATAGTAAAATTAATTAACATATATTAAATATATTGATTATAAAATCTTTTTGTTTAATTATTGTCTTATTTTAATATCAAACACATTTATATTATAATAAAATATTCCCATAAAAAACACTTGTAAATACTTGCTATAACTATTTTATTTTCCTTGGCAATTCAATAATATACTTATTAGTCACTCTAACTCTAATTATTAATCTTTTCTATGTAACTCAATATTCGGCAAATAAACATCTTCACTCAAACTTAATGATTTTTTCATTTTAAACTTTTTCGCATGACATTCCATTACTTTAACATTTTCGATATATTCTTTTTCTAACTTTTTAACAGAATAAACAGGATGACTATAAAAATTAAGAATAGTTATAATAACAAATATAATTAACAATATCAACTATAACTTGGATCATTATTATTAATTTTATAAGTGAATAATTACACATGCGATAGTTTATTAATCAAGTATTCATTTTCATTACTAATTAGCTGATCTTTTAGTTTTTTCATGGAAGTTATAGCTTTTTGATGAGTATTTTTTTCATTTAAACCAAATATTGAAGATTTCTAAATTTTTATTTTATATAATAAATGAAATACTTTATCTTTATTCTTTGTCGAAATCTCATATATCTTCGAAAATAAATTAATATTTTCTCTTTCCTTACTTAAATTACTTACTTTTTAAATTTTAGTAAAAATAATTACAAACATTGGAATATTTTAATTTAAGAGGTGGAGGTGAAAAAGCCTTTCCTAAAAATTTGTTCTTTCTATTCATAATCAAGTTTAAATTTTTTAAATGCCTTGTTTGTTATTATAGTTATATTATAGTTATATTTACTTATTTCTAGAAATGTCTATAATAGCCTGGTCCATTTCAAACATTGCTTTTATGATTATTATTATTAAACTAATAACCAATACAAAATATAATTATTGTAATTATTGTTAATTATTGTAAATAAGTTAATTTTTGGTAAGAAGAAATTGCAAATATAATTAACTTAATTACCGTAACTTATTTATTTTTCAAACTTAATAATTTAATTAAAAATGAAAATGAGAAAGAAGAGTCAAGATCCTGAACAGGAAAAAATCGAAATAGAAATGCATGATAACAGACATGATAATAGACACGAAGAAAGAAATGAAAATAGAGATAGAGATAACGAAAAAGTTAGACATGGTGTAGTTCATCAAGGTTTCATAAGCAATCAGGACATTTCTGGAACATTAAAAAGACTTAAAAATATAAACCCAAATATAGAAGAATGGGCTGATATATTCGATGTTTATGACTCAGATAAAAACGGTTGGGTATCTACTTCCGATGTACCAGACATACTAAAGAGCTTAAACTTAAAAATCAATGATGTTGAAGTAGGTCAACTAATAAAAGAAAATGATAAATACCATACTGGTTATATGACAAAAAAGGAATTTTTAGAAATATTTGCTTGTTACGGAGAAAATTATAATAATGTTGATCATATTGATATAATAGACTCATTTAAAATATTTGATGAGATGTGTAATGGTAATATAGGAAATCAGGATATGATAGATATATTAACAAAACATGGAGAGAAATTAAGTGTCGATGACGCTGTTGATTTATTAACAGAATTAAACTATGATGGAAGTATGTCTTATCTTAGTTTTGTTAAAAATAATCCTATAATATGAATAAATATACAAAAATACTATTATTAGAATATATTAATATAATATATTAATATTAATGTTAATGTTAACGATGATATTGTATTTGTAATTATGTTTGTAATAAAATTTAAACAAATTAACTAAAAATGCATATTATTAATACTCATAAATTCTATTGTAAATTATTATTTAATTGATAGTATATAATCTACCTAAATACATAAAGTTAATTATTATTTATTTAAAAATGCATTCGTATAATCTCGAACATGAACAAATAGAAGAAGAAAATAATAACCTTCTTAACTTTGTAAACCAGTCAACGTATGAAAAATTACCTGATAAGCCACAGTTATCATATAAAGGAGGATATAAAAAGATCGATATTATAGTAAAGCTTCTTATTAGCATAATAAACAAGGAAGATGAAAGAAAACAATGTATTTGTTCTTATAAACCAGTTGAAAATGAAAATCATCCTACTTATACAGAAGATGAAGTTATTCCTGGAGTTCGTATTCCTTGTAACAAAAATGGGAATATTGATTTAAGCAACATAATTAAAACTTTAAAGAATTTCGGTTATCCTCTAACAGGTTCAATGATCCAAGTCTACTCCTATGATCTCAAACAATATATTTTATTTGGAAATTCTGTCAACCAATCGATGATTCTAAAGGATAAGGATCTTATTTACGACAATGTAGTGAGAATGAAATGCACTTGCTTTATCGATGAAGCTTACATACCAAAATTCGAACATGATAGCAATAACTTAAATGTATCTAGTTTATCTGAAGATAATTCCGAAGAAAAAGGAAGAAAGAAACACAAAGAAAGAAAAATTGGTTATATAATAGAGAAAGTAAGCGCTTGGAGGAAACTTTACAACGGATTCTTTGATGAAAGTGGAAAATTCATAAAGCTATCATTGCTCGATGCAGCAAAAGAGATAAATATCCCTAAAAAAACTTTAGACGATTACCTAAGGCAACTGAGGTTAGGGAGGAAATTTGGCTATGATTTCAATAAGAATACAGACTCTAAAGTAGGAAACTTGAGAGAATTTGTTAAAAAGAAGAACTTAGTTATAACTAAGATTAAAAAAAAGACATCTACTAATGTTACTATTGCTTCCAAAGTTGATAAGGAAAGAGAAAGTGATATTTAGGATTTGTATATTGAGTGTAGATATTCATTGTATAGATTTTAATGTGAATGATGAGTTAGAAATGCTAAATGCTATTATATAAATATTTAAATGTAATTATATTATGTAAATAAACACTAAAGTTAACTTAATTTAAATAAAACGAATTATATTCAATAATTTATATTTATTTTCATTTAAAATGGTAGATTTAAACCAATTAAATAACAGAAATATATCAAATATAACAAAAATACTTAATATAACCACAATAACTGAAAATACTTTATCTAACACTTATTCTGACTATCTTACTACAGGACTAACAATTAGTTTAGAAGCATTTTCATTAGTTTGCATTTGTATTTCTATAGGAGTTTTAATAGAAGATTATATGATTCGTAAATAAATACATAATTAAAAAATATAACATATATATATTAAATTATAAAGCTTGCTTACAAAACTTGGGGAAGAAGTACAAATTATCAGAGGAATTTTCAGGATATATCTTAGCAGTTGGAGCGAGTATACCTGAATTTACAACTAATTTAATTGCTTCAACCAATAAAAATAGTATGATTGATCTTGGTGTTGGTACTGTAACAGGATCTGGAATATATGGTAATGTTAGTTTCTAACATAAATAAGATTTTACTATTTGTTTTTCTGTTGCAGCGTTATTTGTAAACTACGATTTAAATCCTGATGGATTACAATTAAACAAAAGAATATTCTATAAAGAATCAATTGTTTATCTACTTACATTAGGGCTAATACTTATTTTCTTATATGATGACGCTATTGATATTTATGAATTACTTATATTATGCTGTCTTTCTCCTTTTTATATTTATGCTGGGTATTATTTTAGTCAATCTCCTACAAAAGAAAAAGAGAAATCTGAAGAAATTCAAGACTTTTCAAACAATAAATTACATTTACATATTCCAAGTAATGATCTGTAAAATAAAATAAATTTAACAAATATAACATTATAATAACTTAGCGTAAAAGATAGAAGACAAAACTCTTTTGAATATTTAAAGACATCAAATATAAATATTAATTCAATGAGTACTGATGACAACTCTGTAAATTCTGTAAAATTAATAATAATTTAGTTTTAGTCGACAGAGTTAAACTATTTAGATTTAGAATCAGAAGGTGTTCATCCAGATCAAGAATTAACGGTTTTTAATAATAGTGGTGATCAAGATGAGGGAAATGATATTAATGCGGGACCTGAAGAAGAAGGAAGCTTTTTATATAGAGCGTTTGATAAGTTTCAAAAGATTATCGCTCTTATGTTTGGTTTTTTAAATATTTTCAATAGTTATCCTGTTGTAATGTTCATTATTATATCCTTTATGGTTTATATTCAAATTCAAACTATAATCTCTTTTGTTGAAGATTTATCCAGTAGAACAAGTTTTACACCAGCGTTACTCGGATTAACAATTATTGCTTGGTCTGGCAATGTAGGGGATTGTATTAACTCAAGTATCTTCGCTAAAAAAGGAATTCCAGATTTAATGGTAACGACTATTATTGCATCTCAGATAATGAATTTACAAATTTGTTTGGCATTTCCTTGGTTATTAAGTATTCTTCTTGGTATAAGAACTAAGATTGAATTCGAAAATGAATTAACAAAAAATTTCTTTAAAATTGCTTTTGTTGGGATATTTATAGCTGTTGCTGTAATGGCATTATTTGGAATGAAGTTAAATAAGCAAGCAGGATTAATTTTGTTAATTGTATATATAATTAGTATTGTTTACCAAGTTCAAAATGAAATTTTAATGTAATTATCTTTGTCTTTAATTTAATTAATAAATAAATAAATAATGTATATGATATAAGTATTGATATATTGAAATTAAAATATCAATATAATTTTATTTATAAACAATAATAAAACATAAATAATTATTAAGAGATTTAATCATAATTTATATTTATTTGTATAATATAAATGGAAATAAGTTTAAAAGAAACAGAAAAAACATATAAAAAAGGAGTTGAAGCATTAAAAACAAGCTTTTTTAAATTAAAATTTGAGCCTGATTACCTTTCAGGTGTTTCATATTTTACCGAAGCAGGGATAAATTATAAAAAGCTTAAGTATTTCAATGAGGCAATAAATAGTTTTAATCAAGCTATAATATGTAATAAGAAATTAAGTGAACGATGGGCAGAAGGCAAGAATCAAATTGAATTAGCAGAAATATACATTTACGAATTAAAAGATAATAATCAAGGATTAAAGTGTATAGAGCAAGCGGTTATTGCTTATAAAATTGCAGGTAAATTTTCAATGGGAATAAGAATTTATATTGACTTTGCTGAAAAATGTATAATCAACATGAATGGAGAACTCGCAATGAAGCTTTTAAAAATGAGCTTTGAAGATTGTTATGAATTTACTCATGATGATTTAGCAAGAATTACATTCGAGGAAGGATTTACAAAATTAATTGATTGTTTTTGTTTATATGGTAGACATGGAGAAAGTTTAGATTATGTTCAAAAGTACTTAAAAATGCAATTACAAATGAAAGATGAAAAGAAAAAGAAAATAACCAAAAACTATTTAAGAGAAATAATGTTAAGATTAATTTTAAAAGAAGATTTCTTATGCGACGATGTTATTTCACAAATGTATGGATCATTCGATAAAACTTGTGGGGATGATGTTGAAGATGCCAGAGACCTTATTAAATCTTTTAAAGAGCTCAATACTAAAAAATTTAACGACTTAATGAAGTACAGTTTTGACTTTTTTGAAAATAATTTATTAAAGAACTTAAGAAAAGCATATGAAACAAGAGTACAAGACGACGTAAAAGTAATAATTCCTGGTGATAAGACCTACGAAAAACCTAAACAAACATTAAATATAGACACAAAACAATTAGAAAAACTAAATATTAAATCAGATGAAAAAGTTGATGTAAAGAAAGATGAAAATTTTGATGAGAAGCAAGATGAAAAGAAGGATGAAAAGACTGATGGAAAGAAGGATATAGTAGATCCTAAACTGGAACAGAATACTTTCGCTGATGGCTTATTATAAAATTTGATTACATATATAAATTTAAAATTAAAATTAAAATTTAGATTTATATAAATATTAAATTTCATATTTCATATTTACTATAAAATATATAAAATATTTTCAGTTAATATTACATTATCAATTATAAATGGATGATTGGTATAAGTTTGATATAAATGAAAAGATCCTCTCAAATTTAGAAAGACTAAATTATAACTCACCTACAGAGATTCAAGACAAAGTTTTAGTTTATAATTCAGCTATTGTTGATTTAATTATCCAAGCCAGGACAGGGGAGGGAAAGACTCTATGTTATGGAATTCCTATTGTGAACTTTATCCTTAATAATTATGATAGAAATGACGGTGAAAGTGAATTAGCACCAGTCGCTTTAGTTATTGTTCCAACAAGAGAGTTAGGAGTTCAAGTTAAAAATCACATAAAAGAAATTATACTAAATATATCTAAAGAAGATGATACAAAAACATACTACAATATTAAAATTGCAAATGTGTTAGGAGGTTTCGCAAAACCAAAACAACTTAAGCAACTTAATAAATATGAACCGGAAATATTAATTGCCACTCCTGGAAGACTATGGGAAATAATTGAAAGTGAAGAAGCGGAAATAATGAATAAAATGGCAAGATTAAAATTTTTAGTACTAGATGAAGCTGATAGAATGATGGAAGTTGGCCATTTTAGAGAGCTCAAACAAATTTTAGATTATATATACCTAAAATTAAGAAAAGGTTCACACGATCCTAATAATACAGAGATAGAACAAGTCAAAAAGTCTAAAAACCAAAAAAATAGCGTTATTGAAGGTAAATACATTATTTAATATATTTATTAATAACTTTTTAAAGGAATTGGAAAATTATCCGGAAACAATAACGTATTTGAAAAAAAAGCCAATTATGATCATGACAATGATGAGGAAAACGAAATCTTAAAAAAAGTATTTAAAGAACACGGTATAGAAGGCAACTGCGAAATTGAAGAAGTTGACCCATTAGATCTCTACGACCATATGAACGAAGATATAATCTTAGACAACAGCAAAGGTAAAGGTGGAAAACAAATAAAAAGCAACAAGAGTCTCAACAAAAATATCAAAAGAGAAGAAAAATTCGTTGAACTAAGAACAATACTCTGCTCAGCAACTATTGAAAAACTACATTTTGCAAAAGGTGTTTCTAAAAAGCATAAGGCATACGATAAAAACACTAAACAGAAAGAGTCAGAACAAAAGCAAAACTTAGAGAAGCTTATTAAAAACATTAAATTCTTTAATAAATTGATATTTGTTAAACTTTCAACCGATGAAGAAGAGTCTACTGATGTCCAAGACGAAAAAGAAATAAAGAAAAAGGAAATACTTCCAATTCTCCCAAAAAAATTAATATTAGAATCATATAAATGTGATCCTCAAACAAAAGATCTATATCTCTATCACGTTTTAAATTCAAGCCCAGGTGAAAGTATAATTGTTTTTACAAATTCTATTTCACATACAAAGAAGCTAGGATCAATTTTTGCATTCTTTGATTTTAAAATATCAGTTCTTCATTCAAAAATGCAGCAGTCACAAAGGCTTAAAAACCTCGACAGATTCAAAGAAGTATGTAAAAATAAATCATTAAAAACCACATCAAATGTGTTACTATGTACTGATGTCGCAGCAAGAGGACTTGATATCCCTAAAGTTGATACAGTTATTCATTATCACTTATCTAAAAAGACTGAAACATTTGTACATAGAAGTGGTAGAACTGCTCGTGCTAATCTAGCTGGAAGATCTGTGTCTCTTGTATCTCAGAAAGAATTTGAATTATTCAAAAAGATAATGAGTGATCTTAAGATTCAAGCATTAACATTAAACACATTAAATATTTCCCAGTTAGAAAAATATAAGAGTTTATTTGAGTACACAAAAGAAGTAGAAAAAGAGAATCATACAATAGAAAAAGAAAACAGGAACATGCAATGGCTTCAAAAAACTGCTGTTGATTGTGAAATAGAGCTAGATGATGATCAAAAAGAAGAATTTGATGAAGAAAGGATAAACGGTGATCAAATGCTTAATAAAAAACGAAAGAAAGAAACGAAGTCAAATATTTACCAGAAGAAAATATATCAAGGACTATTACATCAAAATATTCCTAAATCTAGTTTCTTAACTCCTGATTTAGTTATAAAATTAAATAATCTTGTGAAGAATCCTCAGTATAAAGATATAAATATTACACAATCGTTAAATGAAGCAAAGAAAGACTCGAAATCAATTCGTCCAGGAAAAACTAAGAAGAAAGGATATATTCATCGTAGAAAGAAAAGGAAGGCAAACAAATAATATTGATAACAATAGAAATAATAGTAATAACAATTAATTATAATAAATTTAAAAAACTAAAGAACTGTTTAAAATATAATTGAATTAATAATATAATATGATTATAAGTTTTAATTTAATATTGTGATTTATTTTCTTAATTGTTAATATAATAAGTTAAAAAAATATTATAAATATGAAACAAAAAGTAAAAAATTATACTTCATATACATGCAGTAATTGCACTCACAATGTAATGAACGACTTAGATTTATCAATAAGAAATAACTTTTTTTGTTTTTCATGTGGTGGGATTACATGTGAAAAAGTTTATAAATTTAGTAACATTTAATAAAGATTATCGGAATAAAATTAGAAGATGATAATTTTAGTAGTAGAGATATTAATCGTCTTGACACTTTAGATGGGATGAAACATAATTCTAACTCAATTATACAAAAAGGCCATAAAATAATAAATAATTCTTATATTAACAAAAGAAACGGAATTATAAACTCATTACGAAGACTAACATTCAAATTAAAGTTTACTCAGAAGGCTTTTTATCAAGCTTTATATTTTACAGATTTAATTTTAAGTCAAAACACAGAAGTAAAAATTGATTTGACAGCAATATGTTGTTTACTTATAGCAGGTATGGATATAGATTATTAATGATTGTTATATTTATTTTAATATAATTTAGCCAAGTTCGAAGAAAACGACCCTATAATTCCTGATTTGACAAGTTTTCAACTGTTAGATAGTCTTAATTATTTTAATTCGTTTGATATTATCCCTCATGAAGTTATATGTGTTAAATTACTAAACTATAATTTAAGTCAAAATACAGCGTATCATTTTTTAAAGATGTTTTGTTCACATGGAATTATATTTGATAATGAAATTAATAATAATGATAATTATAAATACTTATTATTTAGTGGAAATAAAGAAAGTAGTAAAGATTATAAGAAGTATAATACTAATACAGTGCATCTAGAAAGGAAGAAACTAAATAGTATTGGAAATATAGTATCTAATAATAACAATAATAACAATAATAACAATAATAACAATAATAACAATAATAACAATAATAACAATAATAACAATAATACTCCTATGAATACAAACCCAAAAGATAAAATATTAGAAAAAATAATAACTTGCTGTTACGAATCACTTGGAATTATAACTGATGGTATAATATCATTATCCTAATATAAAATAAAATCTAATTTAAACCTAAATAAATTAAATCTTATAATTATATTTATATAACAATTCAGATATAAGATCACTAGAACATAACCCATTACATATTGCTCTTACTTGTATTGCAATTTCCAGGCAAAAGCAAAAATTTTCCATTTGGCATTATTCTTTTCAAAAAGTTTATAACTTATATTTCAACGATTTTAAAGATTGCTATGATACATTTAGCGCGTAATTTCTATTAAATTAATATAATCTTTAAATTTACATTAAAATAAAATAAAATAATCATTTTAGTAACCAATTATCAATTAAGGAACATTTACAATCTCATTCAAACACAAAAGAAACTAAAGAAGATAAATCCAGCTCAAAATCGAGCCCAAGAAGATTATTATCTGTTAATATTCCTAAAAGCGAAAGAAATGCCTCTTTAAATAATATTATAGATAATATTACACATGAAAATAGAAAGGAATTGGAAGAAGCAATTCAACGCTTAAAAAAAGAAAAAGAAAAAATGATATTAAAAGCAAAGAATATAGCTCCTCTTGATATATCACAAGCTATTCTTAAATTAAAAGAAGCTAAAGTAGAAAGTAACAATACTGAAAGTCACTACTATGCATATGATATGCCTATTTTAAAACTAGTTGGAAGTAATCAAAATAAGGATTTAAAACATGATAATTTGAAAAAATCTTTTTACGGCTCTAATTTTTATATAAATATGAATGAAAAAGAAGAAAAACATGTGAAATTTATAAATGATGCTAGCAAAATAAATAGTGTGTATAACAGCAGTAATTACTTAACGAATATTGAAATATATAAAAAGGATATTCATAATCAGAACTTATCGAAAAGAGGAGAAAGCCACTCACTACAAAAAAAGAAGTTGAAAAAAATA
>Ga0100379_10004807_pt1 | contig 11803 bp, 14 predicted proteins | sample CryGeymeta201503_FD_80418 | JGI IMG/M metagenome (GOLD analysis project Ga0100379, IMG submission 80418) | Groundwater microbial communities from Crystal Geyser aquifers in Utah, USA - Crystal Geyser metaG 2015-03 | ecosystem: Environmental > Aquatic > Deep subsurface > Groundwater | place...
AAGTCAAAGAGTTTTTGTAATAATAACGCTATTGAAATGGTTAATATTAATAATTCAATTAACCCATATTTAATTAATGAATGTTATGATGATAATCCAAATACAAATAATATATCTGACAGAAAAATATACAAAATAAATAGAGATGCATTACCTTACATTAATGAATATAATATTGAAAATATTGATGACAATAATTTTCATGATATTCAAAGTGACATTAATCTTAATCACCCATATTATGAATGGAAATAAGTTAACGATTGGTGCTAAATATATAAATTCTATAAATAAATAATTGTATTTAATTTATATCATGTCTATGGTATTTAATATATTTTTTATATAAATTTAATTATTGTTCTATATTACATAACTTTTAATAAATATAATAATTTAATAATTTAATAATTAATACTATTACATAAATAATATGGACAAAAATAAAAAAAAACTTGCTGATTGTATGAATTTAATGAAAAAACTTCCTAGTAGAAGCTTATCTCTCAATATAGAATGTAATTATAATTAATTCACAAATATGCATTAAATTTACATTAATTTACTTGTTTTAATTTAATACTAAAATAATACACCAGCTGTTTCAAAACTTATCAGAAATGCAGACGTAATAAATGAATTTACTAGTAAAGTAGATAAAATACATGAAATAAATAGAGATGATTCAATGGGAGCTTTCATAAAAAGTGAATACAACCAAGTACAAAAATGGACTTGCTTTAGATCACCATGGTCAAACACCTTCTTTCCTCATACAGAAGAGCCAGTATTTCCTCCGAATGAACTAAGAGAGCTTGAAATTAAACTTAATAAACTGTTTGCTACTTATTGCAGATTTTATTATAGCCCAACTTCTGTTTCTTCTGTATATATTTGGGACTTAGGAGATTCTATGGAAAGTGGATTTGCAGTTTCTTGTTTGATAAAGAATGGTAAAAATTAAATAAAATTTAGTTATTAATTAAATTAAATGATAATAAATTACTATTATAACTGTTTAAACAATTTAGAACTTACTGATAACAAGCTTATTAAAAAAGGTAGTTGGGATTCTACTAATATAGTAAATGTGAAATTTGTTAAGGAAAAAGAGAAAGATGTTGAAAAAATTAAAGCTAATTATAAACTAACAACAACAGTCCTTTTTAATCTGACAATAAGTACTGGAGATAAAAACTCTACAGATATATGTGGATCTCTTACTAGAAATGTATTGTTAAATTATTAACCTTTAGAACGAAGAATCTTATTACATTAAGGCTTATATTGATGATGACTTCCATTGTGAAAAGATTGGAAGACTTATTGAAAATACTGAAAATAACTTAAGGAACCAAATTGATGAAATATATATTAAGAAATCGAAGGAAGTATATACATTCAACATTATTTATTAACTTAAATTAACTATTGTTTATTTTTAGATAATAAATACTGCAAGATATAGTAGTATTAGAGGAAAAGAATACTTAAATAGTTCAGATATAGTTAAAAATATGTGGTATAATGAAAAGCCACAAGCAACTAGTAAATAACATAAATAGTTATATGATACATATATTATTTAAAGTTACTACATATTATTCTTGATATAATTAATTAAAACGTAATTTTTTATTAAATTATAGTATATAAATTATAATTAACAAAATTTATTCACTAATTTATCAGTATTTTATTTATTAAATATATTATTTAGTATATACCATTATATCATCAATACCGAAACTTTGATGACAAGGATTTCCTTTTAATGTTGATCCAAACGTTATTGTTACAGAATCCTTATTATGAGGAATAACAACATCAATAGGCCTAATAATAAATATTAAATAAATATTTTATTACAATGCAAATGCAGGATCATTAAAGTGTCCTCCACAAATATTTAATCCATGTTTTTTTGAGTGTTTACCAACTCGATTCCATACTATTTTATTATTTATTTTCATATATGCTTTCTCTCCATCCCAAGCATCTAACATATGAAATGATGCATTTATTCTTATAGTAGTATGTTGTTTTAAACCTTTAAAAGTTTTTGTCACTTCATTAAATGAAAAATTGCAATGTCCTCCTAAGAATCTTCCAGTCATATTCTCACATCTACTTGTTCTTTGATCTGACCATCCAAGAAGTGAGTCTTCATTTTCAAAGTCATCATGGTGTTTTAGCTCCCACTGTTTTATCCCTTCTACAATAAATGATGTTCCTTTTAATGCCACTCTTTTTGCCTGAGAGTTATTGTTTATAACTAAATCTCCTTCAATTGTTATTACACCCTTGTAAAATTAAGATAAATTAAGATATAAGTTTGAATTGTTATATATTAAACTATGTAAGTTATAAAATTACATCAGAGGAAATTATTTTTTCGACTGAAAGACTATTCGTTGAAAGTTTTTTTGTTATCAATTTGTCAGCAGAAACAAGTGAAGTTACTTCGACTTTTCCATCTATTAGTAGGTTATTTACATTAATAGAAGCTGATTTAATGTCTCCAGCAATATTCATTCCTTTATTTATAGTTAAAACTCTTGGTTTATTTCCATTAGTATTCCATTCCTCATTATTACTTCTATGACTATTATGATTAAGGTGATTTGTGGAATTTCTTTCATGGTCATGTTTTTCTATGTTTAACAACAATGACTTTTGTAAAAGTTCAATATCAGTTTCTTTCCCCGTTTTAATATCAGTTGGAAAGGATTCTGCGAAATAGAAAGTACATGTAATCAAAATTATAAGAAATGTAAAATTCAACTTAAACATTTATAATTATTGTTTTAAAGTATAATTGTAATAATATAATTATATAATTATTATCATTATTATCATATTAAACATTATTATAGAAATAAATACAAAACTTATTTAATTTTTCTATTTAACCTTAACAAATAATTAATAGTTTTGATTAATATCATCTGTTTCATCTGTTTTCTACTTTGATTCTCATAACATCTCCCATCGATTCAATATGACATTCATCAACACCTCGTAAAATTTTAAAGAAACCATCTTCTCCCCAGTTACTACCCCAGGAGTTCATGCAAATCCAATACTTCACTCCATCTTCTTCTCCCCAACCTACAATTAATATTGAATGTTCAACACTTTCCCAAAAAATATTCTTCTCAAACATAGTAACTTTACTAAACGTGTTTAACTTGTTATTTTTTATTAGATCTCCATGACTGTATACTCCATTTTTATAATATGAAAATGACCATGGAACAACCATATTTCCAGGAATAGGTCCTCTAGCACGTATTTCTTTCATCATTAATAGTTCACTTGTTGCTCCATAATAACCTCCAAGATATTCATATCTACTAACTGTATATTTTTTACTTGATTTGGTATAGTCACATCTATTTGCAGAGCACTCTGTAGTTTTTTCAGCATATGCCATACAATCTTCTGGTATTAATTCAAATTCATGTGCAAATTTACCTACTAATATAGGATATCCTCCTGCGCATCCTTCAGTATATATACCGCATGATAAGATAAATTGTCTTGAGAAAACAGTTTTATCGCTTAAATTTGTTAGAATTCTGAGTCTAGACTCTAGAGAACCTAGAGAAGCAAAAACAAAACAAGAACCACAATCACCTTGACTTGAAACTTCGGGTACAAAATTTTTACCACCAATTTCCCTCCAATCCCAATTTAAAGGAAGGTCTGATTCCTTGATTAAATCTAGTTCTGAGTTAATGAATTTTGATATTTCTTTATACGATAAATTATTATTATCAGGGTCCTGCTTTTTAGCTACGACTTTTTCGCTTGAATTAATTTTCTTCACATTCAAATTCTCAACTTTTCTTAACTTATTTTGACTGTTTATTTGAATTAAATTAGATTGATTAGGTATAACATTTTTCTCTTTTAGCTTATAAGCAAGAAACGAATTTATAGTAGTAGCACCTATTCTTAAACTTCTCTTTACACCTAAGCTGGAGTGTGTGTTAATCTGTTTCAATGTCTTTCCTTTAAAGTCTTTATTAATTCCAGCAGTCCAAGTCAATCCAATTTTATTTAATTCATTTATAACTTCAAAATGTTCTTCATATATTTTATTATTCAAATGCATTTTATCAGTTTTTTCTTTAATTTTTAACTTGTTATCCTTATTTATTTCCATGTTGATTTCTTTTTTCTTCAGTAAATGTTCATTTTTAGGTTTGTCATCGTTCTTTCTATTTTCAGACTTAGAATCTTGAAGGAAAGTTGTTGTAATAACTTTTAAATCCTTTTTAGCTTTTACAATTTGAGTTTGGGATTTAGCTACAGTTTTTAAACCATAAAAGCAACTCCAGTCTTCATGTAACTTATCATAGTAATCTTTAACATACCATCCAATCATAGTTTTATCACAATTTGATTCATACTTTTCTCCCCCTGAAACCGATAAATAATATTTCATAAATGCTGTAAATTTTGATTTCTTGTAGTTAAGAAGAAAGCCTTCGTTATAAACTGAAGTATAATTTCCTACAAGTACATTATTTTCGTAAACTTTATAATCCTCCCTCAGAGTCAATTTTAATGTAGTGAATTTATCAAATTTGTTATCTTTATCTCCAACTGTTTTATCAACATGATCAGGAAATCCATGTCCACATGTAGTTTGATAATTCTCTAAACTTGGTATAAAAGCTTTAGATTCAATAAAAAAAGTCCAGTCACCTTTGAGTTTATCAGGATGACAATCTACGGGGATATCTCCTTTAATAAGATTGAAACATAAAAAAGTAAGAGCAAGGAAAAATATAGAATTTATTTTCAAAAGACGATCCATTATAGATAATTACAATAAAAAGTAATTTATTATTAAATTAATATAACACAATACAATAAATTTATTAAATTTATGAAATTTATAATATATAACCTCAAAAAGTTTCAAGGTTTATATTTAATTATATTAGTTAGCATCATTTTTCTTATATTCATCAAGCTCTTTCTTTTGTTCATCAATTATTTTTCTTAGCTTATCATTTTCGTCTTTAAGTTTAAGAAAATCATTTTTTAATGTCTCAGTATCAAACTCATCAGGTGTATTTAAATTCTTTTTTATAAAATCTAAAGCACTTTGAGGTTTGTCATTTTCCTCGTATAGAGAAACTAAAACTCTGGTTAAATTATCTACTACACCGGATTTCTCTAAGTAAGTTCTGAATTCATCCTTTTTAGCTTCAATTGTTTTTGCTTGGTTATTTGACATATTGTTCTATTAAATTATAATTATTATTAAGTTATTTATTTATATTTAAATATATTTAAATACTTTACTTAATTCAAATTATATTAATAATTATATAATAAGAGTAATTAAATAGTAATTAGCAATTATATAAGTATTTTTATTTTGATTAAAATTTGAATTATAATCTATTATAAAATATATCACTAATTAATAATTATATTACTAGTTCTATTATACTATATATTAATTATACCTATAATTGATAATTAATACTAATAATAATAACATTAATAATATAACTTTATTTATATTAAAATATAATAAAATAATATTTTAAAATATTAAATACCAATTTTAAATAAATTAGCTAATCTATTACTTTAGGGCATCTTTAAGCTCCTTTTCTAATCTAAGCTTTTCAAGCCTTTCTTTTTCTTCTTGGTATTTCTTTTCTCTTTCATTTAGTTTATCTTGCATTTTCTTAAAGGCTTCTTCATCATCAAAATCTATATTTTGGTAATCGCAATCAGGAATAGATCTGGTTGAAATAGTTTTTGGTGACATACGAACAATATTTTCTCTAAGCTTTTTAAGGTCATCAATCTTGTCTTTCCAAACAATGTTTAATACCTCTTCAGTTTTCTTATATTCTTTTTGAGCTTCTTTTAAAAACTTATTAGTTCCACCTTCAGTTTTCTTAAGTAGTCCTCCGAAAATATTACTTTTTTGGTCCATTTTGACTTGATGAGTAATTTTTCCAGACTGAGAATCTGCTACTGAGACTTTTCTACTATTATTAAGTAATTCAATTTCAAGTGATCCTTTTTCACTGGTTAGACGATTGTTAGCTTGTTGCAAGATAGTTATTTGATTGTTAAGTTCTTTTATTTTTCTATCATGTTCAACTTTGAGTGTATCTAATGATTGTTGGGTCTTTTTATTTCCTTCCTCATGAACCTCCTTTTTTACAATATCAATAGTAAGCTCTTTTTCTTCAACATTCTTAAGTAGTTCATTGATTCTTTTTTCAAGTTCTTTATTTTTGTTTAATGCTTCTTCTAGTTTTGCCTCAAGATCTTCTTTCTTTTTGGCAAGTTCTTCTGCCTTTAGTTCCATTTCTGGAGTGACCTTTGGGGTAGTCTTTTCAATTTCAAGTGATCTTTCTAATTCTTCAATTTTAAAGTTGTATACAGCGTTTGCTAATTCACTCTCATTTACTTTTTTGAAAAGATCATCTACTTTTTTAGAATAACGATCAAGTTCAGCTTGTAATTTAGCGCATTGTTCTCTAGCTAACTTCTTTTTTGCCTCTAAAAATAATGAATTTTATTATTAATATTTATATTTACTGTGCTTATCAATTCTTTCTTCTAAATTTTTTATGTCAGCCATATTGCACTCCATCATTTGTTGAGTTCCTTCAATTTCAGATTCTTGATCTTTTATTTTTGACTTTAAGTCATAAATAACTTTGTCTTTGTCCTCCATAACTTCTTCATACTTCTTTATTAATTCTTTGTCCTCTTTGCTGCTTACTACCTCTTGTTGTTGGGCAATAACTAAATCTTTAGCAGTGGTAAGTTCATAGATTTTTTTGCTTGAAGATTCCATTAAGTTATCGTATTTAGCTTTAAGTTCACAGTATTTGAGAATCATTTGTTCTTCATCGAGATTTAAAAGAGATACTCTTTTTCTTAGTTGTAAATTTCCTTTTGAGTTTCCTCTATTTCTATCTAAATTTTGAGTGCTATCACTACCAGATAAACTAGTATTATCTCCTCCTAATTCATTACCATCTTCTCCAATTAAGGCATCTTGAGGTAAAAATTGAAGGACTTTTTTATCAGTTACAATATGAATAGGAAGATTTGATTTTTTTAAATCACCTCTTAAAGTCAATATTTCAACTTTTAATGCGTCGCAGAGGTATTTATATTCTTTTACACCCATTTCAACGTTTTGTCTTACTTCATTCTTAATCTTCTTTGCTCTTTGAGCAAATCCAAGAGTTCCAATGGTGTCTTCAGCATATCTTACTTTTCTTGAAGCACTAAAAAGTTATTAAATAATGTTATAATATAATATTTTACGTGCAAAGTAAAGTAGTTAATGAATTTCCTCCTAAAGAGTCCTTTAATAATCTTGTTAACTTAGAATCCTTAAATGGGACGTATTTGTTTTCTCCTGGAGTAGTCAATGCCATGAATACCATGTTAAGACTTGTCAAAGAGAGATTTATTTTAATAGCTTCTTTAGCTCTATCACCAGTAGCACCGGTATTTCTATTTTTTTCTGAACCTGCTAAATCAATAAGATTTAATTTAGACCTTTTCTTTTGACCATCTACGGTTCTAGACTCGGTTTCGACTACAAGTAAAGTGTGAGATCTACTAGATCTTGCATTTTGCTTTGTTCCTCCTGTTGTCTTATTTTTTGTTCCAGTAGCTATAACTTTAAAAATATCTTCTGGGCATTTACATACTACTTTTTGTTTTCCTTCTACTTCAACATTACCGTCAGGGTATTCTTTTATTTTTAACTTTTCCTTTAATGTAAGTAAACACATAATTTCCTCCATATAAATTTCTACATATGAGCAAGTTACTGTATACTCTGACCCTTCAGTCATTGCAATATTAATAGCTTCAAACATCTGAATCGTAGCTCTAGGAATTGTTCCAAATAATTGTTGAATATTTGGAGAGATAGATTGGAAATCAAGAGCTAACTGGTCATTTATTTCATCTGGACCAACCATTGAAAATGTCTTTCCAGATCCTGATTGTCCATATGCGAATATTGTGCAATTAAATCCATTCATAAAATCAGATATTGTCTCTCTTCCAACTTTTTCATATGCACTTTCTTGGGTAGTGTCTGGAGTAAGGACTGCATCATAAGTAAAACTTTTTTCTTTAATTTTAATCGTTGATTCTTCAGGAATAATTTCCCATTCATCAAAAGGATCATCTTGTCCATCTAAAGAAACTGGTTTCTCGAAACGGAAACGACATACAACTTTTACTGATTTAGCTGACATTTTTATATTAAATATTAAATATCCCTAAAATTATTTATTTTTATTTTATAAAATAATTTAAAATAATTAACTCATGATAAAGTATATTTAATAATATAATTGGTACAAAAACTAGTTATATAACAATACAATAAATATACTTATTATAAAATTAATTTATAACTATTTCTCTTAAAGATAAACTAGTTATTGATAACCTATTATAGAGAAGCTAATATATAATTTTAATATTATAACAATGTTGTTTTAGTAATTTGAGTAAAATTAATAAAATAAAGATTAATTTTTATTAATTAAATTATAATATAATACGTAATGTCAAATGAAAATACAACACGACTTCCAAGTAAATCAATCGTAGGAAGTAGACCTTCAATTAAATCAAAATTATCACTTGCTGGTAGGGCATCATTTTTAGGAAGAAATTCAATAAGTTATAAACAAATTCTATTAGAACAACAATACCAACTTCCGGAAAATTTTCATATGAAAATTTTATGTTTAGAAGATGATCTTGAACGAAATAAAATAACTAATGAACAATTGGTTGAATTAATAAACTTATACTCAGTATTATATTTAAACTCATATAATATACTAGTCAGTTACTTCATATTATGATGCTATTGGAAAGCCAGATCTATTTAAACAATATCTAAAAAAATTACAAGAAGTTACTCATAAAGTCGATACGAAAAAATTATTAGACAGGGAAACAAAAGAAAAATATCTTGATATAGCAGTAAGATATATTAATAACTAATTTTATTATAAAAACATTTATTTTAATAGAAAAAATTTCTAGAAAGATTATGGGGTAAATGTCTAATTAATTTTAATACTGATTTAAAAACCGAAAATGAAATAAAATTACAATTAGAAGAAATAAGAAGAAAAGAGGAAGAAGATAAAAAAATAAAATTAATGAAACAAAATCAATATTTGTCAAAAAAGTCTTCACTATTAATGGAACTAGAAATGGAAGAAAATAAACTTAGAGAAAAAGAAAGACAAAAGGAACTACAAAAAATAAAATTAAAAGAATTAAAAGAAAAACAATTAGAAGAAATAAGATTACGAGAATTAAGAGAAATACAAGAAATAAAAGATAAGGAATTAGCAGCATTAGAACAATTAAAGTTAAGAGAAAAGGAGATAAGAGAAATGAAACTTAAGGAAGTTATTAGAAGAAAAGAAGAAAAGAAATTAAAAGATATTGAAAATAAAAAAACAAACGAAGAAAACCAAGACGAAATAGATGATGAAGATTTTGAAGATATAGGTGATATAGATATTGAAGATGCTAATTTTGGTGATATGTTTGCAGATAATAATATACAATATAATGCTCATAACGAAGAAAAGAAAAAACTAGAAGAAGAAATTAAAAGACTTGAAGAAGAAAGATTAAAAAAAGAAGAAGAAATTAGAGTTAAAAATCAAGAAGAAGAAGAAAATAAAATAAAAGAAAACGAGAATAAAAAAGATTCTACGGAGCAAGAGGGAATAGATCTAGAAGATGAAGAAGATATTGGAGTGGATGAGGATCAAGGTGAAAATCTAGGTGATATGTTCGCCTAGTATCAACAATTAGAAGTGAATGGTAATATGTTATTTGAAATATAATAATGCTTATAATGCTTATAATAGTTAGTTTGTATAAATAACTATATAATAGTTAAAATGATTTTTTAGTAAGGTGATATAATTAACATTTACAATATTGATAATTAATAACTTATAACATAACTATTTCGATTTAATATATAAATAAGATAATTGTACTATTTAAGATATTTTTTATTAAGATTTTAATATTTAATATAAAAACCAAATAACTTTATTATATAATTATCTTTTTTATTCATATTTCAAATACATTTTTCATCATCATTTTTAATTCATGGAAATTTTCATCAGTTGAATCATCTTCATTTTTAATAATTGTAATATCTTTGGAATTCATCAAGTTATTATTTATTGAATTATTATTCAAATTATGTATATTGTTACTATTATTCAAATAATTCATATTAAGATGGCTATAATTCTTATCTTCTGGCATATTAATATTCATTCCGTAATATCCGGATTTTTTATTCAAATTTAGCTGAATACTATCATTATTTAACTTTTCTTTTACAATTGTTCTATCTGTAAATTGTGACTTTACTTTCCGATCGCCGACACTAGGTCCAACATTTTGTTTATTTGTATGAGCTTTTGGGTTTACATTAACATTCCAATTATAATTTTTATACTTGTCATCTTTAATTTTAGGCAACATTATATTAACATCAGGACTTCTATGGCCATATTTTTCTCTGTGGAACTTACTAATATTACTATTATGACTGTTACTATCCTTTGCTAATGAAAGTTATTTATTTTTCATAATTAGAACAATTTTTAATATAAATTATTATAATCTACCTATAATTTCAGCTTTTACGGATTTCAAAAAGTTTTTAAGATTAGTAATCTCACTGTCTTTTTCCATTATCGTCATCTTTATCTTTTCATCCTTTTTACCTTTTTCATTTAATTGATTTGTTAAATTTTGAATTTTTTTCTTTTGATCTTCTATTAACTTAACAAGTGAAACACTATTTTGTTCACTTAGTTGTAGCTCTTTGAATTTATTTTGCAAAATCTCTTCAAATTTAGAAGCTTGTACAGTTAAATCCTTCATCTAATAATATAAAATTATTACTTATTACTACCTTTTCTTCTTGTTTGGAATATAATTCTTCAAAATAATTTCTTTCTTTTAATAATTCTTTATTATTTGCTTTTAATATTTTAATTCCATCTTCAAAGATTTTTACTTTGTTTGCTTCAATTAATAGTTCCTTAATTTGTTTGTCTTGTTCTTCTATTTTGACATAGTCTACTACAGTTGATTGATCTAATTTTTTCTTTTTTGAAATAATATCAAATTTATCTTTAAGTTTAATAACGTTTTCCTTCATCATAGTAATTCTTTCTTCTAATTTAAGTTTTTCTGCTTTTATTGTCTCTATATCCTTTTATTAAATTTATAATTATATAATAAAGATTATTATATACAATATCTATATCTTACTTTATCTTTTTGTGATATTAGCTTTAATAAATCACCTTTAGATTTATTTTTAATATCATTTTTATCTTTTTTCTTATTTTTATTTCCATCTTCCTCATCTTCTTCACCTTCTTCATTATTTTCTCCGTCTTCATTTTCTTCTTCTCCTTCTTCATTTTTTTCACCTTCTTCATTCTCTTCTTCATTTTCTTCATTATTCTCATCATTTTCTACTTCTTCATTTTCTTCTTCTTGCTCTTCTTCTTGTTCCTCTTCTTCATTATCTTCATCTTCAACCTTTTTCTTTGGCTAAATTATTTTTATTAAATTTTTGTTTTATACCATTTTAAATTATTTATTTTTTTATTGTGTTAGTATATTTTAAGTTTCAACAAAATGCAACATTTCTAATATTATTATTTACTCTAACTTACTATTAAATTCAAAAAGTGTAAATTAATTG
>Ga0100379_10004812_pt1 | contig 11798 bp, 7 predicted proteins | sample CryGeymeta201503_FD_80418 | JGI IMG/M metagenome (GOLD analysis project Ga0100379, IMG submission 80418) | Groundwater microbial communities from Crystal Geyser aquifers in Utah, USA - Crystal Geyser metaG 2015-03 | ecosystem: Environmental > Aquatic > Deep subsurface > Groundwater | place: USA...
GGGGGTGTCCCACGCGTAGTTGAAGGTTAAAAGGGGCGGCGGTTTCCCGGTAAATCCGAGAGAATCGGGTTTGCCAACCTGTGAAACCTCAGAAAGGAAACCGCCATGAAGAATCGTAAGGCAAAAAGCGTCAGCAAGGAAGGTGCGTTGAAGATTGTAGGTCGCGGCGAAGAACAAGCGCTGCGGGGATACTTCGCCGAGCAGGGGCAGGTTCTGTTGCCCCTGTTGGAACTGGTCGAGGACGCCCGGGCGAGCATCGACGAGCTGATGTCGGAAGCCGCCAAGACATTCGTCGAGCAACTGTTGGTACTGTCTGCGCAGGAGGTGGCGGGCGGCAAGCAACAGGGCAAGGAACACGGGGAGATTCGCTGGCATGGCAGCCAGGCTGGACGGATTGTTCTGGCGGAGCGGAAATTGGCGATCAAACGACCGCGGCTGCGCAAGAAGGGGACGGCAGGCAAGGAGGTCGCGATTCCCGTTTATGAACGACTGAAGGCAGATGGCCGGTTGGCTGATCGCGTGCGCGACATCATGGTGACGGGCGTATCGACGCGCAAATACGCACGGGTGTTGCCGAAAATGGCCGGCACGGTGGGCATCGCCAAGAGCAGTGTGTCGAGGGAATTCATCAAAGCCAGTGCGGCGTCCCTGCGCGCGCTGATGAATCGGCGGTTCGATGATGTGGACTTTCTGGTGGTCTACATGGACGGCATCGTGATCGATCACCACCACATTCTGGCGGCGGTGGGTGTCGATTGCCATGGGACGAAACACATTCTTGGCGTGGCGCCGGGGTCGAGTGAGAACGCCCGGGTCGCCAAAGACTTGCTCAATGACCTGATTCAGCGAGGGCTTCGCCCGGATGTGACGCGGCTGTTCGTCATCGACGGATCGAAGGCATTGCGCTCGGCGATCGACGAGGTCTTCGGCGAAGCGGCGCGGATTCAGCGCTGTCGCACCCACAAGGTGAGGAACGTTACCGAGCGCCTGCCTAAGGACCTGGCCGCCCAAGTGAAGAGCGTGATGCACGCCGCCTACAAACTTTCTGACAGCCTGGGCATCGCCAAACTCAAGCAACAGGCTTCCTGGTTGAAGACCGAATACCCGGACGCCGCCGCGAGCCTGCTGGAGGGCTTGGAGGAGACGTTTACCGTGAGTCGCATGAAGCTGCCGCCTTCCTTGATGCGCTGTCTTTGCACTACCAACATCATCGAGAATCCGAATGGTGCTGTGCGTCGTGTCAGTCGGCGTGTCTGCCGCTACCGTAATGCCGACATGGCACTGCGCTGGACGGCCACGGGATTCCTCGAAGCCGAAAAATCGTTTCGCCGGCTCCAGGGCAGCAAGGACCTTTGGATACTTGCCAGCGCCCTTGGCAGAAACGTCACCGGCATTGACTCGACGCACCGGGTCGCTTAACTTATGCATCAGCCGCCGTCCCAACTTTCAACTGTCGATGGGACACCGCCCGTGGCCACCGCGGGTCTATAGAACTGATTCGGTCTTCCGCGGGCGAAAAGCGCACGCCAGCGTCACATTTCGAAAACCCAGGGGCTTATTTTCGTGATAACGGCCCGCGCCCACCCAAGCAAGGCACTGGCACGCCAGCATGGGTACAAAACGGTGACAGGTATCAAGGAACAGCCCGGGACAACGGGGACAATTCGGGGACACTGGAATTCCAAAATTTTGTCCCCAAGCAAGATTTGAATGTCGCCCGGAAAATAAAAAAACCGCCTAAGTGGCGGTTTTTTTAAGGTGTTTCTTGGCGGAGTGGACGGGACTCGAACCCGCGACCCCCGGCGTGACAGGCCGGTATTCTAACCAACTGAACTACCACTCCTCGTCCTGCTGCACCAGGCTGGTGGGTGCTGACGGGCTCGAACCGCCGACATCCGCCTTGTAAGGGCGACGCTCTACCAACTGAGCTAAGCACCCGCTTGCGCACCCGATCCTGCGCGCGATCCCGCACCCAGGATCCAGACCCGACGCCTCGACGGCACCCGCATCGCGGTCACCGCCGAACGTGTTTCAGTTTAATGCATCCTTCAGACCCTTGCCAGCGCGGAACTTCGGAACCTTGGCCGCCCTGATCCGGATCGCCGCGCCGGTGCGCGGATTGCGCCCGCTGCGTGCCGCGCGCTTGCCGACGAAGAAGGTGCCGAAACCCACCAGCGTCACCATCCCCCCCTTCTTCAGCGTCGACCTCACACCACCCACCGTCGCATCGAGCGCCCGGCCCGCCGCCGCCTTCGAGATGTCGGCCTGCTTGGCGATGTGATTGATCAGATCGGTCTTGTTCACTTCGTTCCCCTGTTCTGGTTGATCGGACATGCCCGATGCGATGCTCGCGGAACGCTTCACCGCTCGTTGATGTGTAGCCTCTGCGCCGGAGTTCGATTCGGAGGGCCGCGCCCGCGCGATGCTCCGGGCGATTCCGCACGCGCTTTATAGCAAGCCGAAAATCACCGGTCAAGCGCTATCGGTGCAATGCAGCCGATTTCGGACAGCTGGATCGGCGTTGCGCCTACAGGAACCGCACCTGCCCATCCGGTCGAGTGCCGAAACGTACCTTCCGTAGGGCGCGGCAGGCGAAGCGCATCGCGCCGCAGGCTGCCTTGGCAACAGGCAAGGAAGCGCGCACCGCAGCGGATCAATGGGTGATCGCCGTCGAATCCAGCGTGCCGCCGGAAGCCGCCGGCAGCGGGCCGGCTTCGCCCGATCCCGCCTCGGGCTTCTCGGCTGCCGGTTCGGGTTTGCGCTCGAGCGCGAGTTCGAGCACCTTGTCGATCCACTTCACCGGAATGATCTCGAGACCGTTCTTGATGTTGTCGGGGATCTCGGCCAGATCCTTCACGTTTTCTTCCGGAATCAGCGCCACCCGGATGCCGCCACGATGCGCCGCGAGCAGCTTTTCCTTGAGGCCGCCGATCGGCAGCACCTCGCCGCGAAGCGTGATCTCGCCCGTCATCGCGACATCCGAGCGCACCGGGATTCCGGTGAGGATCGAGACCAGCGCAGTGGCGATCGCGATCCCCGCGCTCGGCCCGTCCTTGGGCGTCGCACCTTCCGGAAGGTGGACGTGGAGGTCGCTGCCCTGGTAGAAATTCTCGTCGATGCCCAACTGCTTCGCGCGCCGGCGCACGACCGTGAGCGCGGCCTGGATCGATTCCTGCATCACTTCGCCGAGCTTGCCGGTGGTCATCGTCTTGCCCTTGCCGGGCACGACCACCGCTTCGATGGTGAGGAGTTCCCCCCCGACCTCCGTCCACGCCAGCCCGGTGACCTGCCCGATCTGATTCTCCTTCTCCGCGATGCCGAACGCGTAGCGGCGCACGCCGAGCAGCTTGTCGAGCCCCTTCGAGTTGACCACCACCTTGTTCTTGCGCTTGCCGAGCACCAGCGACTTGACGACCTTGCGGCAGATCTTGGAGATCTCGCGCTCCACCGCACGCACACCGGCCTCCCGCGTGTAATAGCGGATGACGTCCATGATCGCCTCGTCGGTGATCGAGAGCTCGTCCGCCTTCAGCCCGTTGGCCTTCAACTGCTTGGGCAGCAGGTAGCGCTTGGCGATGTTGAGCTTCTCGTCCTCGGTGTAGCCGGAGAGCCGGATCACCTCCATCCGGTCGAGCAGCGGCGCCGGAATGTTCAGGGTGTTGGCGGTCGCGACGAACATGACATCCGACAGGTCGTAGTCGACTTCGACGTAGTGATCGACGAAGGTGCTGTTCTGCTCCGGGTCGAGCACCTCGAGCAGGGCCGAGGACGGATCGCCGCGGAAATCCATGCCCATCTTGTCGACCTCGTCGATCAGGAACAGGGGATTGCGCACGCCGATCTTGGCCATGTTCTGCAGGATCTTGCCGGGCATCGACCCGATGTAGGTGCGCCGGTGCCCGCGAATCTCCGCCTCGTCGCGCACCCCGCCCACGGACATGCGCACGAACTTGCGGTTGGTCGCACGCGCGATCGACTGGCCGAGCGAAGTCTTGCCCACTCCGGGCGGTCCCACCAGGCACAGGATTGGCGCCTTCAGCTTCTCGACCCGCTGCTGCACGGCGAGGTACTCGAGGATGCGCTCCTTGACCTTCGCCAGGCCGTAGTGGTCCTTTTCCAGCACCGCTTCTGCGGCGGCGAGGTCCTTGTTGATGCGCGTCTTCTTCTTCCACGGCAGGCCGGTGAGCGTCTCCACGTAGTTGCGCACGACCGTGGCTTCGGCGGACATCGGCGACATCAGCTTGAGCTTCTTGATCTCCGCCATCGCCTTGGTCTGGGCCTCCTTGCTCATTCCGGCGGCCTTGACCTTTTTCTCCATCTCGTCGAGATCGGCACCCTCCTCGCCCTCCCCGAGTTCCTTCTGGATCGCCTTGACCTGCTCGTTGAGGTAGTACTCGCGCTGGCTCTTCTCCATCTGGCGCTTGACGCGGCCGCGGATGCGCTTCTCGACCTGAAGGATGTCGAGCTCGCTTTCGAGATGGGTCAGCAGCCGATCGATGCGCTCGGCGACGGGCGCGAGTTCGAGGATCTCCTGCTTCAGTTCGAGCTTGAGCGGGAGGTGGGCCGCGACGGTGTCCGCCAGCCGGCCCGGGTCTTCGATGTCGGCCAGCGACCCGAGAATCTCGGGCGGAATCTTCTTGTTGAGCTTGACATACTGGTCGAACTGGGCGAGCACCGCCCGGCGCATGCCCTCGATCTCGTGTGTCGACGCGGGTTCGCTCGCCACCGGGCTGACCAGGGCCATGAGTACCGTCTGCTGGTCAGCGATGTGCTCGATGCGTCCGCGCTGTACGCCTTCGACCAGCACTTTCACCGTGCCGTCGGGAAGCTTGAGCATCTGCAGGATGTTCGCGATGCAGCCCGTACCGTAGACGTCTGCCGGCGCCGGCTCGTCCTTGGCGGCCGATTTCTGCGCCACCAGGAGGATGCTCTTGCCGGATTCCATGGCGGTTTCCAGCGCCTTGATCGACTTGGGCCTGCCCACGAAGAGCGGGATCACCATGTGCGGGAACACCACCACGTCACGCAGCGGAAGGAGCGGCAGCTCGACCCGCTCGACACTCAACTCGACATTGCCGGACATAGGGTTTCCCTCGATGGACACACTGATGCGACCCAGATGGGGACGCAGCCTGACGATTCAAGCCGCCAGGGCGACGGCGCTCAGTTCGAGCTGGCGACCTTGGCCTGATCGGCGTAGAGGATGATCGGCTTGCCATCGCCCTCGATCATGCTCTCGTCGACGACCACCTTGATGACATCGCTCATGGTCGGGAGTTCATACATGATCTCGAGCAGCACCGTTTCCAGGATCGAGCGCAGCCCCCGGGCGCCGGTCTTGCGCTTCAGGGCTCGCCGGGCGATGGCATCGAGAGCAGGCTGACGGATCTCGAGCTCGACGCCCTCCATCGCAAACAGCCGCTGGTACTGCTTGGTCAGCGCATTCCTGGGCTCCAGCAGGATCCGGACGAGAGCCGACTCGTCCAGCTCGTGCAGGGTCGCGACCACCGGCATCCGGCCCACGAACTCGGGGATGAGGCCGTAGCGGATCAGGTCCTCCGGCTCGACCAGGCGCAGCGTCTCGGTCACGGTCTTGCTGTTGCGGCTCCTGACCTCGGCGCCGAAGCCGATCCCGGCATTTTCGGTGCGCCCCCGGATGATCTTGTCGAGGCCGTCGAATGCCCCGCCACAGATGAACAGGATGTTGGTGGTATCGACCTGCACGAAGTCCTGGTTCGGGTGCTTGCGACCGCCCTGCGGGGGCACCGAGGCGATGGTGCCCTCGATCAGCTTCAACAGCGCCTGCTGCACGCCCTCGCCGGAGACGTCCCGGGTGATCGAAGGGTTGTCGGACTTGCGCGAGATCTTGTCGATCTCGTCGATATAGACGATGCCCTGCTGCGCCTTCTCGACCTCGTAGTCGCACTTCTGGAGCAGTTTCTGGATGATGTTCTCGACATCCTCGCCGACGTAGCCGGCCTCGGTCAGCGTGGTCGCATCCGCCATCACGAAGGGAACATTGAGCAGCCGCGCCAGGGTCTGCGCGAGCAGGGTCTTGCCCGAGCCGGTGGGGCCGATCAGCAGGATGTTGCTCTTCGCCAGCTCGACCTCGTCGCTCTTCGCGAGATGCTTGAGCCGCTTGTAGTGGTTATAGACCGCGACCGACAGAATGCGTTTGGCATGATCCTGGCCGATCACGTACTGGTCCAGGATGGCGCAGATCTCCTTGGGCGCCGGCAGTTCGCCGCGGCTGCCCTTCGGCCCCTGATCGGCGCTGATCTCGTCGCGGATGATGTCGTTGCACAGCTCGATGCACTCGTCGCAGATGAACACCGACGGGCCGGCGATGAGCTTGCGGACCTCGTGCTGACTCTTGCCGCAGAACGAGCAGTACAGCAGCTTGTCCGCGCCGGATTTTCTCTCCGCCATCGTCTTATTTCCCTGCGGCCTGGGCCGCCGCGTCCGCGCGATTGGTGAGCACCTTGTCGACCAGGCCGTAGTCGACCGCATCCTCGCCCGAGAAGAAGAAGTCGCGATCGGTGTCGCGCTCGATGCGCTCGATCGGCTGGCCGCTGTGCCTCGCCATCAACTCGTTGAGCCGCTGGCGCAGATACAGGATCTCCTTCGCGTGGATCTCGATGTCGGTCGCCTGCCCCTGAAAGCCGCCCATCGGCTGATGGATCATGATGCGGGAATTCGGCAGTGCGAAGCGCTTCGCCTTCGCGCCGGCGCAAAGGAGGAAGGCGCCCATGCTCGCGGCCTGGCCGATGCACAGCGTGCTCACGTCGGGCTTGATGAACTGCATCGTGTCGTAGATCGCCAGCCCCGCCGACACCGAACCGCCGGGCGAGTTGATGTAGAAGTAGATGTCCTTGTCCGGGTTTTCGGACTCGAGGAACAATAGCTGGGCAACGATCAGGTTCGCAGTGACGTCGTTCACGGGCCCGACCAGAAACACCACGCGTTCCTTGAGCAGCCGCGAATAGATGTCGTAGGCCCGCTCGCCGCGCCCGCTGGTCTCGATCACCATCGGGATCAGGCCCAGACCCTGCGGGTCCCCGCCCCCTGCCGTGCCGTTCGCCTTCACCTCAGTCATCCCCGCGACCTCCTCCGACTGTCCCGCGCGCACCGCGACCGGCCGCTGCCCTCACGCCGTGTTGCCCATCAGCTCGTCAAAGCTCACCGGAGTGTCGGTCACCCTGGCGTTTTCCAGCACCCAGTCCACAACGTTGTCCTCAATCACCAGCGCTTCGACCTGTGCCAGGCTCTGGTGGTTCGCATAGTACCAGCGCACCACCTCGGACGGGTCCTCGTAGCTCTGGGCGAAGTCGTCGACCATCGCCCGCACCTGTTCGGGGCGCGCCGCGAGACCCCTGCTCTTCACGATTTCGGCAAGGATCAACCCGAGCTTGACCCTGCGCTGCGCCGTTTCCGTGAACCAGCCCGGATCGACTCCCATCGTCTTCGGGTCGAGGCCGCGCTGGCGCAGGTCGTTCTGCGCGTTGTGCGCGAGCTGATGCGCCTCCTCCTGCACCAAGGCGGAAGGCAGCTCGACCGGATTGGCCGCCAGCAGGGCATTCATCACCTGCTCCTTGACCCGGCCGCGCACGCGCTTGCGCACCTCGCGCTCGAGGTTGGAGCGCACCTCGCTGCGCATGCGCTCCAGGTCACCGTCGGCGATCCCGAGCGAGCGGGCGAACTCCGCGTCCACTTCGGGCAGATGCGGCTCCTCGACGCGCTTGACCGTCACCTCGAACACCGCGCTCCTGCCTGCGACATCCTTGACGTGGTAGTCGTCTGGAAAAGTGAGCTCGAAGCTCTTCTTTTCGCCCGCCGCCATGCCCGCGAGCGCGGACTCGAAGCCCGGCAGCATGGCCCCGGCGCCCAGCGTCATCACGAAATCGGTCGCCTCGCCGCCCTTGAAAGGCTCTCCGCCGATCCGGCCGCTGAAATCGATCGTCATGCGATCCGCGCCGGCCCCCGAGCGCTGGACCTCATGGTAATGGGTGCGCTGCTTGCGCAGCACCTCGATCGTCTTGTCCACCTCCGCCTCACCGACCTCGATCACCGGCCGAGTGATCTCGCAGCCGCCGACATCGGCCGGCACGATGTCCGGATAGACCTCGAACACCGCCGAAATCTCGAGATTCCCCGGGTCGCCGCCGTCCTTGCGATCGAAGCGCGGATAGCCCGCCACGCGCAGGCTCCGGCTGCGCACCGCTTCGCTGAAGGCCTTCTGGACCGCGACACCGGTCGCCTCCGAGCGCGCCTGCGGGCCGTATTGCTGCGTGATCAGCTTGAACGGAACCTTCCCCGGCCGGAACCCGGCCATCTTCGCGGTGCGCGCGATCTTCCTGAGCCTCGCTTCGACCTCGCGATCGATCTCGGACATCGCCACCGACATGTCGAGACTGCGCTGGAGCGGGGGTGCGGTCGTACTGGTTTCCTGAGTCTGCATGAGTAGCCCCTGAACTACGGTTTCGGTTCGCGCCGGCGCGGCGGCGCTGAACGCTCCGGCATGCCGCGCGCTTGCGGCGGCGCCTGCTTTGGCGGGGCGATTCTAGCATGGCCCGCCGCCCGTCCCGCAGACGAACCGGCTCAATCCGCGCCTCGTTCTGCCGTAGTATTCGCTCAGGAACTTCGCCGCCGCGCGGAACTCAGAGCGGGTGAGACGGCGGGTGCCGCAACGTAAGCAACCCACCGCTCGCCGCGACGAATCGGACAACGCGGCAGCACATCGCCCGAAGGAGGGACAGATGAACTTCCTGAACGAATACCAGGCCCGCTACGAGGGGACACGGGAAGAGGAACTGAGCCTCCAGGAGTACCTGGAGGTGTGCAGGAGCGATCCTTCCGCCTATGCGAGCGCCGCGGAGCGCCTGCTCATGGCGGTGGGCGAGCCGGAGCTGCTCGACACGCGCACCGACCAGCGCCTTTCGCGCATCTTCTCCAACAAGGTGATCAAGGTCTATCCGGCGTTCAGGGACTTCTTCGGCCTCGAGGAGGTGATCGAGAACATCGTCGCCTACTTCCGCCATGCGGCGCAGGGACTGGAGGAGAAGAAGCAGATCCTCTACCTGCTCGGCCCGGTGGGCGGAGGGAAGTCCTCGCTCGCCGAGAAACTCAAGACGCTGATGGAGCGCGTCCCGTTCTACGCGCTCAAGGGTTCCCCGGTGCACGAATCGCCGCTCGGGCTGTTCGATGCACAGGAGGATGGCCGCATTCTCGAAGAGGATTTCGCCATCCCCCGCCGTTACCTCAACGGCATCATGTCGCCTTGGGCGGTCAAGCGGCTGCACGAGTACAACGGCGACATCACCCGGTTCCGGGTCGTCAAGCTGCGGCCCTCGGTGCTGCGCCAGATCGCGGTTTCCAAAACCGAGCCCGGCGACGAGAACAACCAGGACATCTCGGCTCTGGTGGGCAAGATCGACATCCGCAAGCTGGAACAATACGCGCAGAACGATCCCGACGCCTACAGCTACTCGGGCGGCCTGTGCCTCGCGAATCGCGGGCTGCTGGAGTTCGTGGAGATGTTCAAGGCACCGATCAAGGTGCTGCACCCGCTGCTCACCGCGACCCAGGAGGGCAACTACAAGGGCACCGAAGGCTTCGGGGCGCTGCCCTTCGACGGCATCGTCCTTGCCCATTCGAACGAATCGGAATGGCTGGCATTCAAGAACAACCGCAACAACGAAGCCTTCCTGGACCGCATCTACACCGTCAAGGTGCCCTACTGCCTGCGGGTATCCGACGAGGTGAAGATCTACGACAAGCTGCTCGCGAACTCTTCGCTCTCGCGCGCGCCCTGCGCACCCGACACGCTGCTCATGATGGCGCAATTCGCGGTGCTCTCGCGGCTGAAGGAGCCGGAGAACTCGAGCCTCTTCTCCAAGATGCGCATCTACGATGGCGAGAACCTCAAGGACACCGACCCCAAGGCCAAGTCCTATCAGGAGTACCGCGACTACGGCGGCGTCGACGAAGGCATGACCGGCCTATCGACGCGCTTCGCCTTCAAGGTGCTGTCGAAGGTCTTCAACTTCGATCACCGCGAGATCGCAGCGAACCCCGTGCATCTCATGTACGTGCTCGAACAGTCCATCGCGCAGGAACAATACCCCCCGGAAACCGAGCAGAGGTATCTGGGCTACATCAAGGAGTACCTCGCCCCCCGCTACGCCGAATTCATCGGCAAGGAGATCCAGACCGCCTACCTCGAGTCCTATTCGGAGTACGGCCAGAACATCTTCGACCGCTACGTGACTTACGCAGACTTCTGGATCCAGGACCAGGAATACCGCGACACGAACACGGGCGAGATCTTCGATCGCGCGGCGCTCAACGACGAACTGGAGAAGATCGAGAAACCAGCCGGGATCAGCAATCCGAAGGACTTCCGCAACGAGATCGTGAACTTCGTGCTGCGCGCGCGGGCGAAGAACAGCGGCAGGAACCCGCTGTGGACCTCGTACGAGAAGCTGCGCGCCGTGATCGAGAAGAAGATGTTCTCGAACACCGAGGACCTGCTGCCGGTCATTTCCTTCAATGCCAAGGCCTCCGGCGACGACCAGAAGAAACACCAGGATTTCGTCAACCGGATGACCGGAAAAGGCTACACGGAAATGCAGGTGCGGCTGCTGTGCGAGTGGTACCTGCGCGTTCGCAAGTCCTCGTGAGCCCGGCGCGCGCCGGCCCGCGAGCTTTCCCGCAAGAGCATAGCGTCTCTCGGGCCGGTCTGAAGGAGTTCCGCGTGTTCCGCGTCATCGATCACCGCCACGACGGCAAGAACCGCAGCGCGATCAATCGGAGCCGCTTCTTCCGCCGTTTCCGGGCCCAGATCCGGCGCGCGGTGTCGGACTCGATTTCAGGGCGCAGCATCACCGACATCGACCGCGGCGAGGACATCTCTCTGCCGCAGAAGGATCTCGCCGAGCCGCAGTTCGGTCTCGATGCAGGCGGGATCCGGGAATCCGTCCATGCCGGAAACGACCGCTTCAACGCCGGCGACGAGGTCGATCGCCCGCTCGGCGGAGAGGACTCGGGGCGGGGCGGGGCGGGCCAGGGCGGCGAGACTGAGGACGACTTCGTGTTCCGCGTATCGCGCGAGGAATTCCTCAACATCTTCTTCGAAGATCTCGCGCTTCCGGACCTGGTGAAAACGGAGCTCGCCCGCATCCCCGAGCACAAACTGGTTCGCGCCGGATTCAGCCAGACCGGGGTCCCGGCCAACCTCGATGTCGCGCGCTCGATGCGCGGAGCGCTCGGACGGCGTACGGCGCTGGCGGCCCCCTGGCGTGCGCGGCTCCACGAGGCCGAGGCGAAGCTGGCCGAGGCGCTCGATCGCCACGGCGTGGACGACGAGGAGGATGAAGACATCCATGCGCTGCGCATCGAGATCGCACGGCTGAAGGCGCACATCGAGGCGATTCCCTACATCGACAGTTTCGACCTGCGTTTCCACAACCGCGTGCGCCAGCCCAAACCGACCACGCAGGCCGTGATGTTCTGCCTGATGGATGTCTCCGGTTCGATGGACGAGGAGCGCAAGGACATCGCCAAGCGTTTCTTCCTGCTGCTCTATCTGTTCCTGCAGCGCAACTACGAGAACGTCGAGGTCGTCTTCATCCGCCATCACACCGTGGCCGCCGAGGTCAGCGAGGACGAGTTCTTCCATTCGCGCGAGTCTGGCGGCACGGTGGTCTCGAGCGCGCTCGAACTGATGATCGAGATCGCCCACAGCCGCTATGCCGGCGGATCGTGGAATCTCTACGCGGCCCAGGCCTCCGACGGCGACA
>Ga0100379_10004817_pt1 | contig 11789 bp, 13 predicted proteins | sample CryGeymeta201503_FD_80418 | JGI IMG/M metagenome (GOLD analysis project Ga0100379, IMG submission 80418) | Groundwater microbial communities from Crystal Geyser aquifers in Utah, USA - Crystal Geyser metaG 2015-03 | ecosystem: Environmental > Aquatic > Deep subsurface > Groundwater | place...
AAAAAAAACGCAAGAAAACATACGCAAAATCAAAGAGCGTCAAAAAATTGCACTTGAAAAGAAAATAGCAAAAGAAAAAGAAAAGGTACAAAGAAAAATAAAAATACTATCAAACAAAGAACGAATAAAAGGAGAAAAAAAGGCAAGACTGTTGATTTGAAAAAAACAAACAAAGAAAACAAAAAACATAAGTGATAGTATAACTAAGAATAAAAATAAGGCTTATAAATATTTTCAGCTCTACATAAGACTACTACATGCAGACAAGGACGGGTACGTAACTCTTGCATGCAGTAATAAGCGCATTTTTTATACAAAATGTGATGCATGACATATATATAGCAAACAAAGATTTCCAAACATCGCTTTCATAGAAAAGAATTGTCGACCTATAAGCAAATGAACAAACAAGATGCAATGATCTAGCACAGGAGAACGACGTACGAATGTACTAACCGAAAAAGAAGACAAGGAACTTGAAAAATTCTCACAGGAAAACATAGACAGAACTGTTTATACAAAACAGTACTACAAAGATATTACAGAAAAATACAAAAAGCTTTGCGGTGATTTGAAAAAAACTATTGCAAAACAAAAATAAATAATTATAAGATGAGTAATACGATCAGGGTTGATGACTTTCCCCCGTATTCTGACGCTCATTATACGATAAGTATGGTGTATTCGCGATAAGTGTCTGTATAATGTCATATATATATATTTGTATAGTTTCTTATGTGAAACGTATTTTTCTATTATTCAAAAGAAATAGCAAAAATTTACTCTTATATATATATGACTTTATGCAGACAACTCTAACCGAAAGTATATTGTATATACTTATTGTATATAGAAAAATAATATATTATGTTAATAACAAACAACCTACGGTTGCACCTGAAAGGTGTTTATATATATTATAAGTATATAGTGTATATTGTAATTGATAACAAATAGTTAGTATAATATATACATGATATTATTTATATTTATATGTTCCCTATATATGTACAAAAAAACAGAAAAACAACTACAAGCAGAGTACAAAATAAAATACAAAGAGATATTCTTTGAGTATAAATAGAAAAAAACACATCAGATATTTAGTACTATATATTAACTATGACCAAAGTAGATATCGATAAGCGCATGAAAGGCAAAAGAAACACAAATTGATTTGATAAAAATCCTTGGAATAGAAACTGTTCTTGAAGACCTCGCAAAAGTGTGTCTCATGTTCTCAAAGAGATGGAAAAAAGAGGAATAAAGCCTGTATCACAAGACGAAATCAAAGATGTATATTTGTCTCTTGTGAATAATACAGAAGAAGAAATGAAAGATATATTGGAAGACAACCAGCAACCTATGCTAACAAAACTTGTAATTAAGGCTATGATGCAAGGAAAATGAATAGATGTCCTAGAGAAAATGTTTGATCGTGCAATAGGAAAAGCAGATCAAAAAATGAGTGTAGAACAAAGCGTCAAAGCATCTCAAATAACAGAAGAGCATATTTATGATGAAAAAAAATAAATGAAAAAAAACAAACCTAAAATATACAACAGGCGACGAAGATTAAACAATTTGTACAAAGTTATTGACAAGGATGCTAGATCTGTCGTTTTTAGAATGAATAAAGCACAAGAAAAATTGTATGATATTGAAAAAGAAAACAAAAGAATAATAGTATTGAAAGCAAGACAACTCGGTATGACGACATACAAATGTATCTCATGAATAGATCGTTGTCTTTTCTACTGAAATCAAAACATAATAATAACAGCGCACAAGCAGGAAAAACAAAAAGAAATATTTACGAAAGTAAAATATGCGTTTGAGCAGATACCAGCTGAGATACTACTCAGTGATTGAACTGTACGAAAGAAACCCATCCCAAAATACGATAGTGTCAACGAGTTGTATTTTCCTAAGAACAATAGTAGGATTAAGGTATCCTTAGACTCTAGATCATGAACTGCGACATCAATACACATAACAGAGTTAGCTTTCAGGTCTGATGCTAGATCTATGATGACCTGAACGCTTCCGTCTCTCCCTCAAGAAGCACCTATAACAATAGAAACAACGGCAAATTGAGTGTGAAATTATTTCTACGAATTACGAAAAAAATCAGAAGATACTTTGTCTTTTTATACATTTTTTTTACCTCGATATGAAGAGGAGGCGTATTTTTCAAAAAATAAACTTGAAGTGTTGCCTGAGCCAATAGCACATATAAACAATTTACAAATTTCTGAGGGACAAAAACAACGATACAAAGAACAATATGACTTATTGTGACGTGAAGTGTTTCAGGAATACCCTAGTTTTCCTGAAGAAGCATTCTTAGCTACATGAGATTGTGTTTTCGATGTGGCGAAATTGAAAGCTCTAGACGAGTTGAAGTATACAACACATTCAAGATACAAAAAGCTACGTATATACAAAAAATACTCATGACACTGTTATTTTTGAGTAGATACAGCCTGATGAAGTATTGAGTGAGACTATAGTACGATAAGTATTAGAAATGCAAACCTTGAGCTAATAGCAGCGTATTATTGACACATAGAACCTGACAATCTATGTGATGTTATAGATGTACTTGTCAAGATGTGATATAGGGGTACTATATGAATAGAGAGGAATAACACATGAATAGCAACAATATCGAATGCAAAAAAATATTCTCGATATCACATGTTATATAGAGAAAAAACAGTAGACAAAATAACAAACAAAAAAACAAAGAAGTATTGACGGGTTACGACAAGCAAGACAAGACCCCTTATGATTGCAGCTTATGAAGAAGCCATAAGAAATGAAAAAATAATAGAGATGGACGAAAGGTTCAAAAAAGAATGTTTCACTTTTTATTACAACGAAAAAAACAGGCCTGAGGCTATATCTTGAAGTCATGACGATTGAATTATTGCAGATGCTATATGTGTACAGATGTTACAACAACCTAAATACATAGAATTAATGTAAAAACACTTGCAAAGTGATGACTTATATATACTATGAAATAGTAAATAACGGTTGATATTGTCTTTAAAAGGCTGGGTAGCAGGGGGAGACGATGCCCAGCCACCCCCTGTACTTTACAAAAAGTATAGGTTTTATGCTGAAAATTTCTACTTACAACAAGGATAGAGTACAGCTACAAGCTGACTTGAAAAGATACGAGACAAATGAATACTTGACATCTTCGAAAAATAGGAGTACAAAGTCAGATTATTCTTTGCAATTTTTTTATATAAAGAATAAGTTTTTTTATTGAGAGTCAGAACAAAAGGCTTCACTTTTGAATACTTGAAGCAATTTATTTTCGACAATATCTGATATATACGCTGATTATGTGTGACAACCTGTACGATGACAAGAAGCAAACATAGCAAATATGGTCAAAGATTATGTGTCTTTGTGATTTGCTGCTTTTTGTCTTGAAAGAATAAATCAAGAACTGCGCATTGTCTACGTCCCTGCAAAAGGTTATTTTCGTGAAAATTGAGTTGATAGAATAGCAAGGTTCTATGAATGAGAGGAGGGCATAAGTGATGATTATTATATATTGCTACAATCTTTTTATGACGGTTATATTGAAAACAAACTATACAAGACACTTACTTTTGATGTTCTCAACCTAGACGTAGAGGTGACTCTAGACGCAATAGCAGAAACAGCAAACCTACAACCTATAGTATATACAGGGATAGAGTGACAATCTTTGTTTGTAGTCAAAGAAGACGAGAGAGAACAAAACCCAGTATCAATTTTCCAAAAGATACAACATCTTGTGCTTGCAATAGATAGAAATATTGTCATGTTTAATACACAATTTTTGCAAAACACAGAAAGCTACACATTGTTCAAAGGTGTTACATTGCCGTCAGCATTGTATGAACAATATGACAAAGGTATCAAAGTAGATATATCAAAGCTATGACGCAACGTTATGTGAGAAGAAGACTCTAGTATAGAGTTTATCAATAATAAGAATCAGCTTATTGAAAAGGCTATGCAGTATGAAGAAGTGATGGTTAGACGTGTTGCAGGTGCTACGTCAATACCTCAAGAGTTCTTGTGACTTGAACAAAAAAACAGTGCAATATGAAAAGGGTCAAGATTGTTGTCACACTGATCATTTATAAAAAAAATAGAACATATAAGATCTATATTTGATAAGGTGTTTCGTGAAGTAGAAAAAATTATGATGAAAGAAAATGGAGATATGCAACAATATTACCGACCAGACGTGTTTGCAAAAACCGATCTTGACTTGCTAGAAGAAATTGAAAAGAAGTTGACTTTATGATTGTTGACAAAACAAAGGGCTATTATGTCACTTGAAGGTTTGAATGAAGATAGCGCATTAAAAATGATAAAATCAATCAAACAAGAAATGCAAACAAATGAGAACGTTTTTGTAAACAATATAGAAAATTAAACAATACAAGAAAACAGGCAATAAGCGACCTAAAAAAAGTAATTTATTTCAAAAAAAAAACATGGCTAGAGAAATGGACTATTCAGCACGAAGAGCAAAAAATCAAGAAGCGTATGCGAGATTAAAGATTGTTGCATCTAGGAACTTAAATAACTTTGCGTTTGTTAATATTGTTGTGTATATGCTATTTATGGTTTTATGTGTATTGAGATTGTTTGGGCTTATCTAAGCAATTGATTGTACGCATAGCGTGCGGTTCGTGGGGTTCGTGTCCCACAGTAAAATATTTATCACCGTAAAAATTGCACATATGAAAGAACAAACAAACGTACAAGATGAAAACATTGAAAACAAAGAAAACATCGACATTGAACAAAAAGATGGACAAACTTCGCAAGATGAAACCTCAGAAGATCAATGATCTGATACACTAGACAATTTGAAAAAAGCACTTGCAAAACAAAGAGCAGAACTCAAGAAGTACAAAGGTATTGATCCTGATGAGTATAAAAACCTTGTCAAAGAAAAACAAAGTCTAGAAGAAAAAGAAAAGCTCAAAAAGTGAAAGTACGAAGAGATTATCAATGATTACAAATCAAAGCTAGAAGAAACAGAAAAGTACAAAAGTTTTTATGAAGCTAATGTACAAAGAGAAGAGTGAAAACTTGAATGATTATTGCAAAATGTTCCTCAAGAAAAAAAGGGGTTCGTTGAAAAAATAATCTGAAAAGCTGAAAACGTATTCGAAAAAGTTGAGTTGTTAAATGAGTTGATACCGACCTTCCAAAAACAAGACTTTATCGCAAACCCTTGATCAGAGGGGAGACAAAAAACAAAAATGTCTTTATTGTCAATATCTGATTTTCAGTCTCTATCACGTAGTGACAAAGAATCATATATGGAATCAAGCAAAAAAGAACACTGAGAAGTGAAATTTATTTAATTTATTTTTTTTTAAAAAATGGCAAACACACAAGACCCATTAAAAGCAGAAGCACGAAGTGCTGTACTACAAGAAGTATTGTACGAAAAATTTGTATGAAAAATGATTGCAAATACAAAATTTGAAGGTCTTTTTACTTGAAATGACACTGTACATTTCCCTAGATTAGCACCTATTGTCTCACAAAACCTTGCTACATCTTATGCAAACGTTACTGTTCAAGATCTTGTAACAACAGACGAAACATTTACTTTAGACACAAGAAAACATTTCGCTTTCAGCATCTCTAATGAGGATATGATTGAAATGGCAATTGATCCAGAAAGTCAAGCTATACAAGATTGAGCACAGGCTTTCGCAAAAGATTATGACACGGCAATCATGGCAGAGTTTGCCAATGCGTCTTATACTGTTGATGATTGAGATATGGAAACAGCTACAAACGGTTGATCTTGAAACCCAATCATTTTGTCAAAAACAAATATATATGATATGTTGACAGCAGTTTCACAATCTATGAACTTGAATAACATGCCTATGGACAATAGATTTGTTGTTGTTTCTCCAGCAGAAGAGAGGTTTTTGCAAAAATCTGAGTTTTTCATAAAAGCAACAGAAACTTGAGATAGAAGAGTAGAGACATGAGTAATAGGAAGAGCGTTAGGTATGACAATCGTTTTGTCAAACAATATCAATGTTACAACTGGTATACAAGACGTAAGAAATTTGATTGCATGAGCTGGAAAGCCTGTCTCATTTGCAGCAAATATCAAACCAAACGTAGAATTCACTCCGTCGCAGTATAGAGAGAGTTTCACTTCACTTGTCAAAGCACAAACAAAGTTTTGAGTGAAAACATTTACTGAGGGTGCAAATAAAATGATACACATACCGGTTGTTGCATAAATTTTAAATTTTACTATAAAAAATGGTTAAAATTATAAACAGAGCTTGACAAATTAAAAACGTAAACGAAGATATATCAAAAAAAATGATAGACAAAAAAGAAGCTACGTTGTATAAAGAAGAGAAGAAAACAAAAGAAGAAAAGAAAACAAAATAATTATTTTATTGCAAAAAAAACTATGGGTAAAATCAATATCGTAAGGATTATGACAGACAAATTGTTTGTACATTGATACACAGTACATAGCATAGTTTTAGAATAAATAATTAAAAAAATGGCAAATCTACTCAGCAATATAGTATATGTAAGTCTAGAAGACTTGAGAGACACAACTTCAATAGTAGGTTTAAAAAACCTTACTGATGATCTTTTATGAAAAACAATCACAACGGCACAATATATCATAGATGATTATCTATGATATTATGGTTGTAAGTTTGTTGCTACTCAAGATTTTATTTTTCCTATTGATGTTGACTGAGTAGAGACATTGCCTACTGACATACAGATAGCAACGGTGCTTGTTTGTGAACAGATATACTTGAAGTGATATGATAGATATGAATGATCATACGATATCAAAGAAGAAAAGAGTTGACCTGATAGTGTTGTTTTTTGAATGAAAAGATCAGACTTCATATCAAACAAAGCAAAATCAATAATAATCAAATATAAAAATAGTTTTTTTAAAGAAGTGATCTAATGTACTACGACAATATCAAAGTATACGACTTGCAATACGAGGGACTTTATCAAAAAACAAATAAGGTAAAGATTTTTGGTTGATCATGCAATGCATACGAGGGGAATGAAAACAATATGAAACCTAGTGATCTTGCTATGTCAACTTATGTAGAAAAAATGGAGGTTGTTATCCCTGGTACAATATCTTGTATAAAAACTTGAATGTTTTGTACAATTGTTAATCCTTTGTGAAAAGATTGTTGAGAGTTTGAAGTAATAAAAGTCAAAGTGAATCAGTCAGTTTCCTGACGTGTAAACAACACAAAGCTTCTTATATATTCAGTGTGAACAGATGCAGAATAAATCAGTATTGAAATACTCAAAAAAACTCTTAAATATATCACAAAAACAAAGAGAAGCTGTTGTTATAGGTATAGACAAAGCACTTGATATGAGAAAACAATATGCTGAAAGTATAAGCCCTATAGACACATGAGAATATATATCATCTCACTATGTTGTAAAAACTATTGATACATGAAAGCAAATATCATGATCAAATGTAAATGATGCAAGTGATGCAGTTATAGTAGAGTTTTGAGCATGACTCACAACAAATCGGCATCGTGCAGACAACCTAAATCAGCCTTACCCTCAAAGAGAAGTTATATATAGGTGAGAGTGAGCAAATGTATATACAAGAACAGCATCAGACACAGCAGAACAAGTATCTTTAATTGTTATAAAAGAACTATGAACAGTCAAATAAGAGCAAAGTATTTTTGAGAGCTTTTGTATAAAAATAGCACAATTACAAATCTTTGTGAAGTATTTGCTGTCATACCTAAGTTAGAACCAAAATGATCATATATATACTTTGCAATTGTATCTGATAGGGTATCTTTATACAACAGCAAGTGACCATCAAGTAGAGAAGCTATTGCCCAAATGACAATTGTTGCACCTGTAGAGATAGACAACTTCAGAACAGAAGAAGACTATGTATACGATATACTTGAAGCTGTCAACAATGTACTTATTCCTAGAAATAACTTGTCTTATATATTCGAACTTCCTTGAGAAAATTATATTGATATGATCATGTTATGAAGTGAAACTCCTATATTATACAACACAAAAAAAAGAGCCGTAAAAAAACAAAACTATTTAATCAAATATAAAGCATAATGAAAGCAATATTCAGAACAAACGTAAGTTATCATTGAGTGACATATTTTGCAGAAAAAGAGTATGATATACATCCTGGTGTGTATAGTGCTTTGTCTGTACATATTTTAAATAATGAAACAAAAGAAAAAAACACAGAAAAGAAAACACCTTGCAAAGATTGCAAAGGAAAAAAGAAAAAATGTAAAGACTGCTAATATTTTATATAAAAAAACAAAAAAATGACACTACAAAACTTATGACCAAGCAAGATGATATACTCTTCTTGACAAGGAACATTGCAAAGAGTCAATAACTTCGATTTTTTAGATCAATCAATGCTGATACCTACAAACACAAATCTAAACACAATAGACACTCTTTTTCAATCACAAACACGATCAGATTTCTGAGATTTTGATACATTTGTTGCCTCTTCTACGAGAGAAAATGAACAGACATACAGATCCCAAAAATGTTGAGTGTGAGTATACGCAAGAACGTTTGACGAACGTGCAACATTTGTTTTCAACCTACAAGACTACAACGACTATAGCACAATCACATCTGTTCTAGGCTCTAACGAACAATCAATCGCAGGTACATCTGTCAATGTTGAAAATACTTCGCAAGAAAATCTAGGTATCAACGCTGCACAATGATCAATAGTTGTACTTGACAATAAGAGTTGAGACTGATCAGTAGTTACATCAGTTACAATCAATCTTTGAGGTACAGTTAGTTGAGGTACAGTTAGTTGAGGTACAGCACTAATAGCTTGAACTGACTATACAGTTAGTGTAGATGCAGACGGTTCTAAAACAGGAAAAGTATGATATTCATATATTACATTTCTTGTTGCACAAACAGGGCAACTGTCAGCACAGTACACATACACACCTAGTGCTAGTAAATTTCTTGCAAACTCACTCAATACAAAATCTCTAGACTTCATGACTTTGAGAATATTGACTTGTGTGAAACAATGATATAACCTTGCATGACAAGCTGACCCGACAAAAGCTATCTACGATGAAATTACACTACATAAGTGTTCTATCACGTCTGAATACTCTACACCTTTGTACTGAACTTCAGACACATTTGCATGAGTTTCTTTGACTTTCGCAGGAGAAGAGGGAGGGTTGCTTTTCAAAAAACAATATCAAGTTACTATATAAACAAAGGGGCTTTGCTCCTTTTTCTACTCTTTGACACAATCTATGCTCAAGAAAATAACACCTTTAGTTTTCAAAACAAAATATTGATTTGCAAAAGTTGAATTGCAACAAGCAACAGCAAGAGAGAGTTTTGAATTTATCGAAAACATCAAAAATTGAGATAAGGATTATTTGCTATCTTATGTATACGATATTTTGCAAGGTGCAAATTATACATGAAAAAAAGAAAAAATAAAAAAAGACCTTATTGAAAACATAGATCAAACGATAGAAAAAGTAGCACAGATACAACACAAAAGACATACAAGTATATATAAGTGGGTAGACTTTGACAAGGTTTTTGACAATAAAGATATAAATAGATCAAAAAAGTGATTACCTCCAGAAGTCAACAATATATACATAGCAAAAGAACTGTGAGTAAGTGTTATTGATCTACACGACAAAGTAACGCTAGAAGAGTTGTGAATATATGAAGATGCTTTGTTATACAGCAATTTAGAAAAAACAGAAGAGGGTAGAAGGGTCAACACTCATGTACGACACAACAAAACAACACAAGAAGAAAAAGAAAGGAAAATAAAAGAATTGAAAAAAAACAAGGATACTTTCAAAAAAGCAAAAGATACGTGAAATTATATATCTACTTTATCAGCAAGTATATAAAAATGGTCATAAAAACTGAACCTATTGTAAGTGAAATTAAATATAATGTTGACACAAGTTGACTAAAGATAGCAACTGATAACGTCCAAAAATATGCTCATGATACAAATGTTTTGCTTTCACAAGAAAAAGTAATTGACCTAAATTTGAATATATTGAAATATGAAGATAAGGTCAAAGAAGCTAAAGAGTTATTGAAAAGGTCAAACCTTGACAAAGATGTAGAAAAACAAATAAGAATAGATCTTAGAGGATATACAGAAAACCTTACAGAGGCAAAAAGGAGACTAAAGAACTATACAAATACATGAGACGAGACACTTTCTAGACTACAATCCAAATTCAACGATATAAACAAAACAATAAATAAACAATGATGATTTCTATGAAAACTAAAAGATTGATTAAAGTCAGCATGAGCAGCATTTCTTACATTTTTCGCAGTAGATAGAGTTGTGGAATTTGGTAGAAATTTGTTCAATGTTACTTCACAGATAGAGAGTGTAAGGACTGCATTTTTGCAACTTATTTGAGATCAAGACAAAGCAAATAAATTATTCAACGAGATTGATGCATTCGCAGCTAGATCTCCTTTTAATAGGTTATTAATACAAAAATCAGCACAAAGATTACTTTGATTCAATTTCACAGCAGAACAAACAATAGAAGTTTTGAAATGAGTATGAGATTGAGTTTCAGCAATATGATGAAATCAAGAAGTATTTGATTGAGTTGTGCTTGCGCTTTGACAAATACAAGCAAAAGGAAAGGTATCAGCAGAAGAACTATTGCAATTAGCAGAAAGGGGGTTACCTGTATTTGATATTTTGAGGCAAAAACTAGGCCTAACGCAAAAAGAAGTGAGCAATATATGAAATGCCTGAATAACTGCGGCTGAGGGAATAAATGCGATTGTAGAGGGGCTTAATGAGAGATTTTGATGAGCTCTCGAAAAACAAACACAAACACTTAGGGGTAGGCTCTCCAATATTGTTGACCTTTCCCAAATAAGGCTTTGACAACTATGAGAAGCTTTATCTTGAAATTTCAGTGATGTTTTGTGAAAAATAAGTGAATTACTACAGACGGTATCACAAGAAGACGTTGTGTCTTTTTGACAAACTGTCTCTGTTATTTTTTGAACAGTTTTTCAAACAATAATCTCTTCAGTTGAGACAACTTTTGACATTATACAAACAGCAGTAAGGTGACTGCAAGACCTATTTTCTTTTGTTGCAAACTGATTTTCAGTATCACAACAACAAATAGAAAATGCAAGAAAAAGCTGACTCAATCTTTTCGAAACGTTTGCTATTTGAATAAAAACAGTTTGAAAAACGTTTAATTTGCTTCTTTCTGTTGTTTCTGATGTTGCAACAAATTTTCCTGATATATTTGTTATTGTTGCGTGAAATATAGCAAAAATATTTGACAATTTGTCGCAAAATATAGTAGCATCTCTTGTATGATGACTTGATGCTATAATAGCAAAAGCTTCAAACATATCAAAAGATCTATGACTTTGAGGGCTGAACATTTGACCTTTGTGATGACCTTGATTTGTTTCTCTGACTGATTGAGTTCAGGATTTATGAGATAAATTCAAAAACACATGAAAAGTAGCAAGTACTTTTTTTTCTGAAATAAACAATGAAATAAATAAATTAAAAAGTAATACTAGTTCTGTATCTAATATATGATGACTATGAGGTGCACCTTTTGTGATGCCTGAACTGGCACAACCCTCATCTTGAGGTATATCATGAAAATCAGATGTACGCAAAATAGAAA
>Ga0100379_10004821_pt1 | contig 11781 bp, 9 predicted proteins | sample CryGeymeta201503_FD_80418 | JGI IMG/M metagenome (GOLD analysis project Ga0100379, IMG submission 80418) | Groundwater microbial communities from Crystal Geyser aquifers in Utah, USA - Crystal Geyser metaG 2015-03 | ecosystem: Environmental > Aquatic > Deep subsurface > Groundwater | place: USA...
CCCGACGTGAGTTATGGGAAATCGTCTACAGGCAAGTTAGTAAAACCGGTATGAGCGTCCTGTTCAGCACCGCCTATCTGGACGAAGCGGAACGCTGTGACGAGGTGCTGTTGCTGCATCAGGGGCGCCTGCTCGGTCAGGATACACCTGCGGCCTTCAGCAGCCGTATGCAGGGACGAACCTGGCATATAGCCCTTGACGAAGAGACCTCCAAACGCGCACTACTGCACCGGATGGCGCAGCTACCCGGCGTCATCGATACCACCATTCAGGGCGAGCAGATACGGCTGGTGATGGCGGCTGACACCCCGGCACCGGATGAAGCGAATCTGCAAGCAACGCCACCTCGTTTCGAGGATGCATTTATCGCCATGCTCGGCGGCGCAGGCACTGCCAGCATCGTGCCGGATCAGCAGCCAACCCCTTCCCGCGCAACCGGTGACGATCAGCTCCCGGTGATCGAAGTAACCGGACTCGCGCGCAATTTCGGCGCCTTTCAGGCCGTCAAAGGGATAGACTTCAGCATTCAACGCGGCGAGGTATTCGGCCTGCTCGGCGCCAACGGAGCCGGCAAATCGACCACCTTCCGCATGCTGTGCGGGCTGCTACCTGCCAGTCAGGGCGAGCTGACTGTGGCCGGCGTCAATCTGCGTGAAGCGCCATCAAGCGCCCGCGCCCGCATTGGTTATATGTCGCAGCGCTTCTCTCTCTACGGATCACTCAGCGTACTGGAGAATATGCGTTTTTTCAGCAGCGCTTATGGACTGGGCCGGCAGCAACGGAAGCTCAGTATCGACCGGGCCTGTAAGCAGTTCGAGCTGGGTGAGGTGATGGCCACTGCGGCCAACGATCTGCCTTTAGGTTACAAACAACGGCTGGCCATGGCCTGCGCACTGTTGCACGAGCCAGACATCCTGTTTCTCGATGAGCCGACTTCCGGTGTCGATCCGCTGGCCAGGCGTGAATTCTGGCACCGCATCAACCTGCTGGCCGAGCAGGGTGTAACCGTACTGGTCACCACCCATTTCATGGAGGAGGCCGAATACTGCGACCGCCTGGTGATCATGGCCGAAGGTACGATTCTCGCCGCCGGCACACCACACGCCATTCGCATGGAAGCCGCCGCCACAGGCCAGCCGGCTGACACCATGGAAGATGCCTTTATTGCGCTGATTCAACGGCAGCCGGAGGTTGCTACAGCATGAACAATGCGCATCAACATCGGGGAGGCATCAGCGCCATGCGGCTGCGCGGGTTAATCCGTAAGGAGTTCCTGCAAATCCTGCGTGATCCGAGCAGCATCGCCATCGCCTTTGTACTGCCGGTGATACTGCTGTTGCTCTTCGGCTATGGCGTATCACTGGATGCGAAACACGTACCTGTGGCACTGGTCGTGGATGAGCCGGGGGCGGCAACGGCCTCGTTCACCGGCTCCTATCGTCACCTGCCCTATTTTGACCCGCTACTGCTGCCGGACATGCATAGCGCCGAAAACGCCATGCGCGAGGGACGTGTGCAGGCTATCGTGCATCTGCGCAGTGATTTTGGTCGCAAGCTGTATCAACCCGGCGGCACGCCGGTGCAGATCATCGTCAATGGCGTCAACGCCAATACCGCCAGGCTGATTCTCGGCTACGGCAGCGGCATCTGGATCAACTGGCTGCAGCAGTATGCACAGATCAACCATATCCATCTGCCTGCATCGGTGCAGGTGGAGCAACGGGTATGGTTCAACAGCGAGTTGAGAAGCCGCAACTATCTGGTGCCCGGCCTGATAGCCGTGATCATGACACTGATCGGGGCATTGCTGACGGCGCTGGTCGTAGCGCGCGAGTGGGAACGCGGCACGATGGAAGCGCTGATGGCCACGCCGGTCACCATGAACGAAATCATTATCGGCAAGATGGCCCCCTACTTCGTACTTGGCTCCGGCGGCATGCTGATCTCCGTGGGCATGGCCGTATGGTTGTTCGACGTGCCGCTGCGCGGCTCAATCTGGCTGTTGTTCGGCGTAGCGGCACTATTTCTGCTCGTGGCGCTCGGCATGGGCCTGCTGATCTCCACACTGGCGCGCAATCAGTTTGTCGCCTCCCAGATTGCGCTGATCGTCACCTTTCTGCCGGCCTTCCTGCTCTCCGGCTTTATTTTTGAAATCAGCAGCATGCCGCAGGTGGTACAAATCATCACCCACATTATCCCGGCTCGTTATTTCGTGGCGCTGCTGCAAACCCTGTTCATGGCCGGGGATATCTGGTCAGTGATCTGGCCCAATGCACTGGCGCTGGCGGTGATGGCACTCATCTTTCTGGCCCTGGTCCGGCGCATTTCGCGCAAGCGGCTGGATTGATATGAGGTTGATACGATGATGGCTTCCTTTTCAGCCGCATGGCAGCGTATTGTTGCGCTGGTCGGCAAGGAGTTTCTCGCCCTGCTCAAGGACAAAAAGAGCCGCTTTGTACTGATCGGTCCGCCGATCATCCAATTGCTGGTGTTCGGCTATGCCGCCACCTTTGATCTGAATCATGTGCCCTATGCCCTCTATAATGAGGACGGCGGTGCCATCTCGCGCCAGCTGGCCGCCCGCTTTGCCGGAGCGCCTGCCTTTGATCTGATCGCCACTATCCGTCGCGATACGGATATCCGACCGCTGATTGATGATCGGCAGGCGCGTCTGATTGTGCATATCTCTCCGCAGTTCAGCCGAGATCTGGCATTGGGAAAACCTGCCCCTGTGCAACTGATTGTGGATGGACGAAACTCAAACTCGGCGCTGATTGTGCTCAATTACGCCAGCAGCATCGTACAGCAATTTAATGCCGAGAGGATGCAGCTCTCCGGCATCGGCCCCCCCGTACATCTGGAGGTACGGGCCTGGTTTAACCCCAATCTGCAGAGCCGCTGGTTTCTCATTCCGGGTATTGCCGGCTTGATCACGCTGATTGTCACGATGCTGGTCACGGCCCTGTCGGTCGCGCGCGAACGCGAGCAGGGCACCTTCGATCAGCTGCTGGTGACGCCGCTGCGTCCCATTGAAATTCTGCTCGGCAAGGCACTACCCGGTTTCATTATCGGCCTGTTTGAGGCAACGGTAATCATTGCGCTGGCTGTATTCTGGTTCCATATCCCGCTGCTTGGCTCACTGCTGACACTCTATACCGGGCTGGCCCTGTTTCTGCTATCGGCTATCGGCGTGGGGCTGATGATCTCGTCACTGGCCGTAACCCAGCAGCAGGGCTTTCTCGGCGCCTTTCTGTTTATGGTGCCGGCAGTCATTCTCTCCGGCTTTGCCACGCCGATCGAAAATATGCCCGAAGCGGTACAGTACATCACGCTGCTCGATCCGTTGCGCTATTTTGTCATCATTCTGCGCGATGTGTTTCTCGAAGGTACGCCGTTTTATCTGCTGATTCCGCAATTCTGGCCGCTGGCCCTTATCGGCATAATCAGCCTGAGCATCGCCGGCTGGCTGTTCCGCCACCGCATGTATTGAAACTATCACCGCCGCTTTTCATGTTAAGCCGGAGATAACCGGCTTGCTTATCAACGGTCAGGTGAAAAGAGGCGGTGAGAAGTATCGTTATTCCTATGGTATTTCTGCGGAGAAAATAACTACGGCAAAAGAGTCACAACCTGACCTGTTTAGCCATATAAAGAAGGATGCAAAACAGGCTGGCCTGTTTCTTACTATCGATAGGATGAATACGAGATGTGGGCTTGAAAGCGTTAAAATGTCTGGCCTGACGATAGCGATAGACGACTGCTCGAAGATATACTTGGTTCTCTTTCTTGCCCATATCAATGCCTCCTTTCGGTTACATCATTTGTGAGCCATGCGATGCGCTCATTTCATATTGGAAAAGAGTCATATTTGCTGTATAATCATTTCTCAGGTATTGCAAACAACCTTCTATGCCGTTTTTACAGGAGATTCACCATGGAAAACAACGCGCAGGACAAGACCAGGCTCGCAGAGCAGTACGATAAGCTTGCCAGTAAATTCAAAGAACTCTACCTGGCAGGAAAGGAACGTGGGCGCGAACCAATGTCAGTGGCGCTGGATGAAGCCCGCGAGCAGTTGACCGCACTTGGGGAGTTCAGCGCGGAACATGGGGAAGAATTGAAACAATACCTTGCCCGCGACCTGGACCAGACCATATTAGATGCGCAGCACCTGGGCGAAGAAGCCAAAGAGCGGCTTAATCCGGCCCGATTGGGCGCAGGTGCGCTTTCCTCACTCGCCACTGCGCTGGAATTGACCAGCAATGCACTGCATTCCCTGAGTGTTAAAACCAAAAATACGCTTGCATACAAAACCGGCGAAATGACATCTGCCGGCACTTTGATCTGCAAAGCGTGCGGACAGAATATACACCTCAAAGGAACAGGGCATGTCCCCCCATGCCCCAAATGCAACGGCACCTTGTTTAACAGGGGCTATTGATTTTTCACATATCGGTTATTCGCAAAGCGGGGAGATTGAGAAATAACGAATAACAACGCAACCAGCCTGACTCTGCATTCGAGCGCGGCGCGCCAAAAAAAGGCGCACCCTCAATTTCAACATTGGCTAACACTTAAGCAAGCAATCAAACATATATCCTCAAGCGAAGAGACTTCGACAGTTCGTTTCACGCGCCATCTGATGCCCCATATCCCGGATATGCCACCATCAAATATTCCACCCGAAGATGAAATGCCAGCTTATTACCCCTGATCCTCGTACACCGGGAGTTTGATAACCGCTGATCAGCCTGCTGATGCTGCCAGCCACTCCTGAACCACCGTCACCTGATCGGTATCAAGTGCACCAACAGCTGCGTAGAGCTGCAACACAGACAAACCATGACTTGCCACGCTGTCGGCCAGCCCTGCCCGGGCACTGGCCAGCCGATCCTCGGCATCCAGCACTTCGCTCATCGTACGCAGACCTGCTTCAAAGCCCGCATGTGCTGCCTCACGCTCACTGCGGGCACTGATCAGCGCCGCCTTCATCGCATCCAGCTCGGAGCCTGTCGCCTGCCACTGCAACCACGCCTGACGCGTGGCCAACTGTGCCTGACGCTGCGCTTCATCCAGATCCGCATCGGCCCGGATTTTTTCCTGTTCACTCTTGCGCTGCTGCGCCCAGGTACCGCCTCCGGCATAGAGCGGCATCGAGAATTCAACACCGATCGATGCCGATTGTACGCGCGAACCGGTACCGAATGTGCCGGAGCTGCTGCGCTGCTTGTCCCAGCCGGCCACCAGCTGCACCTTGGGTAAGGCACCGCCCAGTGCCTTCATTTTATCCGCTTCAGCCATTTCCACCGAGCGCTCTGCCAGCTGCACCTGATCGGCAGCCTCGGCAAGCGCCAGCCACTCCTGCTCCGATACATGATTCAGCCGCAACGGCACAGGCATGCCATCGATAGAGGCCGATACAACAGCTGCGTGGCCAAGTAGTGAGGAGAGAACCGCACCGGCCTGATTCAGCACCTGTTCGGCCCGGATACGTTGTACACGGGTCAGATCACGCCTGCTGGCTGCCGCTAAAGAGGTGTTGACCGGTTCCAGCCCCACCTTGAACGAGGCTTCCGCCTGCTCGGCCAGTCTGTTCATCGCCTGCTCGCTGGCCATGGCCGCTTTCAGCCGTTCTCCGGCACGCATCACATCCAGCCAGGCGGATGCCGCTGCCAGTACTGTCTGCCTGCGGGCCTGCTGCAGCGCAGCCTCGCCCATGGCAGCCGACGCCTTGCCCTGCTCATAGTAGGACCATTTCTCCAGATCAAACAGCGGCTGGAATGCCTTGATACCGTACTCGCTCTTGTGCATGTTCAGCTCGGTTGCCAGCGGAAAAGCTATCGGCCTGTCGTAAGCAATATCTTCGCGCACTTTCTTCCAAGAACCACTGGCCACCACATATGGCAACAACCAGGCGCGACCCAGCTTCTCATCTTCCAGCGCACTCATGCGCCCGGCTTCGGCCGACTGCAATGCAGGGGCATGGGCCAGCGCATCGTTTACCGCCTGACTCAATGAGACCGGTTGTGCACAGAGCGTCGGCGTTAACAGCATCACTGCCGTGCATGCCAGATAGAGACGTTTCATGCCTTCACCTCCTTGTCGGAATCCTTACCTGTTCCATGCCAGCGTGCAGAGAGGCGCACCAGCCCGTTCTCCAGCAGCGAGTAAGCTGCCGGCACCACCACCAGCGTCAGCAGCGTGGATGAGACCATACCGCCGATCACAGCTACTGACATTGGGATGGTCATTTCACTACCCTTTCCCAACCCCATTGCCGTCGGCAACAGCGCAAAGATAATCGTCATCGATGTCATCACAACCGGCCGCATACGCACAGGGCAGGCCTTCAGCAGTGCTTCATCGACACCCATACCCTGCTCACGGTACTGATTGGTCAGATCCACCAGCAGGATCGAATTTTTAGCCACCAGTCCTACCAACAGTACCAGCCCGATCATGGAGAAGATATTCAAGGTATTGCCTGTCAGCCAGAGTGCCGCCACGCCGCCGATAATAGCCATCGGTTGCGCCAGCATCAGCACCCATGGTTGCGCCAGCGAGTTGAACTGGCTGGCCAGCACCATAAACACCAACAGCATACCGATAGCAAAGGCAAACAGCATGTTCTTGCCGGTTTTACTGAATTCGGCCGCCTGACCGGTATAGATAATGCTATACCCCGGTGGCAATAACTCTTTACCGAGATCGCTGATCTGCTCCACCGCGGCACCCAACGGCATTTCAGGGGCGGAATAAAACATGCCCGCATAGCGCAGATCCATTTTCTGGATCACTGCGGGACCCAGCTTGGCCTGCCAGGATGCGATGGTATCCAGCCGGATTGGCGCACCACCATCGCCGCGCAGGTAGATTCGGCTCAGGTCGGCCGGATGGCTCAGCTCTCCCGGCTCTGCCTTCAGACGCACATCATAGCGATTGCCGTCGCCCGGCTGCTCATTATAACGGGCAATATCCATTCCTCCGGCCAGCACACCGATAGCCTGGGCCACATCAATCGCACTTACCCCAAGATCACTGGCACGCTGTCGATCCACCCGGATATCCAGTTGCGGCAGATCCAGCTGCAGATCCAGATCCATATGGCCCATGCCCTCTACCGGCAGCAGACGCGCCAGCATCCGGCGCGACACATCGGCTACCACATCCAGATTGGGCCCGTTCACGGCAAACTGCAACGGCTCACCGCGCTGACCACCACCAACAATCGGTACTTTCACGGCAAAGGCATGCAGGCCGGGAATCAGATCCAGTTGCTGCTGAATCACCGGCAACACATCCCATTGCCGGTGGCTGCGCTGCTCCTTGGCGACAAGCCGCACATAGGCGGTACCCTGATTCACCTGCCCCAACTGACCGGAACCTATCAGGGTAAAATAGCTGCTGATATCGGGATTTTTGGCCAACACCTGCTCAATCCCCCGCAGTCTGGCATCGGTATCCTGAATCGATGCGCCCAGCGGCACCTTGAAGACCACCATAAAGCGGCCCTCATCCTCCTTGGGTACAAAGCCCTTGCCGATCATGCCGAACAGTGACGTGCTGGCGACAAATACAACCAGCGCCAAAAGCAACACGACGCCGCGATGATGCAGGCAGCCTGCCAGCAGGCGTGTGTAGAATGCATCCAGGCGTAGAAAGGCGCGGTCGAAAAATGCATATATGCGGCCATGTTCCTTATGCACCTGCAGATAGCGTGATGCCAGCATGGGTACCAGCGTCAGTGATACAAACAGTGAAGCCAGCACACCGACAGTGACAATGACAGCAAAAGCGTTAAAAAAGCGACCAATCATACCATCCATAAAAATCACCGGTGCAAAAATGGCCACCAGCGTCAGGCTGGCAGCAATCACGGCAAAGGTGACCTGAGATGAGCCGGCAAGTGCGGCACTGCGTGCATCCGGCTCCAGCCCCTGCTCACGATGCCGGTAGATATTTTCCAGCACCACAATGGCATCGTCCACCACCACACCGATCAACAGCAGCAGTGCCAGCAGCGTCATCAAATTCAAGGTAAAGCCGAAGAGGTAGGCCATGGCGATGGCCGCCAGCATGGAGACCGGAATGGCTGTTGCCACAATCAGGGTGGAGCGCAGGCTCTTTAAAAAGACCAGCACCACCAGTGCCGCCAGCAGTACCGATTCAAAGATATGTTCAATCAGACCATCGACAATACCCTGCACAATATCGGCATCATTGGTCGCGACACCGATATGCAGACCAGGAGGCAGGGCCGGAATAATCTCCTTGTCCAGGCGCTCTTTCACCTGATCGACAATGGCCACCACATTGGCACCGGTCACCTTGATGATGCCGATACCTACTGTCGGTTCACCATTGTAGCGGGCCAGCTGGCGATCATCGGCCATACCATCTTCAATGCGGGCAATATCATTGAGCCTGATCAGGTTGCCATCGCGTGCACGCACCACCAGCTCTGCCATGGCATCCAGGCTGTGAAACTCCATATCCAGCTTGATCATATATTCGCGTTTGCCGCCGGTAAGAAAGCCGCCGGGAAACTGTACATGCTCCCGCTTGAACGCTGCCAGCACTTCGGGAATGGTAATCCCCATACCCTGCATCCGTGCCAGATCCAGCCAGATACGAATGGTGCGCTTGCGCTCACCACCAATCTGCACCTCGCCCACACCGCTGATATTCTCCAGCCGCTTTTTGATGACGTTACGGGCATATTGATTCAGTTGCGACAGCGTGCGATCACCTGTCAGCGTCAGCCATAAAATCGGGGCGGCACCAATTTCCACTTTGGCCACGACCGGCGGATCGGTAGCAGCCGGCAACTGGCGCAGTGTTTGATTGACCTTGGCCTGCACCTCATTAAAAGCGATATCGATATCCTTACTCAGTTTAAACTGAACGGTCACGATCGATACGCCGGGTGTAGAATAGGAGATCACATGGTCAATACCCGGTACGCTGTTCACCTTCTCTTCGATGATAGATGTAATAGAGGCATCAATAACCTCAGGATCCAGACCGGTCTGTACCGTTGTCACTGACACCATCGGGAAATCAACGGTCGGGAAACGATCGACACCGATACGGTCATAGCTGATCAGACCGAACAGCACCAGCAACGCAGACATCATCCATGCCAGCACATGCCGGTCGATCGATACCGATGAGAGACTCACGGCTGCACGCCTTCACTGTTATGCACCGCGACCACTGCCCCGTCACTCAGGTAGCCGGCGCCGTCAGCGGCTACCACAACACCTGCATCCAGACCGCTACTCACCTCGACAAAGCCCTGAAGGTGTACGCCTGTAATGACACTGACTGCCTGCGCTTTGCCATCTTCTATGCGGTAAACCACCGTACCGGATGGCCTGAGCACAATACACTCTTCCGGCACAACCACTGCCCCACTGTGCGTGGCGGTGACAATCTCCGCACTGACCGATCCGCCCGGCCGCCATTGCCCGGGGTTATCTTCCAGATCGACGCGTACCTCAAAGGCATTACTGCTGCCCACCATCGGCGTCAGATCCGTAATCGTGGCGGTGACGATCTGGCCACCTGAAGGTAGCCGCAAGCGCACCGTTTGCCCCTTCTGAATATGTGCTGCACGCGTTTCCGGTAGCGGAATGGATACCGTCAAACGCTGAGCCGCAGCCACCTTGAACAAGGGCTTGCCCAGACCGATATAATCACCGGCTGCAACCATGCGCTGCTCGATATGGCCCGCGACCGGTGCTGTGATGCGGGTGCGTTGCAGATTGTTGCGCGCCTGAATAAGAGTGGCCTGTGCGGCCTGCTCACGCTGCTGCAGTACATCCAGCTGGGCCTCGGCCTGTTCGAGCAGGGTCGGCGAGATATAGTGTTTATCAATCATACTGCGATAGCGGGCGACCAGATTCTGCTGTGCCTGTTGCTCGGACTGCAGCCGTCTTACTTCTGCCTCTGTGGTTGCCACTGCCGCCTTTGTATCGCTGTCATCGAGCACAGCCAGTAACTGCCCGCGCGCAACCGCTTCACCGGCCTGTACCTGCACACTGATGACCCGGCCCGGCACTTCCGCGCCGATGGTCGTGGCTACCGGATCAATAATCCGGCCCAGTGCGCTCTCCCTTATTTCTAAATCCCGCGCACTACTCACCGCCGTGGTGATTTTTACCGTGCGCGGATGTACGACCTGCTGTTCACCGGATGATTCATTGCTTTTTTCATCACCACAGCCGCTAAGCAGCAGGGCTGCCATGAGTAGTAGAGGCAGCGCATTCATGCTTTACCCCCTGCTGCCTGTGCCTGATAGCGCAGACCATCCACCAGCAGTGCGAACATCGATTCGGCAGCATCTTCCATACGCACAAACGGCGTGTCAGGCAGGTGTTTGAGTACCGGCCAGACCAGAAACAGGAAGAGATTGATACTGACTACAGAGGCTGCAGCGATACCGGTATCCATATCATGGCGCAAAGCCCCTGTGGACTGGGCTTTTTCCAGCAGCTTGCGCAGATGAATAAAATGTTCACCGAACACATCCTCGGCCAGCCGTCTGGCCTGCTCGTCACGACCCAGCGTTAACTCGCGCAGCACCAGTCGCACCACATCCGCATGCGCAAGCGTCTCTTCCAGATCCTGCCGCCGGTAATCGGCCAGCGAGATCAGTGGATCACCGTCCTCACGCGCAGCCAGCAGCGCCAGTAGCTGACCAATCCCTTCGCAGGAGCGTCTGACTACTGCCTGATAGAGCGCATCTTTACTTTCAAAGTGGTGAAATACCGTAGCTTTGGAGATACCGGCGGCTTCAGCGATTTCGCGAATCGACACACCATCCAGCCCCTTGCCGGCAAACAGCGTTTGCGCTGCATCGAGAATTTTCGTACTACCGGGCATCATCACACCTCCGAACAGATCAAGCGCCATGGTACTGACCGACCGGTCGGTTGGTCAACCCTCCGGCAATTCGTCGACACTTATGCACAAAAACAGTTTTGGTTTGCGGTATTTAATCCCCGTTATCAGTCTGCCGGGGAAATACAACACAAGCAGATTGCTATGCTGTCTGCCAAAAAGTGACTGTTCATGTTCACCGGTAGCAAGCAGATTTATTGCAAGGCAATATTGAGTGTCACGCCAGTGTCATGTGAATGCATCCTGTGAATCAGCAAAATCACGAAGTCCAAAAATGCGTCTTAATCGGTTTGTATCTGGAAAAAGTATTATAAACAATCGTCAAGAGATCATTAGAGGCTTAAGCCTGACCGGCTGGTTACGCATCCGTTCGTAACGCTCCGTCCCTGCCACTGAGTTCTCAGGCTGGCTATCTATTACTTAATAAAAGTAGAGTATTGTGCGCATATGATAATTAAAATTGTGAACATAAAAGCCATTAAAGTAGCGGCATTAGAACATTTGCATGAGCCTGAAAAACTGGAGCAATCCATTGAGCAATTTAAAGCCTGGCGCAACGAAAGCGGCTGCTCACCGGTAACGGAGAAACGCACGTTCGGCATTGCTCACAGTAACCCTGAAGCCCGGCCTATTCAAACGTTTCGCTTCGATATTTGCGGCGAAGTCGATGCTGACATAACCGACAATGCATATGGCGTAGTGAACAAGGAAATCCCTGCTGGTCGCTGTGCAAAACTGCGCCATAAGGGTTCACTCGAGCCTCTTGCAAAACTATTCAAACCAATTGATTTAAGCCTCGCATAAGAGGCGAAAGGAATCTCCCTGTCTGGTAGGGTAAATCTACCAAGACAACCAAACCAGACGGGAGACCAAAGA
>Ga0100379_10004823_pt1 | contig 11779 bp, 20 predicted proteins | sample CryGeymeta201503_FD_80418 | JGI IMG/M metagenome (GOLD analysis project Ga0100379, IMG submission 80418) | Groundwater microbial communities from Crystal Geyser aquifers in Utah, USA - Crystal Geyser metaG 2015-03 | ecosystem: Environmental > Aquatic > Deep subsurface > Groundwater | place...
AAAATAGAAATTATTGATATGGTCGCTCTTGCAAAGCGACTCTGCAGCAGCTGTGTCCCAGGACGCGACTTTTCAGAGATGCCAAAAAAGATCACAAAGGCAGTGATCAACAGCGACGACACCAAAGGCCTGTACCAGTACCAATACATAGGCTCAGAAGGCTTGGAGCTTGACTGCTATCTGGAGTATCAGGCAGAGCACGATGGCGGCACTGGCCCGGGTAGTGAAGAGAGCTGGCCTGAGTCGATCACGCTGTTTTACGCCTTGCATAAGGGTGAAGACATCAGCGAAGTGCTGTCGGATGATGTTCGATCAACGATTGAAACCGAGGCGCTGGCGTATATGAATAAGCAAGCCAAAGAAGACAGCGACGACGCTCGGATTGAAGCCTACATCGACAGCATGGAGTTCGCATGAGAGTTACCCCATTCAACACAGGAAAAGTCCTGATCGGCTGCAACTACCAACCCCAACCAAAACCGCTGCGCATGAGCCGCACCGAAACCATGCTGCAAGCTGCGCTACTCAGGGTCAAAGCGCCAAAGCCGGTGACGGCACGCCAAACCGACTGGGACGGCATTGTGATTGTGGGCGTCTGCATTGTGGCCATAGTCATTGTGTATGCCTGGCTGTGGATACGCTGACATGAGCGGCTGCACATCGAATTGCGATCAAGGAAGAACTTGCGACTGCGTAGATGCAGCGCACCAGGCACACATTGCTATGAGCAAGGCGGGCTATGAGTGCGCCGCTGAAGGCGAAAACTTTTGGGCCAAAAAGCCCAATGAAGTGCCCCTGACAACCTTTGAAAGCATCGTTATCTACACCTGCTTAACTATTACATCGATAGCAAGCCTTGCAATCATCGCAGGCGCTACAGGCTGGATTTATCAAACTTTTTTTAACTAACGAGGACATCATGAGCAACGACATCAGAACCCAGCAATCAGCATCGCCAGTAGCAAGTTTCTCCAAGGTCTTAGACCGGATGAAGCCACAAATTGCGCTGGCCCTGCCCAAGCACATGAGCGCCGACCGCATGGCTCGCCTGGCACTCACGGCTTTCAGCACCACCCCCGCGCTGCAGAAATGCCGCACCGACAGCATCCTGGCCAGCCTGATGACGGCCACCCAGCTTGGGCTTGAGCCCGGCATCAACGGCCAAGGCTACCTGATTCCCTACAAAGACACATGCACCTTTGTACCCGGCTGGAAAGGTCTGGTTGATCTGGTGTCACGCGCTGGCCGCGCTACGGTGTGGACGGGTGCTGTGTTTGCCGGTGACCAGTTCGACTACCAACTCGGCGATGAGCCTTTTTGCCGGCACAAACCCGGCGACAGTGAAGGCAACTTCACCCACGTTTACGCCATTGGACGCGTCAAAGATGCACAGATGCCGGTGATTGAGGTCTGGACCAAAGGCAAAGTCCGCAAGCACCTAGACCAGTACAACAAGGTTGGGAGTCGGCATTACGCCTTGCAGAGCGAGAACAACTTCGAGATGTACGCCCGCAAGGTGGCATTGCTGCAGGTACTTAAGTACATGCCAAGCAGCATAGAGCTGGCCAACGCCATCACCGTGTCACATGCGGCAGAAGCTGGACAAAGCGCCGTGATTGAAGGCGACTTTGTGACGGTATCAAACGAAACCGTTGATCAGGATACCGGGGAGATTACCCATCCGACAGCACCAGCTCTGCCAGCCTACACCGATGAGCAGTTTGCCAAAAATTTGGCGGGCTGGAGGGGTTTGATTGAGTCTGGCCGCAAAACGGCAAGCGAAATCATCGCCATGGTCAGCAGCAAAGCCACGCTCAATGACGACCAGATCGCAATGATCCAAGCGACTGTGACACCGGAAACAAAAGGAGTAGAACAGTGAAGATCATTCCAGTAAATCAGGGAACGCCAGAGTGGTTAGCTCTTCGCGCCAAGCACCACACTGCTTCTGAAGCACCGGCTGTTATGGGCGCTTCAAAATATTTAAGTCGGTCTGACCTGATGAAGCAGAAGGCCACCGGCATCACAGAAGAAGTCAATGGCGCAAAGCAGGCGCTATTTGACCGGGGGCATGCTGCTGAAAACGGGGCGCGAACTATTCTTGAGGAAATATTGGGCGAAGCCCTGTACCCCGTTACGGTCGTATGCGAAGAGACAAATCTGCTGGCATCGCTTGATGGCTTGACGATGATGGGCGACGTGGTGTTTGAATGCAAACTGTGGAATGAAGGTCTTGCCAAACAAGTCCAAGAAGGCGAATTAGACCCGCACTATTACTGGCAACTCGAACAACAGTTGCTGGTTGCACAAGCTGAGAAGGTTATTTTTGTCACGTCTGACGGCACTCGTGAAAAGTTTGCAAGTATGGAATATTGCGCTGTTCCCGGACGTGCAGAGCAACTCATTGCAGCATGGCATCAATTCTCCGCTGACCTGGAGACTTACAAGCCAGTGGCCGAAGAAGTGAAGCCCATAGGCCGCACCCCAGAAACCCTGCCAGCCCTGCACATCGAGGTCACCGGCATGGTGACAGCAAGCAATTTAGCCGAATACAAGGCTCACGCTCTGGCCGTGTTTGCTGGCATCAACCGCGAGCTGGTGACGGATGCACAGTTTGCCGACGCCGAGAAGACCGTCGCCTGGTGCAAAGACATTGAATCGCGCCTGGCAGCCGCAAAACAGCACGCCCTGAGCCAGACCGCCAGCATCGACGACCTGTTTCGCACCATTGACGATATATCAGCCGAGGCACGCACCACCCGCCTAGAGCTGGACAAGCTGGTGAGCAGCCGCAAAGACACCATCCGCGCCGAGGCTGTGCTGGACGGACGCAACGCCTTGGATGACCACATCGCCACACTGAACCAGCGCATTGGCCGCGCCCTGATGCCGCAAGTGGCACACGACTTTGCTGGGGTCATCAAAGGCAAGCGCAGCGTGAAAAGCATGGCTGACGCCATAAGTGCGGAGCTGGCCCGAACCAAGATTGCAGCCAATGAGCTGGCCGACAAGATCACCCTGAACCTGCGAGCTATCAATGATCAAGCTGATTTTGGTTTTCTGTTTTCAGACGTGGCAACGCTTGTTCTCAAAGAGCCTGAGTTCGTGGCCATGTCCGTCAAGAACCGAATTTCTGAACACATGGCCAAAGAAGCCGCCCGCGTTGAGGCCGAGCGCGCCCAAATTGCCGAGCAGGAGCGCGCCAAAGCCCAAGCCACCGAACGCGCCCGCGCTGATGCAGAGATTGCCGCAGCGACAGCCAAAGCCAGAGCTGAAGCGCACGCACAAGCCCAGGCCGACGCAGATGCAAAACGTGCCATTGACGAAGTCATAGCCAAGGCACGGGAGCAGGACTACATGGCAAAAATTGACGCATCAAGAATGATGCATAACGCCAGCGGACAACCACCCGTAGCCACCATGAAGCAAGCGCCAGTTTGCGAAATTGCGCAAACTGAAGACACATCAGAAACAACCAGCCCATTGAGCCCGCCCACCCTGCGCCTGGGCCAAATCTGCGAGCGGCTGGGCTTCAACTTGACCGCTGACTTCATGCGCCGGTTGGGCTTTGAGCCCGCCGCTACCGACAAAGCGTCCAAACTTTTTCACGAGAACGACTTCCCCCGCATGTGCGCCGCTCTGGTGCGTCATATCCAGCAAGTTTCCCAAGGAGTAGCCGCATGAGCAACCCCAACCCAACCAAGCAGCCCACCTACAAGCCGACCGCTTGGGCTGCACCATTTCGCTAACCATTTTCACAACCACCAAAAGGAAATCACTATGAGCAATCGCATTCAATCCACCAGCGCCGCAACCGACGTGCCCGATTTCATCTCTGAACTCGACGGCGGCAACTTTGAGCACAAGATGAGCATCGCCCTGAGCGAAGTCGCGGCAGCAGCCCGCAGCTGATGGAAAACGCCCAGATGGTGAGGCTTGACCAGGTGAAACGGGCGCAGGGGTGGCGGCATGAAAACCAAAAAACAAAACACCGCCACAGCTATGCGTCGGCTGTATCAGGCTACATCAGACATTGTGGCGGGCATGCGCAAGGTATACGCAGAAAACGACATGCCCAGCAGCGGTGAGATACGGGTACCGGTGCTGTTTCGTGGCACCGACATGCGCGTGACGATCGAGGCCGGGCAAGGCGTAGCCATGCGCAACGCGGTAGAACACGCACAAATGAGTGCCAGCGACAAGCCGGTTAGCGAACCCGGCCTGAGTGCCCGTGGTGAAGCAATCACGCTGCTGGCTATGTACGCATCCGAGATCAAGGACAACAGCACCGCATCCGGGCGCTTTGTTGACCCCGACGATGAGAAATTTTTTAACCGGGTGGTCAGCGCGATGAAGGCGCTTGATTTTCCAGATAGGACGCCAGCATGACAAACCTTATCCGACTGCCGCCAACCACCACCATGACCGCAGAGCAAGCGCTGGAATCGGCGCTGGTGGATGCCAAGATTAAGCACCTGCAAGACGTGTTGATCATCGGGTACGACGAAGACGGGGATTTGTTTGTCAGGTCCAGCCGGTTGACGTGTGCTGAGGCATTCTTTCTGGCGAATAAGGCCGCGTGCTGGGCAGAGTCTGGAGGTGAACTGTGACCATCACCCTCCCCCGGTCTGACCAGCATGAAGCCACCCGCCATTTGCTTGAATCGCAACCAGATATGTTGCAAGAGATCAAGATGCTTAAAGAAGCGATAAGCCTGGCGTATGGGCATTTATGGCACATCAACACGGAGATGCTTGCGCCGGTGGCGCTGTATCCGCCAGACCAAGCTGCAAGCGCTGCGCGAAAGTCACTCTTGACTGTTATGACAACAACAGAGAGAAGGAGTGCAATTGATGCGTTTCGTTTGGCAAGGGAAGGAGAAAAAGATGGAGCTAATTGACTGCATTCTTTTGGTTTCCCTTTCATTTGTTTTTGTAGTCGCAGCAATAGCTACGGTTATTTTTATAACAGAGGACTGTGAGCACTTATTAGCGCGAGGCGAAGGGCAAGGCCATGAATAACAAGTGGAAGATATTTTCAGTTCAGCAATTTTTCAGCCACGACCCAACGCCAAAAGAAGCTGTTGATTTATGGGGTGCACTAGAGCAAGCCCAATCTGCAGCAGAGGTGATGGCTATTGAAGAAAACACAATCCGCTGGGAGTTTTATGAAGGTATCCCCAAGCCGGAGTTTAGGAGCATGGTGGTTGATACTGCTCGTATCTGCCAGCAGCTTGAAAATGAGTCCACGCCGTATCTCTGGGCGTGGATAGATGAAAAAAACGAGCTTGTAGAAGTAAGCGCGTTTGAGACAACCAGGCATAACGTGCCGCTGTTTAGGCGAAACGGAGAAAAGCAATGAAGCCATACCAAGCAACAACCCCAAAAATCGGCCAACATTGGCCAGAACAAAATGGCATTTATGCGGGTATTGCCCGTGGATTTTACGGTGAGCCAGACGGCCATATCGTGCTTCTGGACGATATGCCACCAGAAAAGAGAATGACCTGGAAGGATGGAATGGCCTGGGCTGCAGGTCTTGGCGACGGTGCGAGACTTCCAAACCGGTTTGAAATGGCGCTAATTGGAGCCAATATCAGCGACACGATCAGTCCAGAAGGCTTTTACTGGTCAGCGTCAAAGTATTCAGAGGGTGTCATCTGGAACCATTACTTAAGCCCATCTAACCCTGGCTTTCAAGAATTCTGGCATAAAAAGAATAAATCTTGTGTTAGGGCTATCAGGAAGTTAGTAGTATGAACAAAAATTTAGAAACAGCTTTTGGTTCGTATATTGAACCATCCGGGGACGAAGCGATTGAACTTTGCAAAGACAGTGGTTTGAGTGCAAAGCCTGTGGGCTATGTGTATCAAGAGACTGACTCTTTTACTGGACACAAGCACCTTGTAGGTGCAATTGATAAGCAAACGCTTGCTGTTGGTACGCCTCTTTATGCGCATCCACCAACGCCTGCAAAACCACTTAACGACTTTGATATGCGCGAAGTGCTTGCGTCAAGCCTGCTGTGCTGGCCTAGGCTAACTGAATCGGAAACGAAAAATTTGATTTGCTTTTTTGAGAATGTTTGCAAATACGATCAGCAAGCAATGGAGCTTTGCGAAGTCTGCGGATGGAAAGCAAAGATGGACGGTGAACCGTGTCTTGTTTGCCAAGCGCCACAAATTAATAAGCTTCAAGCGGCTGCCCAACTGGGGCTAGATGCATTCGACAAAATGATTGGACGTAAGCCTGAATTTGTTGAACAAGCTATAGCAGCGCTAAGGCAGGCACTCAAGTGATCACGCTAGAACACACAAGAGAGAAGTGCCTAAATGCGCGGGAATTGCTAGCTGCTTGTGCATCTTCAAAAGGAGCCAATCATGCGGGGAACTGACCGTGGCACATACCAACGCATTGCCCAATCGCTCTTGCGACACAATTTAAAACCAAAACCATTTTGTCGCTTCAACGGAGTAAGCCTCGAAGTGGGAACCCAGAGCCTTCACCGGACACAAGCATCAAGAACGTGGAGGACTTTTTGGAGAATGAAACTGAAACGAATCAAAGGAGAAATGCTAATGCATTCGACAAAATGATTAAAAATAAGCTTGAATTTGTCGAACAAGCCATAGCAATATTAAAACAGGCGCTCAAATGATCACGCTATCAAAAACAGAGAAAGTTCTTGCTGTTGTGCCAACTTATGCAAGTGGGCCTGGGTGGTCAAACCGCCTTGCCTCGATATATATCGGTGACTTTGCTACAAGTAAATTCCGCGTCGTGTATCTACAACCCGAAGAGCAAAGTAAAGGCCTCCATACGTTATTTGATATTGGGGCTAAGGCACATGACGCACTAATTAGTGCTGTGGAAACAAAGGTGAAAAAATGATCAAACCACCACCACTACCAACGCCAACCATTGTTGATGGACGCAGCTTGTACACGTCTGGTGATATGCGCGAGTACGCAAAAAAATACGTTCAAGCAACCATGGTCGCCATTGATGTTATTGGTTCGTCCGACATCAATCAAAGTGCAAGCGGGCAGGCTGAAAAGCCCGATGTTGTCAGCGAACTTTTTAAATGTTTCGGGATGAAAAAATGAGAGAACCACCAAAACTTGTAGGGATTGAGTACCTTGTACCCATATTGGGCAAGTCCCTAAAAACACTCAAAAATGATGTGACAGCAAAGCCAGAAACTTTGCCGCCACGGGCGAACATTCCTGGCCTGCGCAAGCCCATGTTTTTTGAATCCGTGGTGATTGACTGGTTGGAAAGTTTCATGCCAGCAAAGCCAGAACCTGCAAAGAAGCGCGGCAGACCGTCGAGCGTGGTCGCATGAGTAGGCTTGGCATCTTAAAAAAGTCGTGGGGCTATGAAAATAGTACGCCTCGCTGCATGTTGTGCCACCACTATGTTGCAACCTTTTACCGGATGACAAATAACAGCCAGGCTAAGGTTTACAACCACCATTGCAACCTTGGCGGCTTTACCGTTCGTCCAAACGGTATTTGCAACAAGTGGCAAGGTCATGACGGAGCCGTTTTGGAGGATGATGACAATGCCTGATGTATTTTTTAACGGTTGTGTGATAACTGTTGGTGGCGACTTCAAACCTGGTGACCAAGCGCCAACTGGTTACCTTGATTGGCATGAGTGGGCAGATGTGCAAAGTAAAGCAGGGCTAAAGCAAAAACCTTGTGGGAGGTGCGGCAAGTGGAGGTTTCCGCAAGAACTTAGCGGCTTCGTTGATAGGACAACCATGCAAAGCAGGAAAGGACAGGTAGTCATTTCCTCTGTCGTGTGCAATAAATGTTCTACCCTAGCTTGTCCGCCAAATCCGCAGGCACGGGATGGTAGTAACGGTTTAAACTTTTCAAAGAACGATGCCCCGTGACAGCCGCAAGCTCCAGCACGTTTGGCAGCTTCTTACTCATGGCTGTAGCGGCAGTATGTCGGGCATCATGCCCATGCAGATGTTCCAGGCCACAAGCCCGGCGCACATCAAGCATGTATTCACCCAGCGTGTTGGCATTGATTGGGATGATCTTGTCATCAGGCTTTTTACCTTTGCACAAAAACGTGATGATGGCCAGCGCCTTAATTGATAGTGGGACGTTGCGCATATCACCGTTTTTTGTGTCTGATAGGTGAACAAATTTCAAATCAGGGTAGAAGTCGGCCACTGTTGGCCTGCACAGCTCACCCATGCGCATGGCGGTTTCAACTGCCAACAATAGCGCCCACCCCACGTAGTCACGCCCTATGACCGGGCGAACACCCTCCTCCCAATTTGAAGCCTTCAGGAATTTTTGAATATCGGCATCAGTCCACACCTTATTGCGCGGCTTGTCTGCGCCTTTGAATCGGCTCACCGCATGGCATGGGTTAGCTGCCATGGCCATACCCCACTCTTTGATGGCGTGGCTGAAAACAGCGCTGATGGTGTTTAGTTCCCTATGGACGCTTGAATGCTTGACTTGCAGCGCCCGTGCGTCACGCCAATCTCGAATGTCACTTGGCGCAATGCGATCAAAGCGCAATCGCATAAATGCCGCGTCACGTATCAGGCGATCCAAAATGTTGACCGCATTCCTGCCTTTCATCCCAGTGCCAACTTCGGCCAGGTATCGTTTAAACACGTCCCCGACGGTCGTCACGGCAGCTTGTTTGAGTTGCAGCGCATCGTACTGACTGACACCCATTTTTGATTCAGTCTCAGCAGCCCATATTTCAGCATCCTTTTTTCTGTCAAAGGTTTTGCTTTGGGCTTTGAACCCAACACGGCGGATAATGACGCGCCAGGTCTTGCCTCGGTACTGTGTGATGCTTGCCATGGGCGCATCTTACGACTAAAACCTTGCGCAACCTTAACCTATATTTTGCACAAACTGAAATACAATTGCACAATTATGTACAACCTGGAACCTAAAACCTTTTATTCATGCGGGCTGCAGGCTGTTACCTTATTCACGGTTCAGGATGCCGGTCTGGTGCCACGGCAGACACCTTTTCCTTACTCCATGTCCTTTGAACCCTCCCTGATTGTTGAACTCGCCCTGCTGGGTCTGGCCACCGGCTTTCTGGCCGGTCTGCTGGGCATTGGCGGGGGCATGATCATGGTGCCTTTCATCACCGCCATTCTGTCGCACCGGGGCGTGGCCAATGAACTGTCGATCAAGATGGCCATTGCCACGTCCATGGCCACCATCGTGTTCACGTCAGTGTCCAGCGTACGCGCGCACCACAAATCAGGTGCCATCCGCTGGGACCTGGTGCGCGGGCTGGCGCCGGGCATTGTGCTGGGGGCGGCGCTGGCCAGCCTGGGCGTCTTTGCCCTGCTCAAAGGGTCGGTGTTGGCGCTGTTTTTTGCCGGGTTCGTCAGTTTTTCCGCCACCCAGATGTTTCTGGACAAAAAGCCGGCGCCTTCGCGCACCATCCCCGGTACCGCCGGGCTGGTGGGTGCGGGTTCGGTCATCGGGTTTTTGTCCGGAATGGTGGGTGCTGGGGGAGGTTTCATCAGTGTGCCGTTCATGACCTGGTGCAACGTGGCCATTCACAACGCGGTGGCCACCTCTGCTGCGCTAGGCTTTCCCATTGCATTGGCCAACGCGGCCGGTTACATCCTGGGGGGGCAACACCTGGCCGACCTGCCACCTTACTCTTTTGGCTACATCTGGCTGCCCGGTTTGGCCGTGATCGCCAGTTGCAGCGTGCTGACTGCGCCGCTGGGTGCGTCGGTAGCGCACAAGTTGCCAGTGAAAAAACTCAAGCGCGTGTTTGCCAGCATCCTGTACCTGCTAGCGGCCTACATGCTGTACCGCGCCGTCAGCGCCTGATGTAGTCAGCAGAACCAGGAGCTCCGCCGGGCTTGAAGCAATTTACCGAACCACCCATGCCCAGAGCATATTCATGATCCTGCGCCAGCCCGTCGCGCTGCAAAGTGACACCGCCATCGTGCGCTCAGCAGGCTGAAACTTTTGTACCGGTCAGATTCAAAGTGCGTGCGGTAATCCGCAAGACCTCGCCGCCCGGCAGGGCGACTGAGGTCCGGTTTCATTGACTTTGAAGCAAAACTGGCTGTAGCCCTTATCCATCATGCGCGGCAAGCTATGAAAATAGTAAAAATTCAGGTATTTTGCTTTTGTCCCCATGCAGTTCCGAAAGCCTTGAGGCGTGGTGATTGGGTCAGGTGACCGGGCTTTGGGGACATATGCGCGCGCCGACAAAAGCGGGCGTGCTGATGCATCAACCCCGCGTGTGCTTTGCTCCCAAAACCGCATGCGCCTGACCCAGTCGCCGCGCCGTACGTGGACAGTGCCTGTTTGACGCCGAGGACTGTCTCCCCATGGACGTACGACAAAGGTCACAAGTGGTAACGCCAGCATTTTGCGTTGCCGCCATTATTTCCAAAAAGGGTAGCGTCCCCTTATTCCATTATACAAAAAAGCCGCCACGGCGAACCGGGCTGCTTTTTTGGGAGCAACCAAGACTGGGGCAAGAACCCCTTTTTCTTTAGGCGCCAGTGGCACCGGTGCTGGATTGTGTTGAAACGGTGCTACCCGTATTTACACCATTAGCAGTAACAGAACCCGTTGAACTGATCGTGACCGGAATCTTGACCGTGGTTGTAATTGAATTCGAAGTTAAAGAAGTTTGTCCAAATTGAAACACTGGAGCCAGCGTCGTTGATCCAACTACCACGTTTTGGGTTGGAAGTGTAAACTGGCAGAACGGCCAGACAATTTGCATGTTAACTGCAAATGGTCCAGCACCAGTAACCGTCTTAACCTTGATCGTGCAGGAGCCGAATGTATTATCCCCTGTAGCTGTTTGGGTTCCAGAAGCAAGAGATACACCAGTATCTACCGTTGCCGCTGCGGTAGCGTCTTTTGTCGTGAATGCCAGCGTCACAGGAGCTGTGAAGGCTGCTGCTGCACCAGTAACAGTCGCCGTTGCTGCTTGTGCTGCTGTAATAGAAACAGGTGCCGTCGCAGTGGCGGCGACAGCCACCGCTGCCAATGCGGTCTTTTGAGTTGCTTGTGTCGCTGCTGAAGCCGTTGGATCAATAGCGACCACCGCATTGGTAGTTGCAACAACCGGTGCAGGCGGCACATAGTCGCTCCCACCGCACGCCACCAATGAAGCGGCAAAAACGGAAGCTAAAGCCAGCTTGGTGCTGGTGGCATGAATGAAAGAAGTCGCTAGCATTGAAATCCCCTTAAATGACGTGGATGAAAAAACACATTTGCAATTTAACACATCTTTTCAGATAGCGTCAAAAAATTTTCACCTCACTGTTGTTTGCACCAACCTCTTGCGCAAAACGATACAAAACATGGCATGACCTTCAAGGCGAGGGATAAGGATGGCCCACCTACGCACGCCCCCGCCATCGGCCTCTACCGATTTGCCGCACCCTGCGCCAGCACACCGCTGGCAGCATAGGTGTAAAACGCTTCGCGCATGCGATTGATCTGGCTCAGCCAATAGGCCTGTGACACGCGCCCCGCGTTGCGGTGTGTTTCATCCAGCCCCAGCTCCAGGCGCAGCGGTACAACTGCCCCCGGCGTGATGTAGTTGCCTGGTGAGGCAGCATCGGTGAGTCGGGTGCGCACGGCTTGCGGGTGGTGGCCAGTGCCGCCAAAGAATCCTGTGCCCGGCTTCATGCCCTGGCGCGGCGTGAGCGGAAAAGTCAGCTCAAAACCGGCAAAGCGCGTACTGCCGCCTTTGCGGTAAAACAATTGCACACCCACGTCGCCGTACCAGCGCGTCCA
>Ga0100379_10004827_pt1 | contig 11776 bp, 12 predicted proteins | sample CryGeymeta201503_FD_80418 | JGI IMG/M metagenome (GOLD analysis project Ga0100379, IMG submission 80418) | Groundwater microbial communities from Crystal Geyser aquifers in Utah, USA - Crystal Geyser metaG 2015-03 | ecosystem: Environmental > Aquatic > Deep subsurface > Groundwater | place...
ATCGAAATGAAGTTCAATGTATTTTGTGGCTAATTCAGACCAAAAAGCGACATGATCTGCTCTACACACTGTTAGACATTTTCTTCCCTGAAAAGGATACAGTCACCATCGATATTCCTGTCAAATCAGAAACACCTCTTGTCTTCGCAGTTCTCCAAAGGAAACAAGTTAAGGAATATGTCGAAAAGCAGCTCGATATCCGTACTGTGACTAGGCAATTCAAGGTGACCAACATGCATGCAAATTATGAAGTTTTGGGTGAAGCTGCTGATACAGTCGATTCGATTCTCGACAAACATGTCGTAAAGAAGATCTCTGACTTCAACGGCCTGATTCTTTCCATCCACTATACCGATCTCAAAATGTTCTCAGAAAGCACTGGACATCTCAGAGTTGTTCTTAACCTGGCTCATAAGCAGGAAGAGAACTTCCTTCCCGCTCTGGAACTTATTCTGTACTTGGTCGATAAAATTACTAATTTTAAAATCAGCGCAAATTCCAAAGCAAAAGCTTTAAAGTCAAGAGAATCTTACAATCAGTCCAAGGAGAAGTAAGATATGGAGAAGCACAAAGAAGATCTGAAAAAGAAAAAAGAGGAAAAAATAAGAAAAGAGTAGGCTTGGATCAGAAGTCTTCCTCCCGAGAAGCAAAAACGAGAGGAAGAAAAGCGAAAGAAAAAATAATTCAACAAAATGATCAAGGGAAAATCAATGAAGATGTGATGTGATATTTAATGCGCACAATAATCTCATCCATTCATAAATTGTTGAAAACATACAAAATCAGCTCAACTTGATCTTCTTCAGAGGTATGCTTCCCTCTTCCTCAATGCCAACCACCCCAACACCTGCTTACTCTTTCTCAACGGCCTAAACAAGTAGCTTGTGCTCTTGGTCATTGAGGACTTTTACCCTTAGTTCCCTCTTTCTCTCAAACTCCTTAACTTTCTTCCTGAGAAGATGTTTCTTTGCCTATAGAGAAGTGTTATCTTCCCACAAGAGCTAAAATTATGAATCTCTTTTGGCAATATTTCGGAACTCTTTTATTTTGCCATCCTTGACAAGTTGCGTTAGTCTCTGCAGAAGGATTTTGCATGTATAGAGGATGCGATCAATGCTGTATCTTCTTTCTTAGAGTTAAAAAGTTTATTCCCAAGTTTGATCATCCTATTCTTTTTTGGGCTAAGCTTGAGAACGTGGAAGGCCAACATACAATCTGTTGACAATCGTACCAAGAGTCTGCTTTCCATAGAATTGATCATCCTTACTGTTATTCCATCCAAAGCCATATTTTCCAGGAATGGCATAGGAGGGGTGACCCTCCAATCTCGGAATATCGTCCAGGTTACAATAATAATGAAAAGCTCTCACATATGCGTATTTCTCAAGGTTTGATTTTAGTCTTTCGTTTCTTGATAATCGGGCTAACTCCTCTAACTTATAGCCAATGTACTTTTCTATTGTTCAGGGTCCACCTTCTCATTCTATTATAAAGCTTGAGCTCCAAACAGAGACATGTAAAGCTTTTATTCCTCTTCTAACTATTCAGCCGTTTTTTGAGGCTTGACACCACGAGTGCTACGTTTTGGTCGCTACATTGTGATTAATTATAACATGAGACTATCATATGACTCTATAAATGGACTAGCCAATTATTCCTCGTAACAATAAAGATAAAAATATCACACACGATTTGCAGGGTCATCTAACCCTCTGATTCGTCTGGCTAATTGCATGTCTTTCGCGTAGAGGGTAACCCTTTTAGCATGTACTGAACAAAGATAAGCATCTTCAAAGAGACCTACTAGGTATTATTATGCACTGGTTTGCAAAGCTTCTAGGCCATGAGAGGTCCATCGAAAATTTGTCTCGAAATTTTATGTGCAGACAGATCTGACTAATCTGCTAAAAGATGCCTTCGGGATGATCAAATCTGGTGTATTTTGTAGTTTTTGGATTTCAGCCATGACACTAGACCCCTTCATTTGCTGTTTTTTCTGTTGATTCTTGATCAACGTGAATGGATTGGGTCTAGGCTATGGCCGATTTGATCTCTTTGTCTTGTTTTGTTCCTCTATCTTGCCTTTGACTTAGCTTCCTTTTGAATTGGTGGGTACGAATCTTTTGCCAACGATAATAGACTTGCGATGACTTACCTCCCTTTTCATGTATTTGATTGATTTAAATTAGCAGTTATATATGGTCAATCCAGTCAGCAAAGCCTCCTCTTGCTTCTGACTCCACTGGTGGTCCTTTTTTTATCACTCGAAACAAAATGTGCTAAAAAGTAGGGCTTGGAAGATGTGCTACATGAAGTATAATGTGTCCTAACTGATACTACGTTGATTATTAATAATCTTCTTTTACACGTATTGCCAGCATGCTTCACAAACTTCTAATTGGAGGTTTTGGCATCTACACTGCCTACCTTAGCATGTCTTACCTCTCCGAAAAACTGTATCAGTGACCTAATTCAGATTTAGCACATCTTTTCCCAATGTAGATCCAACTCAGCCTCCAGCACAGTTCAAGTACCCTGCTCTGATGGTCTGGCTGGGCTGTCTCCTTTGCTCTCTTGCTGGCTATGTCATCTCGATCGTGAAAAAAGAAGCACCTAACCAGATAGTTACCCGAGAAAGGTGGATCATGGGCACCCTGTATGCCACAAACATGCTCAGCACCAACTATTCACTACTCTACATTCCTTACCCTGTTCAAGTCATCGGTCGCAACATTCGCTTTCTTTTTGTAGTGATTGTAGGCGCCTACTTCTCAAGAGTTAAAAAAGCTCATGCTCATCTTCGGCTGGGCAAGCACAAAATATTCATAGCCTTACTTATAACAGCTGGAGTACTTCTCTTCAATTTCGCCAAGGTAAGCATAAATAAACCTAGGGAGGAAAAGACAAAGCCAGTAAACACAACGTCGACCTCTAATGGCTTGGATATCTGATGTTGGGAATATCGGTCATAGTTGATGCGCTATTTTCAGATACACAGGCATACAATAAGTCGGTTTCTAAGCCGACTGCCAATCAGCTTTTCACAACCACAAATTTTTTTGGCTTCATCATCTGCCTATTATTTACTGTGGTAGAGGGTTCCTTCAGAGATTCAATTACCTTCATGATAAATTATCCTCAAGCTTTGATAACTATCCTCGGCATCGGAGTGTTGCAGGTCTTGGGACAAATCAGTATATACTACATTGTGTCAAACTTTAAACAGCACATTTTTCCCCTTATCTCCACCACCCGCAAAATACTTACTGTCATCATCAGCATTTTTGTCTTTAAACATGATATCAACAACTACCAGTGGCTGGCCATCATTATTGTTTTTATCGGAATGTTTTATTAGTTCTACTAAGAGCTCAAGCATCAGAAATAAAAAGATGACAGGAAAGGATACGAAGCTCTTGATAGTGATCGCAGTGATCGGACCAGTCCCTAAAAACAGGCCTGAAAATGATTGTATACTCGCTGACGTATTGAGAATTTAATTGATAGCAGCAATATATAGATGTGATTATGAGATGCAATCATCAGCCCAGACCACATATGGGGATCTGCTTTTCCTCTGCTTCCACTATAACTCCTTCAATCCATACGTACTACCTCTTCATCTGCCCAAAATTAACAGGGACTGCGTTGACAAGCTTTCCATCCTCGAACCAACTTGTGGCAGTGAGGGTTTCCAATACCTGAGGATGGGCGATCAAACAGACTCTCTTTTTGGTCTTTTGGTAATAGTCAAACAGAGCCTTTCTGAGTCTGATGTTTCTCTCCAAGAACCAGTCAACTTTTTCAAATTATTTGTTTTCTCGAATATGCTTCATGACTCTATCATGCTGGTTGTTGTCCTCCGGGGAATAATCGGTCAGATGTCCATACTCCATGTACCAATTTTTATCTTCAAGTTTGGTAGTGTACGGTTGTGTTCTAAATTTGGATAAAATGTCTTCAAGATTACTGGGAATGCTGCCTGCTGAGTTGATCCTTTGCTGCAATAGCGGCTCCACGAAAATCTCGATACCTTCTTCTTCTCCGAACAAATCCAGACAGGTTTGAAGGGCAGGGATCGAAGGAGCCACAACGACTACCTCGATTCCTTTGTTCTTGACTTGATATTTAAGAGAGTCGTTGCTGCTGCGAGCGTTGGGGAGAAGCTAGCTATTGAGGTATTTGTCATTGCGCTGAATGTTGGATCGGAATTCCTCACGTTCCTCAACATCAAACCAGTTGATATTGCTGTCTTTCTGGCGGATGGAAACGATATCCTGGTCGTACTGGGTCTCTCCATGACCCACCATCACGAATTATGCATACATATCTACTCTAGAATTATATTCAATTCAATAAAATATCATTTATGCTATACTTCCCAGGTTTACTGCTCCCCGCCTGGACCAACCACAGCAACCTATTCACGTTTCTTTACACTGTTCTTCAGCCCCACAAAATAGTCTTTCATGCTCTGCTTGTCCTTTGGAATCTTCAATCGACGCAAAAAATCATCTAACTTTTTACCTGCAATCATCTGTGCATTCTCGTAGTTATCTAGTTCAGGTTCAATTTATCTTTGCTTAACTGCTAATCCAAGAAAGGTTTCCTGGAAATCTTCAAAAAGAAGGCCTTGACGACCTTTTTCTTTTTGATTTTGTTTGAGAAGTGCATTTGCGGTGCTGGGATCAGCAAGATTAAGTTGCTGACAGATGGTGTTCCATCCTTTTTGTTCGATTCCTTCGTCTTTTCCTCCGAGTTTGTACTCGTTATACTCTCTTCCGTAGGCATACAGACCCTTTAACTACTATTTGTAGTTACTGAATATGTTTTGGACATTGCTTTCTTGATAAATATTTTTCATCAACTATTTGTATAGCTTTTGAACCTGATATTTGTTCTTCTATTCTTCCAACTTTTTTTGAACCTGCTACTTGAGCATTATTTTCTTTTTGTCTTCCTCCTATTTTTTCCTTTTATTTTTCTATTCAGATAGTTATCGTTCTTTTTTGTTCTTTTCAGCTTACTAACGACGTCTAATTTACTATTTTTTCAACTGCTGCTTCATCTTTTACTTTCGATCTTCTTATTATCTTAGTTTGATGGCTTGCTCTTTCTCTTTTTCTTACTTTTATTTTTACTATCTTTATCTTCTATACCTTTCCAATTTTTCCTTCTGCTGTCGCTGATAGCGCTCTTTCTATTATTTCTATTTTCTTTTCTTTTATTATTCCTGTTCCAAAGCAGCTTTCTTTTATTCCTTCTTTTTAGAATTTTATCTTTCCTTTCCTTATTGAGCTCTTTCCATTCTTCTCTTTAGTTACTGTTGTCTCTTCTTGAACTATTCCTCCTCTTGCTGTTTCTTGCTTCTTCTTAGTTATTCTTCTTCAAGTTTCTTACGCTCAGCGGCGTTCATTATTTTGGGTCTAGGCTTATTTTATTTCTCAAACCCTGGCTGACTACTAGTCTTTTCAATGCTGCGATTGCTGCCAGCTGTCCTATTGACTGGAGCACGATTGATATTTGAAGCAGCTCTTTTGACCTTTGTTGGAGCTGTTTATTTATCTTCCAATAACGAAACGGGTTATTACTTTTAAGCAGCTCGTCTGATCGGGCGAGGAGGCATAACAACATTTTTCTTTACCACTCTTGCTTATTCATAAAACCTGACTTATTACTCGAGAGTATGAAATCTAAATAAACATTAAAATACTTGAACATTCCAAAGAGAAGTTCGTTTACAACTTCATAACAGGTCGTATAGCTTTCATAATTAACCGCTTTCTTGGTCGGGTAAGAACATTATCTTTTTGGATCGTATATTCTTTCATATATTTTTTTGTAGCCATCGGGAAGATCTATGTGGGGATTGTATCTAACTTTTTAAGTCAACGCTTTTGCTGTTTAGTCTTAGTCATCTTCAAGTTTAAAATTTTATCCAAAAGCCATTTTCTTGAGAAGGGCTTTTGTCAGATCTCCCATAGGTTGATGGGTGCTCATTTTATCCCTGACATAAATATAAGCAGTAAGAGCTTATATAAATTTGGTAAAGCTATCAAAGCTGAGACTTTTTATATTTTTGTCATTGATTTGTTTGATAATATCCATGATATTCTGTTTGTTCTTTTCAAGGTTCTTCTCTTTGCAAAGCCTAATCAGATCGATCTGTGCTATGTTGTCATTTTCTTCATCAAAGAAGTCTTTCTTGTTCATTTTGCCACAACTGTATCTGTTGAATATTTTCTTGAGAAAAGGCATGTGACGACGAATGACCAACCTCACTGACTAACTATCTCTATTTTATTCTTCGTTAATGTTGGTTGTCTTATACCAATCCTCTTCCTCTATCAATTTTTAGTTGATCTCGTTTTATTCGAATATGACTTTTACCTTGACATCCTTTTCATAGCCTTTGATTCCCTGCATCAAGGTACGCTGTTCGAGCTCTTTTTGAATTTTTTGTTAGAGCATCTCTTTTCTCTTTCTTATCTTCTCCTGTTCTTCTATTCGCTTTCGATCTTCTTCTTATTTTTTTAATCTGGCCCTAGCGAGTTGCTCCTGAACTTTTGGGTCCACCTATATCTCAGATATCGGTTTTCTTGCTCTCTCCTTTTTCTTGAAGCCAATGCCGTGCTATTTCAAGAATTTTTTCTCATCTTATTATGCGAATTTTGTATAGTCCTGTTGAGGAAATTCTTGCCTCGTTCGATTTGAGTATCTTGTGCCTTGAGACACTCCACTTTGCTGAGAAGATACCTAATCTCTATCCTTGCTCAGATACTTTTCCTGCATCTTTGGCAATCTAAATCCTTCCTTACTGGCATGAGAAGTCATGTTGCTCTAAGTTTATTCTCTTTGAAGAGCAATCTCCATAGCTTCTTTGACCTCACTCTGAATATTGGGAAACATTTCCAAAATTCTTTCTATTCCTTTATGAGTTGTCCCGATGACTCTTTGAATCTGAATTTTGACTTGTATTGTGTAGGCTTTGATTTATTCAAAAAGAGTTGTTGTCATCAAAGACCCAGTAGATTTATCCTCCATTTTGAAAGGGTGTTCCAGAGCAACTCCAGCCTCCAGCAAAGAAATGATGAAATTCACAATTTATGCTCTTTTTTGAGCTTGCAATCTTTATTGGTCATTCATGCCTTCTTTTCTTTTGTGCTTCAAGGTGTTGTAAAATTTAGCTAAGCTCACTTTTACTAACTTGGCAGTCTGAATAGAAAAGATGGTTACATACTGAAGGAAAATGTCTTTTCCGAGATATCGATCGATCAGTGTTTCCATAGCTACGTCTGCTAGTTTGGTAAAATCATAGTTGTTCAGCTTTATTTTTGCTAGGAGGTCGAAGAATTAAAGAGCAACCTCGGAGCTAAGTTTTCTGTGGTTGACTGCAGAATTGATGAACTCTAAGTCAAAAACATTCAGGAAGTAGCTTTAGTTTTATTTGATTTTGATCTGCTTGACAAAAGGCTCAAGAAAGATGTCGACAGGGATGCTCTGATATTTGCTGATGATATGGTTGAAGTTTCTCAACATGAACTCTCTCACTTCAAGTTCTTAGTGGTTTTATATGAACAAAAAAGTCAGTTTTTTGTATACCACTGAAGCATAAGGATTCTTCTTGCTGGCAAACTCATCCAGCAAACTGAATAAGAGCTCAAGCAAAGTAAAGCGAATTACTTCACTTCCTTCACGGATTCCTCTCTTGATCAGACCCATGATCTAGTTGACTTTGTCAAGCTACTCTTCTAAATGAACAGGATAGGCTCTCCATATTTTTGTCAACAATTCAATGCAAAATAACTTGAGCTAGCCTTATCTAGAAATTTAGCTTGCTCCTTTGAGACTCATCTCTACCCAATAGTCAATAGCTCCAGAGTTCAACAGCTCCTAAGAGCTCATTTTCGACTCCACCAAAGGTTCAAATAGAAGCAAGACAAACTTAATGTATGCAAGCTGATCGCTACTGGTTATTTTTTTGAGCTCAACAGTGAACACTTCAGCTACGTTGTATCTTGAAAACTAAAGGATGAAACCGACTACATGCTGATTAAGTTTGGGATGTCGACTCAAGGCAAGCATTGTAGTTGACAGCCCTCCAGCATCTCTAATGAACCAATCATAGGCCAGAGGCAGCAGATCTTTATTTGCTAACTCATGAGCAATTCTACTGAGAATTCTACAAGCCCACTGTGCGATTTCTTAGCTCTTAGAAAGCAAGGCTGGTTTGATAACCTGCAGAAAGAAGAAACACATATCGTTTTGTTCGCCCATCTTATGCACAATGAAATCTACTCTTCTGAACCATCTTTACATCAGTTGCTCTATGTCTCCAAATTAACCCTTGACGCCTTTGACCAAGATATGCGCAAGGTACTTGTTGTTATCTTCCAGAAGGGTGACTGCTTGCTGTCGACTGATGTTGATGCAGCTCATCAACTCTTCTACTACATACTCTAGAAGGTCAGAGTCCTTCCGATTGATGCCGCTTCGAGCCGGAGCCTAAACTACTTTCTTAGGTTTTTCTACTTAGCTATTTTTCCGGTTGAGACCTCCAATCAAATGAGTGGCATCTTAAGATCGCGATAGAGTCAATGACTATCGACTATTCTAAAATTCATCCTGAACTGGCTTAATGATTTTAGGTGCAGGTTTCATTTACTCAGTATCGAGACTATCCTCGATATCTGGCATACTCTGATTATGCAGCTAGAACAGTCGCCGAAGTATCATCGCTAGATGTTAACGATCACCATTGATGATCATATTTTTTGTTTCTGGATCGACTTAGAACTTGATTTTTTTGAAGGCCTGCATAGAGACTGTGGTACTTAGTTGAGGTAGTTCCAGTTATGCAGCTGAGCAGCTGTCTGGTTGGACACTTTCAGGTGGGTCAAATATTGTGGAGGAGGCAATCCTTTGGTGCGGTATATTTCCTGAACGATGGTGGCAACCTTGGTCCCGTTTTCAAATGCCTTGGCCACTTGATCGTCGATATGGTAGAGAGAGTTTCCAACTTGTTGTAGATCTTGCTGGTTGATTGTATGCATTTGTAGAAGCCATTTGGCAGTTTTACTATCGATTTAAAAACTCATTCTTTAAACTATAATAACCATCTTACCTTGCTTCTATTAATTTATTTAGACATGTACAACTCATATCTATTACACAGATCTACCGCTAACTGCTCTGACTATCGGCAATCACGTTTGAACAACTCAGTCATAGTCGATGTCCTCAAACCCTCCTTTCTCCTTCACGACTAACACGATAAGAACAAGAACGGTAGCAGTCTTTTCGAGAGCACTGCCGACTACTCCAAATATCACTTTTCAGAAGAACTGACCAAAAAGATGGCCTTTATAGATTGCAACCCATTCAACAAACCTAGTGAAGTACATATCAAACCTTTACCCTACCCCCAGTAGGAATACCCCAAGACTTATTTCACCTCTTCCACATAAGAAAATAATCAGCAGATGAATCAATCCTTCGTTTCTGAGTTCATACCTGTGACCGAAAGCTTTTTGAGACAAGAACGCTCCAGCTATTTAGGTCCGATTAGATAAACCTACCAGCATACCATGAACACAAATAATCATGCCGATGATAGGTAACGATAAACCAGGATAAGATAAATATTAGCAGAACTAGATAAATCGAGCGATTTGTTCAAAGGCCATCGAGTAGAGTAACAAAAATATGAGTAGTATCGGGACAGAAATCGGTAAATGTATGTCAGGAATATGATGGATCTGGCCCATTACGAATAGAATAAGCATCAATCAGCATAAGAGGAAAATCACTTTCAACCCGCCACCCACGATCTTGGATTCAACCGACTTCCCTAAGCATATTCCATAATTAATAGGCTTGAGGATGAGCATGAGGAAGCCATCAATGGCAAGTTTCCCTTTGGAGTTCAAGAGTCCAATGAAGAGGATTAATAGGATAACGATCCAAGAAATTTTTGGAAGAAAGACGAAAGCGAATACCAAACGGGTTAATGGCCGATTGGAGTTCCCTATTCGATAACTGTTCGGGGCGTTACTTACGATATGGTTCCTGTGGTCTGATGATAGTTTTCTGTCCTTTGCTATAATTTAGTCATTCTATACTATCAATGCCACAAATATGCGGATAGTGCGGAAATCTGCACTACGGACCTTGTGCCACCGAATAAACTAACTTTTACTGGGAACCCTTTCCCAAATAAATTCCTAAAGAGGTCCTCATTAAGGGTAGTTGGAAAAAGTGGCAAGCCGTGGATAGACTCAGTAGATAAACAGGCTAAAACGGAGAAGTATTTTTCCGAATCAGTCTGACCCTGAGTCCAGGAGTCTATCAGTACAAGTACATAGTGGATGGAGAGTGGCTAATCGACGAGAACTCTCCAACAGTACTGGATTAATTTGGCAATTTAAACAATTGTGTGAAGGTAAGGTTAGGCTGAAGGTAGGTCTATCCAAAGAAGATGTTCCTTCCTATCAACAAAGAGGGATAAATCAAAATAACATCCAATCTCCTCATCGAAGGTCTCCAGCTGATCGGCTCCTGGGATGGCTGGACTCACGAACTACCCATGGCCCGCATCCTCAATAACCTCGTCAACCGCGAATAAATGTAAAGATTCTATCTGACTCAGGGTAGTATATGTTCCCGTGGAGGCGAACACAGAGTACTAGTTCAAATTCAAACTAAAAAAGCAGTACCTAATAGATGAAAAATATCCAACGACTGCCAACTAATTCAACAGTCAAAACAACATCATCATCACAACACCCTACTCCTACGAAGAGCATGAAGAAGGATCAGCCAAAAAAGAAAGAACTACAACACCCAATAAAAATTTGAGTGCTCACTACAAAAACATTAGAAAAGACTTCGCATGCAAATCATTTGAGTGGGTCACCATCACCAGAGATTTCGATCTGCCTTACAAGAGAGTCTAAGGGCATTCGATGTGTGCCATTGGAGATTATCTGTATATTTTTGGAGGTTACTGTCGCAGTGAATACTACAACTCACTGACAAAGTTGAGTGTTCAATTGAACTCAGCCAAAACCGAATAGGCTTTGCCCTAAGGAAGAGCCTTTCATAGCATGGTAACCTATGGCAACAAAATCATCATCTTCGGAGGACACTGCACTTCGATCCTTCAGAATTACTACTCTTTCAATGTGTCGGAAATGAAATGGGTGGCTGTACCTCACATTTCAGGTCAGTATCCTGAGAAAGTTGAGAAATACAGCTGTGTTCTTTATGATTAACTTATGGTTTTCTTTGGGGGATACTACTGTTCGCCAGATTTCGAGTATTAAGTTTGCTACAATCACATCTCAGTTCTGGATATTTAGCACATGAGATGGATCGATCAAATTTAGGTAAGAGGATAGAGACCAAGAGGTCGCTTTGCCCATACTGCTATCCTCATGGAAGATGACATGTATATTTTCGGAGGCATCATCAATAATGGAACAACCTAAAAGTAAAGCATATTCGATTCAGATAATTTTTGAACGATATCTGGAAAATCAACCTTTCCAAGGGAAACGAGCTGAGCTGGACATAGATCAACCCCAAAGGAAAGAAACCTTGTCCTCGACATGGACATTCAATGAACGCTTTGCATCAGTATCTGGTGGTGTTCGGAGGACACAGCGATAAAGATGCCTACCTTAACGACGTCTTCATTTTCAACACTGTTGAAAATTAATGGTACTATTGATGTTATTGAGGTTTGAACCCATGATAAACGGGATGGTGCCAAGGG
>Ga0100379_10004832_pt1 | contig 11766 bp, 10 predicted proteins | sample CryGeymeta201503_FD_80418 | JGI IMG/M metagenome (GOLD analysis project Ga0100379, IMG submission 80418) | Groundwater microbial communities from Crystal Geyser aquifers in Utah, USA - Crystal Geyser metaG 2015-03 | ecosystem: Environmental > Aquatic > Deep subsurface > Groundwater | place...
AAAAAGAACGTTAAATAAGGGAGTTATTCTTAATTCAGGGTTTTCTGGATAATAATGGTTATAAACAGTCAGCCAATCTTGAAAAATACTGTAGAAAGCCAAAGCCATTAATGGATAAGAAAGTTTTTCATAGATAGGAACCTCCTTTGTTCTACCAATCCAAAATAACAATGCAGCCTCTCCTGCCCATAATAAAGTCACCCAATTTCCATCTAATTGAACAGGAATTGCAATAGTAATAAAAACTAAAACTAATCCTGAAACTAGATAAAATACGTTTTTGTCAGATAGTTTTTGCTTGTAGATGATTACGCTAACAATAAAATGGATTATTGCATTACAAAGTGTAAACAGTCCTAAAAGTTGCTTTCCTGTTTCATGATCATCTAAAATTGCAAATCCAATTCCATAAAAAATAAACGAATTCGAAAGAAGTAAACGAATATCGGTCATATCAAACTTCTCTTTTTTGATCAGTTTATAAGCCAAAAACGTTAGATAAAATATGGAAAAGAATACGCCAAGAAAGACTAGAGCTAATTCAAGATGCTTACCGATTTTATACTCAGTGGTGTACCAAGTGAAATAAATTATCCAAGTTAAACCAAACGATGCATAATAAAGTGACTTCCAATACTTCTTAAACGCAAGGACAAGAATTCCGAAGTTGATAATTGCCATATAAGAAAACAATACAGCTACTTGCCCTGAGCCATCACTTAAAAGAAACGGGACTGCATACGCTCCAACTAATCCAATATGAGCAATGACTTGCCGATTGTAATTTATGGCTGCTACAACCGTAAATGCCGTAAAAAAGACCATTAGAGCAAAAGCAAAGACTTGCGGAATTAAATTATATAAACTATATGCTGCAAACGTGATGAAATACATAATTGTAATTGCGCCACTGACAAGTACAGCGCTGTAGCTTTCATATTTTTCTTTCAGTTTTATTCCAAATCCCAAAAGTCCAATTGCGACTAAATAACCCAAAATTATTCTAGTAAGTGGACTAATTAAATCATGTTCAATTGAATATTTTGCTCCAATTGCAACACCAATAATGGTAATGGCAATTCCAATTTTATTGATGAGATTTTCACCGATAAACTTTTCAAGATCAAGACTAGTTTTTGGAGATTTCGTTTCTGAAGAAGCAAAACTTTGTGGAAGTTCGATTTTTAATGGTTCAGAAGTCTCTTGATTTAATTTCGTTTCTTTTTCAATTTTAAAATCAGAAAACGTTGCATGACTCTCCTCTTTTGATTCTTCCTTTTCAGAAGATTCAACTGATTCTTTTAAATCAGTTATTTCTGTGGTTTCAGAACTTGTAAGCTTATGAATCTCAAAACTTAACTTGTTTATTTCGTTTGAAAAATCGTCTTGTCTTTTCAAAAGAAGTTCAAGTTTCTCAAGAAGCTGATTTATATTGTCTTGATTTGGATTCATAATGTTCACAAAATGTAACGATTTCGGCTAAGTGGTCAGGCGAATGAGCAAAGCGCCAAATTTGTAAAACCGATTCGAGTGAATTTAAAATAAAAGCGTGTCGTTACAAAGAGAACGAGAATAATTTTACCAATCTGATTTTTAATTCTAGAATTGTTAATTAGTCGAATTATTTGTTTGGATATGTTTTCCAGTTTAAAAAAGATTTTTTATTTGGTTTATTCATAGTTTGGGTACAAATAACTTGAAAATAATGCCTTGAATTAAATATTATTGAGAATTCTTCACGACTTATCCTATTGGTATTTTTAACTTTAAAATGCATTATGGAACAAATTATTCTTTCTGATATTTATAAAAAATATACCCAAAATGAATAAAAAGAAATAAGCTTAAAAGACCAATAATTGTAAGTGGTCCATACAATTTATCACTTCATATTTTATCATTTACGCAAGTTAAATCAATATAATCACGACTTTGATACGTAAGAGAGATTACACTTTTTATAGAATTCATTCTTAATCCATTATCGAAGTCAATTCCTAGAATAACAATCTGACCTTTAACACTATTCTTTTGAAAATTTACAAAGTTAAAACAATCATCATATTCAGGTAATATTTTATAGGTACTTGGGTCATTATAAAGCTTAATATCATAAGAAGCACTCCATTGATTCTTCAATTTAACCCTTTTTATGTTTTCCAATTTACCTTGGACATAGATAATATTTTCTTCTGAAACTTCATTTTTTTAATGAGTTGCAATAACATAAATAGAACTATTATAATTCCAAACCCAATACTGATTTTTCGAAAATTATCTAGCTCCATTTTTTAGGGGCCTTTTTTCATTACGCTTTATTGATTAACTCTTATAGAAATTAAGATATTTCATATCAGTTTACACCGATTTTTTAAAGATCCTTAAACTTAGAAACCCCTTAGTACTTTATCAAGTGTAAAAATTAATCTTCACCAACGCTCTTTAAAATTTCATTTTGAAGTTTTTCACTTATCCAAACTTCCTTTTCAGTTAACTCATTTAATAATGGTCTTAACTCTTTAATAAGTCCTTCTTTTTTTTGCTTTTATAAGAATTCAAATAGTACCAGTAACTATTAATTCAGCATTTTTTGCATGATATCTTCCAAGTTTCTCATCTAAAATTATTAAATCTGCATTTAGTTCTGTAGCCAAAACTATTGCTTCTGCCTCACCAGCATCAAGGTCTAAGAAATATTTAACAGCTTGTTTATTTTGAATCTCAATGATATTTATTCAAGGTTTTTTTGACAAATCTGTGTAATAAGGTTTTAGTTTTTCCTGCTTCTATTTCATTGTACACAGCAATGGGAATAGTAATCTATCCGTATAACTGTTGGAATAAATCAAGTCTGTTTAATTTTAGAAGTGAAATTATTGGTGTAGTATTCGAAACCACCTTAGGCATTTGCAATATCTTCACTTAAATCATTTAAATCATATTGACTAAAAACCGAACTTTTATATTTTGCTAAAGTCTCTAAAAAATCTATTCGTGATAACCCTAAAACGTTTGCGGCAACTCCTGAAGATACTTTTCCTAGTTCATAAACTTTATCAACGAACTAGTTTTTATCTCTAATTCAAAGTCTTTTCCATTTAGCCTTAATGTATTAGCTAATGATTCTGGATATTCAATGTTTATCATTCTTTTCATTTATCATTCCTTTTTCCGAATATAGTGAAACCAATAATATTTTGATAATTACGAAACGTGAATATTACCATTAATAATTTCAGGATTGGGCTATTGAATTAAATGAACTCCATATTTTTAAAACTAATAAGTGTGAATTTAAACTAAAAGATTGTCCTAACAAAGTGATTGAGTTTCACAGAGTACACTGAAATCTAACGTTCACTTCAGTTAAAATTATTCGCCGATTTCAATAAAATTAAAACTCCTCGAAGGATAAGAAATAGTTTTTAATATGATCGAAGATAGACTTTTTATAATTCTTAGAAACTGCGCTCCAACTCGTTAGGGTCAACAAAGTAATTTCTCTTATTCGCCAATTATTATGTTGTAAAAGTAATTGAACTCTATTGATACTGCTTGAATAACGATCTTCATGCTCTAAAATCCATAATTCTAGAAACCCAATTACCTCAAATAATATTCGAATATTGTCCGTTTCCAGTTGATTCGTCAAATACTCTACAATCTCATCTCTTACACTTAAGTGAACTTTTTTATTGGCTGCATAAGCTGAAACCGCCAACAAATTCACTAGGATTATTTTATTCTTGCTAGCATTCTTAGCTAATTAAATACCTCTAATTATTTCATTTCTGAAGTATTCGCTCCATTTGGGACAATCATTACTTAGGCTTTCATAAACTACTTCAATATTTGATGATTCGTCTTCTAGTGAAAACGTTTTTATCACTTCCATTTCAAATTCGATTCGACCAATTTTATTAGCATATTTGAGAACCTTGTTGAGTACAATATTTTTTTGACTCTCATTTAAGTCCAAAAATGCATCAAATTCATTTTTTAATTAATTTAAACTCATCTTTACTTTTTTAAAACGTTTTAATTTCTGATTTAGGTTTTGTTTATAATTTATTAAAATGTAAACCTCATTAAAATAGTCATAATTAGTTTTTTGTCATTATATTTTTATGCATATGCATTTTTAAAACCGATTACAAGTAGATCTTAAATCCTTCTTGACCTCCTATTTTTAGTTCTTACTTGATTAAATGTCGATTCTCTAAAAAACTATCGTATTTCATTTCATTTTTAATTTTGTCAGATAGGACGTCATTGTCTAGAAGAATGTTTATAATTTCATTTCTGTGAAAACCACAATTCAATTTGCTATAGAATGCCTCAAGAGGTTCTTTACATTCTTTTGTTTTATTAAAAGTGTAGATTTCACAATATATCACAGCTAAGTTTTCAATTTTATAATCTGCTTTAGTTTTTTCCACGATTTGTGTTAAAATCTTGAAATCCCCAGCTATATAGTTAGACACTAAGATTTCTAAATATTCAATATAGTTTTTAGACTTTTCAATTTTCTCAAATACGAACTCTCTAATTGCAAAACTTCTTAATTGTTTTAATGCAGTAATTGCAATCTCAACGATTGAATTTTTTATAGTTTTCTTTCGTTTTGCAAATTTTATAAGTAGTTCACAATCAAGAGGAAACATATGATACTCAAAAATATGAAGTAGCTTTTCAATATTTTTAAGTTTGGTTTCTGTGCTTAATTGCACCGCTACTTTAAAGATTTCATCTTCACTAAGATTTTTTATTCTCTGCTTTTTTAAAAATTGCTCATTCTCCAAGATTTCATCTACAATGTCATTAAATTTATGTTCAACTGAATCAATATTATTTGAACGTGTGTTATTTTGATCTAAGCCAGTGAGATAATAACGTTCTAAGGTTTCGATGTAAATTCGAATGTACGAATTCGAATTTGCTTCTTTTTCAAGTTCTGCTAATACGTTTATTTGTGGATTTTTTTCTTGAAAGGAAAAAACTATCCAATCATTAGAAGGTTCAATTGTCCCTTTTTCAATTTCTTGACCAAATCTTTCGGCAATGAAAAATAAACCTTTAAGCCCATCAAGTTCTATTATTTGTTTATACCCAAGCCAATTTGAATCTCCTAAAAATGGATGATTCAAGAAATAATCAAAAATTAGTTCTCTCATTTCCAAATCACCTTCTAGAGCAAACATTTTTACGAGGTCAAATTGATGAGTCAAACTCCAAATGTCATCCTTTTCTTTGCAAAAATTATCAATTAGTGCCTTTCTTATTTTATTTTTTTTTAATGACAGTGAATATAAATCGAAAATTTATTGGGCTCTGCTTGGTTTACTTTGTCCATCATATTCATAGTTTTTCAAAGCTCCTTTAATGATATATCTCGAAAAATCAATAGTAGGATTTTCTTTGGCAATCAAATAGGCTTCGCCAGTTCCACATTTCATAGAATTATAAAATTTATGTTTTAAATAAGTCGAGTTTTTCAATTAATTTAACTTATGACGTTTTTGATGAATTATTGAATCATAATTCTAAGTGATATTAAATTAAAGTACTTCAATTTCGTTGTTTTCAAAAACATTTAATCCAATTTTTCATATGCAAGATACTTTGCAGAATCTCAAACTCAGTTAATTATTCTTTGCATACTTGAGAAGTATTATGTAAATGTCTCTCACGCCTTAGTTGGCTTTTTTTGAATCTAATATATTTACAAATAACCTGAGTTCTAGTTAAGACTATTGTTTCTTTTTTGATTAATACGAGTTTTGTTTAGGCTAAAAAGTTTTTAAAGAGCATGTTGTGAAATAAAACTTTCATATTTCTTATCAGCTTCATAATAATGAAGTCCGATTATAATTTTGGTTTCATTTTTAATCTCTTTTTCGCTTTTGGGATGATATATCTTGATATTTTCAAAGACACTTTGCAATAAGTCAGCTTTTAGCTTTTCATTATCAAATTCTTTAAGAGCTTTTACTGTTTTAATGGTCAAATCCTTATTGATAGTCAATTCATAAAGTGCAAATCGATCCCCTTTGACCGCTATATTATTAAATTTTTTCAGACTTCCTGGTTCAATTAAAAAACCTAGTTCAAATTCATTTTTTGGTTCAATAGCAACACTTTTTAAATATTCAAGAAATTGAATTTTTCGATTATTTGATTTTTTATGATTTTTATCTGCCCTCGAGTTTCTATCATTTTTAAATTTTCTATCCATCTGTTGAGATCCAGAACAAAATCCAATACCGACTTCACCATTTTTGTTTTTATTGGCAAATAGTAACCACAAACTATTTTCAGGAGGTAAAAATGCACATGAACTATTTAAATTGCTATAAATAATAAGATTAGTTATGTGCTCCCCTTTATACAAATCAATAATTTCAATTTTACTATAATGTCGATTTTCGTTTTCAGAGTCAGGCGTAATTTCTAAAATTCTTGCAGTTGCTATAAAGTCTGACCTTGTGAATAAGTTCATAAATTGTTCTGATTCACATTCACACGCAAATAATTGCTGAGCATAAAAAGTCAAAATGATAAGAAGTATGTATTTCATAAATTGGAACCTTTACTATTCGGACATTGAGTAATGTTGGACTTTGAATTTCAAAATAGACAAATATTTAACTTATGACCTAAATAGTAAACCCCATTTTCTACTATAATAATTACGTTCTTACTTATAATCTGCTTTCTTAATTCGTTGTCATAATGAAATCTAAAGCATAAATTTTTAATTCATCTTTTTCTAATTGATAAACAAGTCTATGTACATGGTCGATTCTTCGCTACCATAATCCAGCCAATTCATATTTATTTGCCCGGGTTTTCCTGAACCCTCAAATGGTGTTTTTTGCATTTCCTTAATTAATCCATTGATTTTTTAACAATTTTTTTTCTACTTTTTGCCAATAAAGATACTCTTCCCAAGCATGTTCGCTGATATTCAGAATCATGTTAGTCTTCTATTTTTGGCTGAATAGTTTTCCCTGATTTCATTTGATCAATAGATTCGAATAGTCTGTTGCCATTTTTCTTTGAACTAAGTAGATGCATAGTCTCCATTATCGAATTGTATTCATCCAATTAAATCATAAAGATTCCTTTACCACTTTTTCTTTTGAAAATCAATGTTTCGCTATCATCTTCAACACTGTCTAAATAACATTTTAAGCCATTTCTACATTCTGAGAAGTTTGCAACTATCATTTTTTTTTACTTAAAGTTCATAATTATGAAAGAATAAACGTACTCTTTTTTGAATTTGACAATTTATTGGGATTAAAATGTAAATGGCAAAGAACCTGATTATATAGTAAGAATAATCAATTATTGGTGACTTATTAGAATGTGGAGTTAATAACAAATTATTACTCTAAAGCTAACTCAACAGCCTTATCAAACAATTCGTCTTTTCCAGCTCTTACTCCTTCAATCGTTTTTTCGACATAAACATCTGGCAAAATTCCAATTGTGTGAAACTGTGATCCATCATGTTTTAGAACTTTCATTCCTGTCCAGTTTACGCCAATTCCTCCCAAGATATTAAACGGATTCATGTTTCCATTTGCACCCGCAGTGGGCTGACCGACAATCGTAGCCAAATCATAAGCTTCAATATAGCTCATTATGCTTTCAGCGTAACTCACCGCACTACCATCAATTATGAAGACATTTTTCTTGTCTCCTAAATAAGGTTCTTTAGGTTCTATTCCCCAACCAATCTTTTTATAACCAACTAGTTTTTTCTGATTTGGATAAATAATATGTGGCGTTTGAAGCCAAGCATTTGAAGTATCTTTTTCCTGTATCAGATGAGAAATTATATCCGTAATTGTGCTATTGGGATAGCCTCTCATGTCATAAATAATTCCCTTAGCTTGCTTTAATTCTGGGTTTAATGAGGTGTAGGTTTTCATATCAATATCATTCAAATTGAGATAATAGATATTGTTTTCCAATTTCTTAAAAACGTCTTTTTGAACAGCAATTAAAGGTTCAGAATAAGTGTATTTGATAGAAAAACTCAGTGGAATGTTTTTACCATTTATTTCAACCGATAAGGAATCATCTTTTTTTCCAATAACACTTTCTAATTGTGATTTGTAAGCCATTGCACCCTGATTTCCTGCCGAAATTCGACTAAATATTTCTTTGAAATAATCCTGAGCTGCTTGATTATTTATTTTCGAAACAATATCACCGATTTTGATTCCATGCCCTTCTTCTATTACCTCAGTAACAACTAATTGATCTTTAATCCATTCTAATTGAATTGGAAGTACATAAGGAACCGCATTTTTTGACCAAGCTTTTGCATGCCCATCTTTCAAGCTTGCCATCATTTTTTGAATAGTTATCAAATGATCGTCTGATGTGCTATCAGAAAAACTACGTTGAATTGCAGTTTCGAATTCTTTCTCCCAGTTCACATCTACTACATCAAAGTAGGGGAAAAAATGCTGAATCACATTGAATGTATTAATGACATTACCCAAACGCATTGCAAGTGAATTATCGTTGAAATCTAACTGCTCAAAATCAGTTTGAAATGTGGAAAAACTCTCACTTTTTGGATAAGTCAGTCCTTCTTTTATATACAGATTTAATGGAATCTGACAATAAATTCCGCTACTAATTTCTTCCTCGATTAGCTCACCAAAAGCAGGATTTCCTTCAAAAACGGCTTCCCCTTTTACTTTTTTAATCAATCCTTGATAAGCAATTTCAAGTGAACTTTTGCCTTCTTTTGGCTCTGAATTAGTTAAATCGTACGAATACCCTTTACTCGTTCCAATCCAACCTTTTTTGCCATTAAGTGGCTTTTCAAAATCGTTATTTGCTAGGGAAACTTCGATCCATTTTCCTTTTTCTTTGTAATAAACATGAGCGTCGTCTAAAATAAGCGCTCCTTTACCCATTAAATAACTTCCAATTGAAACACCTGAAGGATTATCGTCGATTTTTCCGGTGATTTCGTATTTTTGCCACTGATTACTTGTAATTGGATTTGCCCCCATATTGTCAAAAAAACCTAAGGATTTATCCGCTTTATTTACTCTAAACCATAAGTGACCAGTTCCTTTTGTTCCTTCTTTGAGCTTGACCCATGCCGTATATTTTACTTCCTTCCCTCCTAATTTCTTATGGTCCAATGCTAATGTAAGGTTCCCATAACTACTCGATTCATCAATCTCCGAAAAGCTATTCACTCGTACACTTTTATAAACATAATTCTTATAACTCATGTCTTTCGAAACACCTTCATGTTGCCAAAACGTATTTTGTAAATCAGCAGTGTCTTTTGGTGTGATGGACCTCAAATCAAACTTTTGCTTCTTATCAAAGAAAACCACACTTGGAGCAATCGGTTGAAACAAGCTGTTTAGAGTTTGGATAAGTTCTGTTTTGTTTTTTGTCTTCAGAACCTGCTCTGCACCATAAGCTGCAAACTGATTCCAATCAATTTTGGATGCTTCATCACTCGGGTGAAAATACTTTATGTAACCGTACGCTTTTGCAAAGGTTTTTAATTTGCTAGTATCATCAGGCTGTTGATTACAAGTAGTGAACAGTGTGATGATTACACAGAAAAGATGTATAGTTTTTTTCATTTTTCGATTACGTTTTTGCTTAATAGCAGATAAATATTTTTACATGTTTTTCTACATTCTATCGCACATAAACTTAAAAAATCAGACTATTTGTGCAATAAACTTGCTCTTTAATTTTGCATAATAAGTAAAGCTTTTAAATTTGCAAAGAAATTAACTTAATCATTTCTTTGTTATCAATTATACCAAACCCCAATTTTGTTTTCACAAAAAAAAGTCAAAGACTTAGCCTTTGACTTTTAAAACGATAATAAAATAGAACTGTTCTTATTTCCTTGTATTAAATCTCCAAGAAACACCACCACTTATAAAGTTGTCATTTGATACTTCAGATAATCCAATTCCAGCTGATACATCAAATTGTAAATTATTGCCGACTAAATAGGTAAATCCTAAATTAAAGTTGTGATCAGCGGGAGTATTTTCAGGTAAGTAACCATACACTTCTACATATCCACCAACTGTTGAAAATAGTGAACGTGCTACGGAAAGCGTATAAATTGCAGTTGCATCGGTTGAGTTTCCATCCCATTCAGCACCTACATTATAACTTAATGCAAATTCATTTGGTAAACTATTGGCAAAAGTAAAACGGAATTGTGGATTTATTGATTGTGCTCTAAATGCTTTCTCTCCTGTTTTCAGAAATAAATGACCAATTATTGCTGTTTCTGGAATCCAACCGCTTTCTTTTGCAATTGCGATTTTTGCTCCAAAACCAAACGGACTAAAACCTTTCGCAACTTCTGTATCATTCACATAAGAGCCTAAATAATCTTGAAGTAGGCGAAGTTCAATTGATTCAGAAATACCATATCGAATTAAAGTAGTATTGTAAATAAACTCATAAGAATCAGGATTTGCATTGTCAACAAATGCGCCTGATTCTATTTGTAACCAACCTACAGGTACTAAATAAGAGGCTTCTGTCATATCTGGACGATCTGTAATAATTGATTCCTGTGCAAAAACATTTTCTGCCTTAAATAGCGTTATTGCAATACATAGTAATAGAAAAATCCCATTTTTCATTCGTAATATTCTCCTTTTTATTGTTATAAACCAAGTACTTCTTGAATTTCTAAAGTGGCATCCTTAATTCTAACTGCTTGTCCAGTCATTTCTTTCACTAGACTTGAAGTCTCCTCAGCAGCTGCCGCCGTTTGTTGAATAGTACCCTCAATTGATTTAATGGTCGATGTAAATTCTTTGAGATTAGACTTTTGTTCGGTAAAACGGTCATTTATGACAATAAGCTCTTTTTCTACTTTACTTATTTGAGAAGCATTCACATTTAATGACTCAGCAACTTCAGCACTCAAATCGACACTTTCGTGAATTTGGTATTGAGACTCACTAATTCGTGTTTCAATTTCTTTTGAAGTTTCGGTAGTTCGAATTGAAAGCTGACGGACTTCATCGGCAACAACCGCAAAACCTAAACCCGCCTGCCCTGCTCTTGCTGCTTCTACTGAAGCATTTAAGGCTAATAAATTCGTTTGAAACGAAACATTATCAATAGTTTTAGTGAGTGATGACATTTTATGACTTGATTCATTTAAATCTGTCATTGCTTTTCTTAGCTTATCAACTTGTAATTTGCTTTTATCCGATGAAATTCTGGTTTCCGTTCCAATTAATAAAGATGATTGAAGAGTCATACTATTCTCATCAATTTTACTTGCAATTTCAGAAATACTTGCAATCATTTCTTCAATAGCCGCAGCTTGTCTTGAAGCCCCATTTGCCAGATAGTCCGACGTTTTATCAAGTTGCTCAGCTCCACTAATTGATTCTTCAACAATTATATTTAGTGAATGTATTAACTTGATAATAGGGCTTGGAATTTTTACTGCTAAATACATATACAAAATCACAGATACGATTGCACCAAGGGCTATAAGAATGTAGGTAAATAACTCAGCATTTTTATTACTTACTCAACTTTCGGACTTCGTTTCTATAAAAAAGGCAGTGGTTTTCGCAAAGAAACGGTCATCCCGTGCCCTGACACGGGATCTCTGTCCAATATTATTTTACGCAACAATCACTTTTTCTTTGCATAGATTGGTTCTTAGGCTGAGATGCTGGGTCGAAGCCCAGCATGACCAAATAACATATATGAACTAAG
>Ga0100379_10004833_pt1 | contig 11765 bp, 13 predicted proteins | sample CryGeymeta201503_FD_80418 | JGI IMG/M metagenome (GOLD analysis project Ga0100379, IMG submission 80418) | Groundwater microbial communities from Crystal Geyser aquifers in Utah, USA - Crystal Geyser metaG 2015-03 | ecosystem: Environmental > Aquatic > Deep subsurface > Groundwater | place...
CATGGTCGACGTGGAGAGCGTCTGGCAGGACGAGGACGTGAAGCGTCTCCACGCGATGATCGAGAGCCACTTCCGGCACACGGGGAGCCAGCGGGCCGCGCAGATCCTCGAGAACTGGGAGGCCCGCCTCCCCCTGTTCGTAAAGATCATGCCGATCGAGTACCGAAAGTCGCTCGAGCGGATGCGCATGGAGGAGGAGATGAACACCGAGAGCGTCTCCGCCACCGAGGAGGTCTACCGTGGCTAAGCCGACCGGGTTCATGCAATACGACCGGGAGGAGCCGACGCATCGTCCGGTGGCCGAGCGGGTCGGCGATTACCGCGAGATCGAGGAGCCGCTCCCCGAAGAAGGGATCTACCGCCAGGCGGCGCGTTGCATGGATTGCGGGATCCCGTACTGCCACGCCTACGGCTGCCCCGTGAAGAACCGGATCCCCGACTGGAACGACATGGTCTACCGGAAGAACTGGCGGAAAGCGCTCGACCTGCTGCACGCCACCTGCAACCTTCCGGAGATCACGGGCCGCGTCTGCCCCGCCCCGTGCGAGACCGCGTGCACCCTGGCGATCAACCTCCCCGCGGTCACCATCCGCCATCTCGAGCTGCAGATCGTGGAGCACGGCTGGGCCGAGGAGTGGATCCTGCCGGAGCCGGCGGGGTTTTCGACCGGCAAGCGCGTGGCCGTCGTGGGATCGGGCCCCTCGGGGCTGCCGGCCGCCCAGCAGCTCGCGCGCCGGGGCCACGAGGTCGTGGTCTTCGAGAAGTCGGACCGGGTCGGGGGGCTCCTGCGATACGGCATCCCCGACTTCAAGCTCGAGAAATGGGTCATCGACCGGAGACTCGACCAGATGCGGGCCGAGGGGGTGGTCTTCGAGACGAGCGTCAACGCGGGCGTGGACGTCTCCGCGGGGTACCTGCGCCGATCGTTCGACGCGATCGTCCTGGCCGCCGGGGCGACCGCGGCACGGGATCTGCCCGTCCCCGGGAGGGACCTCAAGGGGGTCCACTTCGCGATGGAGTTCCTCGCGCAGCAGAACCGTCGGAACGCCGGGGACACGATCCCCGAGGGGGAAGCGATCTCCGCGGCGGGGAAGCACGTGGTGGTCATCGGCGGCGGGGACACGGGATCGGACTGCATCGGCACCAGCCGCCGTCAGGGGGCCGCCTCGATTACACAGATCGAGCTCCTGCCGAAGCCGCCCGACGATCGGCTCCCGACCAACCCGTGGCCCACGTGGCCGCTCGTCCTGCGCACCTCCTCCTCCCAGGAGGAGGGTTGCGAGCGGATGTGGAGCGTCCAGACAAAGGAGTTTCTCGGTGAACAGGGGGAGGTCCGGAAGCTTTCGTGCATGAAGCTGGAATGGACCGAACCGGACGCCGCGGGAAGGCGTTCGTTCAAGGAGATCCCCGGCTCCGCGTTCGAGCTCAAGGCGGACCTCGTACTCCTCGCGATGGGGTTCGTCCACGTGGAACACGGCCCGCTGGTGCGCGACCTCGGCGTCGCGACGGACAACCGGGGGAACCTGGTCGCCGACGGGAACTGCATGACGAACGTCCCCGGCGTCTTTGGCGCGGGGGACGCCGTGATGGGGGCCTCTCTCGTGGTGCGCGCGATCAACCTCGGCCGTCTGGCCGCGGCGGGGGCGGACCGCTACCTCGTCGGGCGCTGACCCGCGAAACCATCCGCTCCTCCCGGGGATCTCTCTGTTATCCTTGTACAAATCACAGAGGCGAAAGGAGTCCTTCATGCGGAGAGCGGCGATTCTTGCGGCGGCGGTTTTGTGCCTTACGGTACCGGGGCTTCTTCATGCGGCGCCCTGGGAATTCGACCCGGACCACACCGGCGTCCACTTCAAGGTGCGGCACCTGATGGTCTCCTCGGTGCGGGGGGAATTCGAAAAAGCAACCGGGAAGATCGTGTACGACGAAGCGGACGTGACGAAATCGACGGCCGATATCACGATCGACGCGGCCTCGATCAACACTCGGGTGGCAAAACGCGACGAACACCTGCGCAGTCCCGACTTTCTCGACGTGGCGAAGTACCCGACGATCGCCTTCAAATCGAGGCGGGTCGAAAAAACGGGGAACGGGACGATGAGGATGACGGGGGACCTCACCTTGCACGGCGTGACGAAAGAGGTGATCCTCACCGTGGAAGGGCCTACCCCCGCGATCAAGGATCCGATGGGAAACAACCGTGTCGGCGGCCAGGCGACCACGAAGATCCACCGGAAGGAGTTCGGGCTGCTCTGGAACAAGGCCCTGGAGACCGGCGGCGTGGTGGTGGGGGACGAGGTCGAGATCACCATCGACGTGGAGATCTACAAGAAGCCGGCTTGACCGGGATGGTACACTTCCCGATACCGCATGACGGATCGAACGGGTGGGGAACCGTGGACGACGCAAGATACCGGATCGGGCTGGAGACGGCCCGGAAGCTCGACCCGGAGGGACCGGAACGGCTGGAAGAGGCGCTGAAAGGGGTCGCCCCCGACCTGTACCGGCACATCGTGGAGTCTGCGTTCGGCGATATCCTCTCCCGGCCGGGGCTGGATCCGAAGACCCGGGAGATCGCGACCGTTTCGGCTCTGACGGCCCTCGGCCACGCCCAGCCGCAGCTCCGGTTCCACCTGAACGCCGCCCTCAACGTCGGGTGCACCCGCGCGGAGCTGGCGGAGGTCCTGATGCAGATGGCGGTCTACGCGGGGATTCCCGCGGCGCTCAACGCCCTCTACCTGGCGAAGGAGATCTTCGCGGAACGGGATGCGAAAGGCCTCTCCTGACTGGTCGCCCGCTCGAACCGGTTGACGGCCCCCCGCGTTGCGGATATGTATGTTGAGTCCGTTCCAGGGATCCGGCACCACTCAATCCATTCGGAGGAAAGCCATGCGCAAAACGTTCGCCGTTCCGCTTCTGGCCACGTTGGTGTTCGGGCTCGCCGGGGTGCCGGCGCTCGCGTTCAACCAGCCCCCGCTGAACCTCGGGCTGACGGACATCCTCGACGGCGCCCTTCCCGGCCCCGGGACCTACTTCACCGAATACATCCAGGCGTACCAGTCGGACGATTTCAAGGACCGCGACGGCAACTCCATCCCCGGGGATCCGAAGGTCGCCAACGTCCTCTCGATGAACCAGTTCGTGCACGTCTACAAGCACAGGATCCTCGGAGGACACCTCGGTGCGGACGTCCTCCTGCCCGTGGTGGCGATCAGCGGCTCGGGAACCGTCGGCGCTCCCGGCCCGCCGGTATCGACCAACCCCGCGGTCCTCGGCGACCTGGTCGCCGGCCCCTTCCTCCAGTGGTTCGACACGAAGCTCCTCGGCCGCCCCTTTTCCCAGAGGGTGGAGCTGGACTTCATCCTGCCGACCGGCCAGTACGACAACAAGTACCTGATCAACCCGGGCTCCAACCTCTGGACGATCGAACCGTATTACGCCTTCACCTGGTTCCTCACCCCGCAGCTCTCCACCTCCTGGCGGATCCATTACACCTACAACACGAAGAACGACGACCCCTTCGCAGCCCTGGGAGCGAACGACCTCCAGCCCGGGCAGGCATTCCATTTCAACTACTCGTTCGAGTACGAGTTCTTCAAGAACTTCCGTGGCGCCGTTGCGGGGTACTACCTGAAGCAGATCACCGAGGACGAGACGAACGGAGTGAAGGGAAACGGGACGAAGGAGCAGGTCTTCGCCGTCGGACCGGCGTTCTCCTGGGCCGCCTCCCGGAACTTCTTCCTGGGCCTGAAGACCCAGTGGGAGTCCTCCGCGGAGAACCGCCCCGAGGGGAACCGGACCACGTTCCGGATGACGTACAAGTTCTGAGGTAACCGGTGGCGGGGGGGGAGATCGACCTGCATGGGCTGACCGTCGCGGAAGCGCTCTCCCGCCTCGCCGCACATTACAACGCGCGGCTGCGGGCCGGGGACACCGGCCCGATCCGCGTGATCCACGGCTACGGCTCCTCGGGCCGCGGCGGCGACTTGCGGACCGCAGTTCGGGAACTGCTCTCCCGCCACGCCGGCCGCCTCGAATTCGTCCCCGGAGAGACGTACTTCAACAACCCCGGAATGACGATCGTCTACCCGAAGCACCCGCTCCCCGCGCCTTCCCCGAGCTTCCGGACGGGACGCAGATGAGCGGCGCTCCCCTTCCCCCTCCTTCTCCCATCGCCACTTCCTGGAGACGCGTGGGGTGAGAATAGTAAAATGTCCGGAAACCGCCTTTTACCGACCCTCGCAGCAGCGGCGTTCCTCCTTTCCATTGCCGCCGGGGCGTCGCTCGCTGCCGGTCCTCTGGCCGGTTTCGCTCCCGCGGCGCCGGACAACGTCACAGGTCCGGTTGCGCCCGCCTACGACAACGGCTGGGTGGACCGAACCCACTCCCGGGTCGAGAGAGACCTGTTCGACACCGTCGTATGGTTCGACCGGTTCTTCGGCGACGAACGGATGGAGGTCGCCGAACGGCCGGTATCGTACCTGCGGTGGATGAACGACCTCCGTTGGGACGAGGAGGAGGGCTTCAACTTCCGAAGCACGGTTCGGGCCTCCCTGCGCCTTCCCAGGCTGAAGAAACGGTGGCGGCTGGTCTTATCGAGTGAGTCCCGGGGCGATCCGAACGCCGTCATCCCGGAGGATCCCGGGAACCCCGGACTGGACACGGCAAGCCGGGTCCGGGCCAGTTCCACGGAGTTGATCTATGAAATCCTTCGGACTCCGCGCTCCCTCCTCGACGCGGGGGCCGGGGTGCGGGTGAAGATCCCCCCCGACGCCTTCGTCCGGACGCGGTTCCAGCACGCGCGGCCCGTCGCGTTCGGCGCCCTCGGGCGGTTCACCGCGACCGCGTATTGGGACGCCAGGGACGGTCTCGGCGAATCGAACCAGGCCGACCTCGAACGCCGGCTCGCCCCACCCACCCTGCTCCGATGGTCCAACTCCTTCACCATCACGGAAACAAGCCGATGGTGGAGGTGGGGAACGGAGCTCTCCCTCCTCCACAAGCTTTCCCGGAAAAGCGCGATCACCTTCACCGGGGGCGTCTCGGGCTCCACGCACCCGTCGTGGGTCGCAACGAATTACCGGATCCTCGCCCGGTACCGCCGGAACGTCTGGCGGAAATGGCTCTTCCTCGAGGGGGAGCCCGACATTCAGTGGCCGAGGAAGGAAGACGGGAGCCGGGAGCCGGTGTGGGGAGCGACGCTGCGGGCAGAGATCCTGTTCAGCGGGACGGGACCGGATCCTCGGGACGGAGTGAGAGGCGGACCTTAGACCGGGCTCAACGCCCGGGCCGAAGCGCCTTCTCGATCCTGGCGGCGAAATCCCGGAGGTTGCCGAAGGGCTTCCGGAGAAAGGGTGTGTCCGGATCAAGCGGATAAAGCGACCAACAGGGCGGCGTTATGGATCAATTCGACGAGCATCCATTCCTCTTCCGGTCGAAAGTATCATCCGGCCCTTCCTCTCACGATCGAGGAACCCGGTCCGCCCGCGCTTCGAGAAACCCCGCGGCGACGGGGATCAGCGAGAGGAGTACCGCCAGGGCGACCACCCCCCCCCACCCCGCATGGCGGTACGCCAACCCGCTCGCCGTGATCCCCGCCGTCCCCCCGAGATAGTAAAAGAGCACGTACAGGGAATTCCCCCTGCCGCGGCTGGTCGCCAGCTTCCGGTTCAACGCTCCCACCGCGGCGGTATGTACGATGAAAAATCCGGCGCACACCCCCGCCAGGGACGCGGCCACCGCCGCCACGAACGGGACCAGCGTGAGGAGGACGGAAGCGCCGAATACGGCCCCGCCGATCGCCATCGCGATCCCGTTGCCCAGCCGGTTTCCGAGCCGCCCGGCAAACGGGCCGATCGCGACGCCGACCAGGTACGAGAGATAGAGCATCGTGATGAGGTGCGTGGGCAGCAGGAACGGCGGCCCGGCAAGGTGAAACGGCAGGTAATTGAATACGGAGGAGAAAGCCCCGAACGACGCAGCCCCGACGGAGAAGATCCTCAGCAGATCGTGCCGTGAGAGCAGTGCGGCGAACCCTGCCTCTTTCCCCGCCGAATCGGGGATCTTCTCCTCCCGCGGGAGCCATCGTCCCGCGTCGAGAGTCGCCAGGAGGAGGAGAGTGGAGGCGGTCACGAAGGCATAGCGCCAGTGAAGGGGCGGATGGATGAACCCGGCGAACAGCCTCCCGCCCAGCCCTCCCGCCACGGTGGCGGAGACGTACGCCCCCATCGCGACGTTCAAGCGCTCGGGGGGAAGGCGGCGGACAAGGTACACCACGAGGCACGTGGTGAGCGAAGGAACGAACACGCCCTGGAGGAATCTCGCCGCCACCAGGAGCGGGAAGCTGGTCGTGGCCGCGCAGAGGAAACCGCACAGAGAAGCGACGGTTCCCCCGAAGAGAATGATCGGCCTGGCGGGGAAGCGATCCGCCAGCCGTCCGAACGGCAAGGTGGCCAGCGCGATCCCGAAGATCACGGCGGAGACCGTGAGGGACGCCTTCCCCGCGTCGACCCCGAACTCTTCCCGCAGCACCGGGAGCACGGGCTGCGTCAGGTAGATCGTGGAAAACGTCGCGGCCACCAGGAGGAACACCCGGGCCTGGAGCGACGCCGCCCCCTTCTCCCGGCCCGGCGCCGAAATGGCCATCGATTCGCTCTTCCCCTCGATGAAGTATGAGGTGAGGCCGTCCTTCGCGGAAAGGACGGCCTGCGGGAGTGAAGCGGAAGGTCTTGTCGCGGTTACGACCGGTACTTGAAGGAGATGTTCACCCGGGCCCGGTAGGCGACGACCTTTCCCTTATCGATCGCCAGGTCCAGCTTGACGACTTCCGCAACCCTCAGGTCTTCCAGGGACTTCCCGGCGACCTCCACCGCGTTTTTCGCGGCTTCCTCCCACGAGGTCTTGCTCGTCCCCACGACGTCGATGATCTTGTAGATGCTGTCCATCGGTTCTCTCCTTTCATGCCGGAATTTGCTCCCGTCGGAGCAAGCATGCGTCATGGTACCACGTCCTTCCCCCCGGCTTCCCTCTCAAGCAACGCGCGCTTTCGTTCGACCCCCCAGCGATAGCCTCCCGGATCGCCGTCGCTGCGCACCACCCGGTGACAGGGAACGGCCAGCGCGAGGAGATTCGTCGCGCATGCCCGGGCCACGGCGCGCGACGCCCCGGGCTTCCCGATCCGTCGGGCGACCTCCCCGTAACTCGCCGTTTCGCCTGCAGGAATCCGGCGAAGTTCCTTCCAGACCCTCCGCTGGAAGGCGGTGCCGCGGATGTCCAAAGCGAGATCCAGATCATGACGTGGAGACATGATCCATTCCGTCACCCGGCGGAGCCGGCGGACGGATTCCGGATCCCCCTCGCGATGCTCCGCACCGACGAACCGGACCTTGAATAGATCGACCAGCGCCTTCCGGGAATCGCCGAGGGCGATGGCGCAGATACCCCGCTCGGTACCGGCGACGAGGATCCACCCGAGGTCGGTCCGGGCCGTCGCGAAACGGATCGACGACATCTCTTTTCTTCTCTCCATGGAGACCCTCCTTCCCATTTCCACCTCCATTGTACGACACGGTTCTCTTTGGCAACCCCCGTGCGAACGCGGACGACCCGGGAACACGAACAGCGCTTCGCCGGGGTTGAGTTCCGCGAAGGCAACAGGGAGAATGTCAGGTACCCGGATCCCCGGGAGGAGGAGGACCCGATGAAATACAGATACAGGACGATTCTCTTCATCGGCGAGGACCAGAAAAAAACCGTCAAGGGATTCGCCCTCCTGCTGCACTTTTCCGACCTGAACTTCTGCTATCTCGATTTCATCTCCGCGGCGCCCAATAGGACGGGAGGAACCGTATCGAAAGGTCGAGCACGTCAAGTCGGTGGAGTTCTCGGTGGCCCTCGTGGTCAACGACCGGCACCATCTCCACCATGTCCGCGAGCGGGGCTACGTCGAGACGCCGGTGAGGGTGGACGCCATCCTCAAGGAAATCCTCCGGACGGATCTGTTCGAACGAATCGACGTGAAATCGTACCCGGAACGCCGACCTTGCCGCAAAACGGGCTACCGACCGCTCCCTGACGGCGGCGGATGCCGTTCTCGGCGGACACCGGATCGCCCACGCGCTCGTTCGTCCTCCCGGCCATCACGCCGAGCGCCGGTCCTTCGGGGGGTTTTGCTACCTCAATTCGGCCGCCATCGCGGCGAACCACCTGAGCGGTTACGGGAAGGTCCCCAAGTGTATCCGTATGCGAACCCCCCGGGACGGATCGAGCCGGGGGTCTGGTTCCGGGTCGCCCACATCGCCCGAATTGGCCAAAGTGGCGGCCCTGTGGCGGCAATCCGCCCGAGGCGGAGTTTGTCTCGTCAACAGAGTTCGCGATCCCCGCGCGGGAAAGAGGTCGACCGATGGGCGACACGTTATGCCGATGCCGGAAACTTGCGGGGCCGGACGTCGCATTGCACCCGCGCTGTTTCGGGCAGGTCTGGATCTTCGAGGGCATCCCTCCGGAGGCGTGGGAGAGCCTTGCCGGAGATCTGGTGCGCAGGCGCCTCTCTGCGGGCGAAGACCTGTTCCAGCAGAGCGAACCGGCCGAAAGCATGTGGCTCATCAAGGCGGGCTCGGTGAAACTGTGGAAGACCACCGAGGACGGACGGATCCTGACCCTCGACATCCGCAAGGCGGGGGACCTCCTGGGGGAGAACGTGCTCATGGAGGATGGGGGGTCGTACCCGGTCGCGGCCACGTGCCTTGAACCGGCGGTCACGTGCGGGATCGACCGGCGGACCTTCGAGTCCCTCGTGACCCGGTACCCGGCTGTGGGGCTGGTCGTGATCCGGAACCTGTCCCGCAGGATCGACCACCTCTCGGCCAAACTGGGAGCGTTTTCGGAACCGAATCTGGAGGACCGACTTTACGAAATCCTTGCCAACGTTGCGCGGGACTTGGGTACGCCCGCCCCGGGGGGGTGGACCATCGCCTTCCCTCTGACGCACGAGGAGATCGGTTTCCTCGTCGGCGCTCACCGGGTGAGCGTTACCCGCGCCCTCGGCAAGCTTCGAGACACGGGGCGCGTTCGTACCGCCGGGAAATTTCTCTTCGTTCGGGATTCCGCCTGAACAATGTAGATCTGGTAGCGCCCGCTACCGAATCCTTCGGCGGAAAGCCTCACTCTACTCCCATGGCCCGTACAACCAAACGCACGGAGGAGAAACCATGATGATCCCGGAAAAACTGCTGGAAATCATGAAACAGGATGGGGTTGTCGCCATTGCGACATTGGGAAAGGATGGACCGCACATGGTCAACACCTGGAATAGCTACCTCAGAATATCACCGGACGGACGACTGTTCCTTCCCGCAGGATACATGAATAAGACAGAGTCTAACGTTGCCCACAACCCGAATGTGTTGGTTACGCTGGGAAGCAGCAAGGTCAAGGGCTTGCACGGAGCAGGTGCCGGTTTCCTGATCAAAGGAAAGGCGACCTTTATAACCTCCGGACCCGATTTTGATTTCATGAAAGCAAAGTTCAGTTGGCTGCGGGCCACATTGGCCGTTACCATCGATTCCGCTACACAAACCTGGTAGGTGACCGGACCAGGAGGTCCAACGACACCGAAGGATCGGCAGACTCCATTTTCGCCACGCGGGACTGGCTTGAACTCAGAAGCTTGGCAAGCGTCTCCTGGGACAATCTCCGGCTGCGCCGACGCTTCTTCAGATATTCGCCCAACGCGAGCTTGAGTTCGATGTACCGGTTCTCCTCCGGAGTCAGGTCCAGAAACTCGGCGGCCGAGCCGATTCGCCAGCCCCTTCTCTCCAAACGCTTCTTCCTGGTCTTCTCCATCGATACCCTCCAGGTCGAACGTCGTAATCCCCGAGGCGTCGCCTGCACGCGTCCATCACCGGTTGCGGCGTTTCCCTTGTCTTCTTCTCGAACACCTCGACGATCACGAGGGCATCGGGCGGGAGTGCGGCATTGGCGGATTCTCCCCGCGTTGCAGGGCACGCAACAGGAAGCCCGCCTCCAGCCTCGCCGCCCGGGAGAACGGAAGGTCCGGACTTCCCCGTGCAGCCAAGCCAGCGGTTTGTCTTTCGGACTCATATTGAAGTACGGTATGTCATAATCGACATAATATCGAGGGTGGCCATGGCGATCCACAGGTTCCGAAAACCCCGATGGAGACAGGGGACCAGCCCCCCAGGTTGCCCCACCACTAGATGTTCATCAGAACGGACTACTCCCGAACCGGAAGCACATGGATCGCCTTGATCACCAGACGCACGATATCTCCAGGCTTCAACGCGAGGTCATCGAGCGATTCCGTGGTGATCACCGAGGCCATCGCCGCCGGAACCTCCACCGCGAACTTCACCAGGGACATGACATCCCCCCTCTTCACGTCGGTCACCTTCCCGGTTATTTGATTTCGCGCACCGTATTTCATTCCGCTTCCCTCCTTTCGTGAAACCTGTTTTTCGGCGAACGATCCAGCCCGCGTCACCTCTCCGACATTACCTTTCGTATAGAATACACATACCGCGAAACCGTGGAGCCAATACGGTTCTCATTATTATGAATTGAGGGAAAGGGGGTGATCTCCGTGCCGGATTCGATGCATCCAGCCAACCGCCGCAGGTGATGCGGTGGCGTCCCCGCCGGTCGGCGGGGTTCGGGAACCGTCTCAACCCGTTCGAAGCAAATCCGGAAAGGAGGTCCACCCTCATGGATGGATCGAAACGCGCCTGTGCTCCTTATTCCGTACGACCCGCCTGGTTCCTCGCTCTCCTTCTGATCGCCTCTTCCGTCATCGCCGCCTCCGCCTCCACCGCCATCGCGAAAGAGCGGCGTGCCGAGGTCAACTGGTCCGTGGACCTGAAAGCGCCGGCGGGGGCGAAACACGTTCGTCTCTGGATTCCCTACCCGATGTCCGACGAGAACCAGGAGATCACGGACGTCGTCGTGAGCGGCAACTTCACATCCTCGGGCGTCTACAAGGAAGGATCGTTCGGGAACGCAGCCCTGTACGCAGAGTGGAAGGACACGAAGGTACCGCGCACGCTGACCTACTCCTTCAAGGTTCTCCGCAGGGAACGCCTGACGAAGGAGATCCCGACGTCGGAACTTCCCTTCTCGAAGACCGAGTTCCGCAAGGAGCTCGCAGCCACCCGGCTCGCGGACCTGAAGGGTCCGGAAAAGGAACTGGCGGAGAAGATCACCGCCGGCAAGAAGACCAACCGGGAGAAGGCGTTCGCGATCTACGACTGGACCGTGGAAACCATGTTCCGGGACCCGGCGACCAAGGGGTGCGGCATCGGGGAGGTAGATACGCTCGTCCGCACGCTCGGCGGGAAGTGCGGCGACATCCACTCCGTCTACACCGCCCTGGCGAGGGTTTCCGGGGTGCCGTCCCGCGAGGTGTGGGGAATCCGGATCCCTTCCGGCAAGGCGGGCGACATGACGAAAGCCCAGCACTGCTGGGCGGAGTGGTATTCGCCCGGGTACGGCTGGGTCGTGGTCGACCCCGCCGACGTCCGGAAGGCGATCCTGGAGAAGAAGATCATCCTCGAACAGGCGAAACCGCTGCGGGAATATTACTTCGGCGCGGTCGACGAGAGCCGGATCGCCATCGGCACGGGCAGGGATCTGGTCCTCAACCCACCACAGTCCGGCGAGCCGCTGAACTACTTCATGTATCCGTACGCGGAGGCGGACGGGAAACCGCTCAACGAGGACCTGTACGGCTTCAACCTGGGGTACAAGATCAC
>Ga0100379_10004840_pt1 | contig 11755 bp, 15 predicted proteins | sample CryGeymeta201503_FD_80418 | JGI IMG/M metagenome (GOLD analysis project Ga0100379, IMG submission 80418) | Groundwater microbial communities from Crystal Geyser aquifers in Utah, USA - Crystal Geyser metaG 2015-03 | ecosystem: Environmental > Aquatic > Deep subsurface > Groundwater | place...
AGTACTATTCTTGCAAATATCGGAAAGAAATACAAAAAGAAAGAATGGGAGGAAATTTATGTTGACAGATTCAAAGCGTTTGAAGAAAGAAAAAATAATAAAATTAACAAGAAATTAGAAGAAAAGTTTTTAAAGCGTTTAATAGAAGAAGAACAAATTCAAGAAAACGAAAAACAAATGAAAGGCAATAATCAATTTATTAAAAAAGTTGTTGATCGCCTGAACGGTGATGCAGAAAGAAGAAAAGTAGGAATCGATAAAAAAGCCAAAGTTGACCGTTCTCATTCGTATTTTAATATGCTATCACCTGTTGCACCATCAACAAGAGTTGAAATGAACGAGATAGATATTAATAGTTTTAAAAAGCAGAAAGCGATTAAAGAGGGGAAATATGTATTTTCTGTATGGTTTAATGAATATTATATGTCATTATTGTTTAATAGTTAAAATTTATGTTTTCATTTATTTAACTTTAATGTTTTTAGGGAGTGTTAACTGATGATGATGAAAAGGATGAAGAATACATTCCATATAATAACACAGATGGAAATGAAATACCCATCGAAAATAAGGCAAGTAGGAATTTGAATGTTTTCGATTATTTAATTGAAAACAAATCTCAATCGAACAAAACAAAAGAAACAAACAATGTAAAAGAAGAGAAAGAAGAGAAAGAAATAAAGGAAATAAAAGAAATTTTGGAAAATCCACTTCAAGTTAGTCAACCAATTCAGCCTTATCAACAATTTCAACGAAAAGAAATAAATCAACCTTATCAACAAATTCAACAAAATCAACAATTTCAACCTTATCAGTCAAGTGAATTGTATCAACCAAATGAAGTGTATCTACATCAACTGAATCAACCACAACAATTTGACACTGAGAGTAATATTTATCCAATTAACTTAGCTAATCAAGCAAAAAAGAACTCAAAATCAATTAATACAAATAATAAAGTTAATTCCAATTATAATAATTACTATGATGAAGACCAATTATTATACCAAAGAAGTATAAAATCTAAAAATAGTTTTAATAGTTACGGCATTAACTCTCCTAAATATCAAAATAAAATTATACAACATAATTCAAATAGTAATTGCAATTTATTACAAGAAAGAGGTATAATTAGTTATAATTAGTTATAATTAATATATAATTAATTAAATCATTTAAGAAAGGATAAATACTTTCCATTATGATAGCGATTTAAAAACAGAAATAAGAAGTGCTAATATAGAAATAAATGATATAAAAGCTATTAGACCGACCAGTTTAGTTAAACACAAAAATAAGAAGTTCTTCCCAGGAACATTAGCTAATAAATTAGTTGATGATATAATGCATGATAAATTTTAATTTTTAAGTTTTTTATTTATTATTGAATACATTTTAAATATTCGATAAATATTCATGCATATAGTTAATTATTGTTATTAAACCTATATTAAAAAATAAGCAAGTATATAGTAAAATAATATTTATCAAGTAATAATTAATAAAGAAATGTTTAATAAATATTGTTATTATTAAAAAACATTTTACATAATATATATAAAAATCTTAGTTATCATAATCTATAATCTAAAACTCTACGACTCCAGTGTCAAATGTACTTATTTCGTCTATTAATAATTTTATTAAAACTTCTCTGCTTATATTTGAATCACTATAGGTAAATAAAATAATTAATAATTATAAAGTTTCATTACTAATCGAAATTAAAGTTAATAAATTGTCCTTCGTATATGGGATCATCAACTGTTTCATCTTTTATTGATAAAATGTATCTAGATAATTATTATATATGTTATAATACGGATGTAGTAGTGCATCTTTGATTGTTATTCTTTGATTAGGATTAAATACAATCATTTTTTCAATTAAATCAATTGCTTCATCATTATCATATTTTATTATTTCCTTAAAATTTTTCTATATATTATTATTTTAAATTAATTACTTTTGGTATATTCTTAAATCCTCTTACAAACTCTCTTGCTTGATTATTTGTTATAAAACTCATTCCTTCTTCATCTTGTGAGCCAAGACATTCTAAAATTAATTTTAATTGGGCAAGATAATTGTCACCAGGAAATAAATAATTTTTGCTTAGTAACTCAGCAAAAGTGCAACCAATTGACCATACATCTACATTTGTTGAATAATCATGGGAACAAAGCATTACTTCAGGTGCTCTGTAGTATCTGGTTACAACATATTCAGTTAGATTTATTCCCATTTTGATATCAACACATCTTGATAATCCAAAATCACTATTATTATAAATATATAATTTAATACTATAAATATATTAATACTTACCAAAGTTTAATGATACAATCCTCGTTTATTAAAACATTACTTGGTTTTATATCTCTATGTATTATTTTAGCTGAATGTAGAAATAAAACTGCTCTTAAAATTTGATATAATATGAATTTATAATGCTCATCGGATAGATCTTGTCCCTTTGAGTTAAAAAGTTTATATAGATCTGTGTCCATTTTTTCTGTTACTAAGTAAATATCTCCTATTTTTTTAGGGTCTTTCTCATTTTTACTATAGTAAATAAGTAAGTTCAAATATAAATATTAGTATAAGTATAAAATATAAGTAAATTATATGTATAAATATATTACTTTTTCAAAAATATAACATCGAGAAGATCAACTATATTATCGTGCTTCATATATTTTAATATTTTAATTTCTCTAAGAACTCTCTTGAGGTCAATGTTATCTTTTACATTCTGAACTTTTTTTATAGCTACTTTTGTATTTGTTTTTAAATCTAAAGCCTCGACAACTGACCCGTAAGAGCCGGTTCCTTAAGATTACTATAATAAATATACCAATGATTTCTAATGGTTTATAACGAGACGGAACAATAAAGTCATTTTGTTCATACATAGCTCTTGAAATTATAAAGCAAAAAATACTGTGCATAATTTAAATTTATTAATTTTTTATCGCTTATCGATTTAATTTTTGGAGGACTTTTATTACTACTTTTAGTAGTTTGGCTATCATCCATTTTTTCGAATTGAATTTTAAAAATAAATTTATTAAATTATAATGTTATTTAATACTAAATTTATCATATAAATTTAATAGTATTTATTTAACCTACTTCTAAGATAATAATTTTAAGTTATTAATAAATAATAAAGTGTATATCTTATTCGACTTAATTATCTTAATTAACTTTTTATTTAACTTATTTAACTTATCTAATTGTTTTTATATACTTTTTCTTAACTTTTCCTTTTCTCGTTCTTTCTCTCTTTCCTTTTCTTTTTCACTTTCAATTTCGTCATTGTCATGTTTATATTCACTTTCTAAATTTTTAATTAAAAAGTCTTTTATCTTAATCTTCTTATAATTGTCTTTTATATACTTAACTTTACAATTTTGGAAGAAAGAACTTTTGTTAAGGTCGCTAATAACAAAATGTAATAAATCTTCGTGTTTTAGTTGAAGAATACTTGATTCCATATATTGAAGTAGAATAATTCCGGATTTAATAATTTCTTTCCAGCCATTCTGTAATTGTTATTTATGGAGTATTAAAATAAGTATGATTTATAAAGTAATTTATATAATAATTAAGCATAGCATATATATTAACAGTTTATAAAACTTACAATAATGAATTCATCCCATATTTTTATCATTACTTTTGGCTCTGTGTCTCCTATATACTGTAATGAATTTGTAAATAATGTTAGAAACCAAGGAGATATAAAATGATGTGAGTTGATACCGTTAATCTATATAGTAATTAATTTAATTATTTAATTTAGTATTTAAGTAGTTTTGTTATAGTATTAGTAAGCAATAATATTATTAACTATTAAGTTTAGTTTTATATTCAATTATTATATCATCTTACTTTAAAATAGTTAAATATCTCTGGGAGATAAATAGACATAGCTCTTTCAAACACATAGTAATATTGTTTAAGGTAGTAAAGATCATTGAAGAAAATTATAGTAAAGTCTGTTTTTTGAAATAGAGAAAGCATTAAGTAGAACGTTTCTTCTTCGTGAAATGAACACATCTGGAATAGAAAACTAGCCATGTAATTCATGCCTTGGCAATATGTCATATTTTTATATATGTAAGAAATTCCACTGAGTATATTGTTAATAGCCTAAAATATTTATATATTGTTTTACTTCTCTTTTTTCATCAATTTTATCATTGAAATATGTTCTTTGTACATCTAATTTAATAAGTTCTAATATATGTTTAAAGTTTTCTGGATATACACCCTTTTTAATTTCGTTTGTAATATGTTCGTATTTGCAAGACTTTTTTGTCTCTTCCTAATATAAATAAATGTTAATAAAGTTAATGAAATTATATTTAATAAAGGAAAATCAATAAAAATCAATAATCAATGGAGTTTGGTGAAAATCAAGTTAAATAATGTTAAAATAAGTGAAAATCAAGGAAATTTAGTAAAATCAAGTAAAATCAATATGTTAAAATCAATATAAAATTTCATTAACAATACTTACCGTTTTCAAAATTAACTTCCAGATCCTTATTCTAGAATCAACATCCAACTTTTCATATCTTAATATATTTCTATAGTATCTTTTTCTTAACTTGTTATTATATGCTTTATTTAAAAGTAATAAATTAACTCCATCCTTAACGTTTAAGTAGTTAAGCGCTTTTTCTAATATTAAATCGTTTTTTGATTTTTTAGGAATTATGTTGTTTATTTCTTTGTTGTTTAAATTCTTTATTGTAAATGAGCATGAGTTTAAAAATGATAATAGATTAGATATATGATTTTGATTTATGTTATATTTATTCGATAGTGTTGTTATTATATCAATAGATTCAGCAATTTCAACGTTAAAATTTGAAAAGTGGTTAATAAATTCTTTTAAAATAGTAATAATTTCTTGAGACTTTAAGTGTTCTAATTCGATAATTTGTTCAACTGACATAACAGAAGAACCTGAGCTTTTTTCCTTTCCAAAAATCCCAATAAAAGTATTTTTAATATTTGACAAAATAGTTTTGTTTTTTCCTCCTTTGGTTTGAACCTCTTCTTTAGAATTATTTGTCTGAGTTTGTAGCTTTACTAAATGAACATTAAAAATATAATTATATAAAATAATACATGAATATTTTTTGCAGATGTCTACAATTTTGTTATCTATCTTAAAAGTAATGAGATTAGTCCAAAACTTCTTAGCGTTGTACAATTTTTTATTTTTACTTGATAATAAGTTGCAAAGATATAGTTTTTTATCCTTGTCTAGTTTGCAGTATGATCTTTCTCCTATGAATAAAATAGCAAAATTCATTTCGAAAAATTCGTCGTCGATATTTGATATGCGAGAACTGATAATATTAAGCATTCCAGCAAAATATTTTAGATTTTCATAATTTTTGAATAAAATGCTTAGTTTACTACGTTCCTGTTTGAGAAATAGATCTACGAATATTTGGCAGAAAGTAAAGTCGTTAGCATTTAATTTTTCAAGGATCAATTTATGCATTGTCTCTTTAATAACTTCTTCACCAAATATTTTTTCAAACAACTCCTTTATCATTTCTTCACATATTTCTTGAACTTTTGTAATTTTATTATCTCTAAGATCATGTGGTACAACTGTAGTCTGACTATCCAGATTCGAGGATATAGTCGAAACATTTCCTAATGAATTAGAACTATTTGTATTATTAGTTTGTGGATCTGAATTCCTCCTAATAATAGCATAGTTTTGAAATTCTTCATGTACAAATTTCGTTTTGTAAACAGGATTGGGATTTCCATCAATAGTATGTAAGTTACTGCTATTATTTGATATTGTTGTTTCTGATAGTTTTTCTGTTGAATTTTCTTGTTTTTCTGTTGAATTTTCTTGTTTTTCTGTTGAAATTTCTTGTTTTTCATTTAAATTTTCTTGTTTTTCTTGTTTTTCTATTTTTTCTTGTTTAACTTCAATTAATCCAAACTTTTCATTGAATATTCTTCTATCCTCTTCTTCAAATTTTATTTCTGATGATAGTTTATTGAGCCTCTAATTATGAAATATTAAAATTGTTAATGGAAAATGTATGGAAAAATGTATTATTTAGATAAATAAATGTTATATGGAAAACGCCATATGAAAAATTGTATAATATTTATGTTAATTACTTACATTGTGATATTCATTTTGCAATGTTATAAACTCTTCATTCAAAAGTGCATACTTTTCAAATGTAAATTTAATATAAAAAGTTCTACTTTCTTCATGCCCTCGTAATTTTTCTAATATTGAATAGTATTTCTTATCGCAATCATCAAATATTTTATTAGATTTATTTAGTTCTAGTTTATATAGTTGACAATTATTTTCAGCGATATTTCTTAATTTAAGTAAACTCTCATTTGTTTTGAGTTTTTCATCCATGGAGATTTCGTTATCTTCTAGTACTTTTATAACTGTTTTTTCAAATTCTTTAGCGCTTTTGCTAGTTTCAAAGTACTTTGTTTTAGTTTTTTCCAAACTTTTTCTAGTTTCCGTAACCAAATTGATTACCTATTTAAATAAATTAAAAGTTATATTCATTATTATTTATTCTTTACCGTTTTAAATTCAGAGGAACATTCTTGATATCTCTCAGTTAGATGTAAAATAAACAAATCAAACGGTCCTACAACTTCTTTCTCTAACTTACTATAGTAATAATAAATAAATTAGTAATAAATTCTTAACATTACCTAAGAAGATTTTTCATTTTTAAGATAAAATTATCATAAATTCTAAAAAACTCAAATAAAGTAATGGTTAATGATGTTTTCACTTCACTTTTCAATATATCTGTTACTAATGTTTCCATCACTTTTTTGGTTGAATTATATAAATGCTCAGAATTTGTATATAAGGTTTTAAAATAATTGCTGTAGTTAGTTAACTAATTATAATTAATTATATTATAGAGAAAGTAGAATTACGACAGTTATTCCTTGCTTTGACATAAGACATATTTTATCATACTCTAAATTTAAACTAGTTGAGTCCATATTATTTTATTAATTAAATAAGATAATATTATTATTACTAATATAATAATTATTAAATTGTTAAGTATAAATAATTATGATTATAAAATTTACATAATAATATATAGTTTATATTTCTTATTAAATATTGGAATAAAATAATAAACTAATTTTCTTTTAATAATACCAATATTAATCTTTTTCTAACTTTTTATTCAATACAGCAATATTCTTTATTACTTTCAAAGCAGATCCCTTAGAAACAGCAGCTGCCTTTTGTGCTCTTAGGGAATTAAGTTTAGCTTCTAATATGGATTTTCTTGCAAATAAAGCGTTTTTTTGTAATTTGAGCTTACTCTTAAGCTTAAGATTTTTCATTTTTGCATCAATTAAGTTACGTTTAATTCTTCTTAATTCTAATTTAGTAGAAAGTAAGTATTCATCTGCCTTTCTTAATTTTTTTCTTAGGCCTTTTATTATAACTTCATCAGATCTATATTAATTATAATTATAAATATGATTAATATATTATATTTACCTATGTAGGAATGGATTAGCTTTTAGCCTTAGCCTAGCAATTGTCTTATTAGACTTAGCTTTTAGTTTTTTGATTTTAAGTTGATATCTAAAGGGGTATTATGTAAGTAAGGCTTATGTTTGATGTTATATAGCGTTATATAGAATTAATTATATAGTATTATATTATGTTGTATTATGTTATGTTGTATGTAGGTGTTATATAATTTATGTAGGTTAATTACTCTATTTTTAAGTCTTGAATTTTGTCAGCCATTTTAAGTCTGAATTTACCAAAGTTGTCTTGAATTAGGTTGACTTCTTGTTGTTTTCTAAAGTAATTGTTAGATATCATTAGTTATATGATATAGTATATTAGTATATTAGTATAGTTATATTATAAGTTATTATCATAAAGTTTAGTCAAGTATATACTTTTTCTTAGTAAGTAACAAATCTAATTTTAACTTTCTTTCTACTAGTTTTGATTTTTTTCTTTGTAAAGCTAATTTCAATTCCAATCTATAATATTAAAAAATTAGTAAAAATTAAGTAGATATGAATAACTACCTATTTGTCTTAATCCTCATCTTGTTCATCTTTCTTTTCATACTTAAACCCGAATTCTTTACCTTTACATCTAATAGCTGCTTTAATGTCTTTACTAATTTCTTTCTTAATGTTTTAATCTTTCTTGATTGATATGCACTTAATTTAGCAAGCTTAATATTTTCTTTTACTTCTGATTGTAGCTCTATTTCTCTTTTTCTTAATTTTAATCTTAATTTATTTAATTTTATCTTAAGTCCTGGACTGCCTAAGAGAACTTTAAGCTTTAATTTATGTATTCTGTTTTTGAGTCTGTGTATTTTTTCATCCTTTAAAAGGTTCAATTTTATATTTAATTTTAATCTATGTGTTGTATTTGAATTAGATTTTCCGTTAACTTTAGCATTAATTTTAGCAATTAAAATTTTAAGTTTGATTTTCTGTTGTTTTAAGTCTAAGACTTCATCAGCTACTACACTAATCGAGTTTAGTAAGTTGATTGCTCTTGTAGATGTAATCGCAAATCTTCTTACAAGATTTCGTTTACTTTTTGATAGTTCATCAATTTGGTCAAGTTTCTTAAGTAGTTGTAGCTTTAATATGAGTATTTGATCTTTTAAGTTTTCGTTTGAGTTGTCGACTTCTCTGAATTTAGAAAGATAAAGGTTTATGATCTCTTTTTTGATATTGATGATTTTTATCTTAATCAATTGAGTAATTATTTTATTTCTTAATATTTCTTTGTTGAGATATGAAATTAGACTAGGTTCTGGAGGAGGTGGAGTAATTGCAGCATTTAGTTTATTTATTAGTTTTCTTTTAGCAATTAAGTGTTTTAAGATTTTTAATTGATTTCTATTGATATCTTTCATAATTTCATTATACAATATTGAATTTTTGCGTTTTAATTTTCTTAGTTGATGTTGATGTATTTTTATTTCTAGTATTAATTTTTTGTTTTCATTGGATAATTTGTAAGTTTCTTGGCTGGTTAATTGCATTAATGAAGATCCAGTAGATCCAATTGAAGAAATAGTTTTTTTAGTTTCTATTCCTGAAATGATTGACATTACGAACAAGGATAAGAATATAAAGTTTTTAAGATTTACTCTTTGTGACATTGTTTAGATTATTAAGTTAATTTATAATATATTCGTTTTAACTTTTAATAGTACTATAAATGGTTAATTTAAAAATTATAAATTGTTATGTATTATAAGTTAATTAATGTATATATTACCTAATATAATTTATTAATTAATTGAAAGAAAATAATATAAGAGTGTTAATGCGTATAAATATTTAAATTAAAAATGAAGCTAATTTTGATATTTATCTTATCATTGTTTTTTGTTCAAGCACTCTCGCTACATTTACAAACTCTCAAATCTTTACAAACTCCAAAAGGTCATAGTCTACAAAATCATTTCGGAAAGCCTGTTGAAGGAAAAAAATGTGTAGATTGCGACGATTGTCACCATACACCACCTCGACCTAAACCTCACCCAAAGCCTACTCCTCCACCAACACCTAAACCACACCCAAAGCCAGTCCCAAAACCAGTCCCAGGACACTTCGACGGTGATCATTCAATTATAAAAGTATTAAATAAAGAAATAGTAGCTGGAGGTACAGCAGTACTATCAATACTTCCTATTGATGCAAAAGACTTAGAAATTAACCCAAATAGAGACTTAACTAAATATGTTGTTATTGTTACTTCATCTACTGGAAAGGTAGTAAATGCAACTCATATTGTTAAAGGAAAAAATATTGAATTTTCAGCAACCTTAACAGAAAGTGGAATTAATTACTGGAGTATCAAACTAGATAATGTTCCCGTTCAATGTAGAGAATGTAACACAAATGTAACTCCTGGTCCTGTTGTTCTTAATAAAAGTGTAGTTAGAATATCGACAGTAAATAATGCAGCCCCCCAAGTTATAATTAATGGACAAACTTTAAAAGGAACTAATAAAACTCCTATTAATGGAAATGTTGAGTTTAGAGATCAATATAATAATGTAATTACTGAAATTGACAGAGACAAACTATTTTTCAAAAAAAAGCCAAATATATCTGGAATGGATATGACTGAGATTGAATTAGATACCGATACCTCTAGCAATAACTTTAGACTTTTACTTGAATCAGAAGAAAATGATCTTAATAATACATTAAGATTTATACTAGGACAAAATGACATGCTTTCCTACCGCCATCTTGTCGAAGGAAACGGATATAAATTAAAATTTACTGTATCTAATTCATCTGAAGACCTATCATACGAAAACCCATTACAAATTACTACAGACACTGATGATACAGGTCACGGAAATGGAAAGTACGTAATAGAAAAAACGATTCTATCCAAAACAAGTATAGAAATTGATGCCGGAACAACTGAAGACTTTGATATTACTTTAATGACTAATAATAATTTAATTTACAATGATGATGTTCCTCTTCAAAATATTAAATATTCTTTATCTAGCCCCGACGATACTTTTAAAATGGACATCGTTAAAAAGCCAAATACTACATATGGTGTCTACACAGCTACAATTACTTCAAATAAAGCCACTGATCAAGCTATTAATATTACAGTAATGATAAGAAACAAAAATAATGTCGATGAAAAAGTTCCCTTCGCTATTGTTTTCAATGTTGATCCTCGTCCACCCGCTACAAATGCTAAGGTTTCCGCAAAAGTTACCGGTTTTCCTGACAAAACAACAAAATGGGATAAAACTATTGAAATAAAGTTTAAATTATTAGATGAGTTTTTAAATCCTTACACAGGTCAAGATTTAATGCCAAAAATTGTTTTAAGAAGAGATAATGTTAATATTGTTGATGCTAAACTAACAAAAACATTATTACCTGATAATGAGACTTACAGTTTTGTTTATTCAATGCCTGATTATCCATCAAGAGACTGCACTGTTCAATTATTCTTCGATGATGGAACTACTTCTTATTCAATTTCAAACAAAATGAATACATTCATTACTTCAGATCCTAATACCCAAGCAATTCAATACAAAAGTAAAAGCTTAGATAATATGGTTGTTGGCAATGCTTTTGATTTAAATGTGTATATGTATGATGTTAATAATGTCTGTGTTGATAACGAAGATACTTTCCCACTAACAGTTGTTTTAACAGGCCCAACAACAGATCCAAATCCAAAAACTGTATTCTATTCATTTAAAAAACTTACTAAACATAATAATGAAGTATCAACTGATCCTAAACAAAACTGCAAACAATTTTATAAAGTAGATAGTTCAAAAGGAGATGTATTAAAATCAGGAGCCTATAATGTAGATCTATTTTTAGGACTAGATGAAAATGCAACCGGTTATAAACGACATATGAGTATACAAGTAAAACCAACCGATGTAGACATCACTAAGTTTGTTGCTAAATGGGCAAACGCTGGAAACTTTAATTCACAAGCAATTCTCGCAGGAACTCCATTAATGTTCCAAGTATTTGGATATGATAAGTATGGAAATCAAGCTGTTGTTAAAGAGAATATTGATATCTTTATTGATCCACTAGACCAGTCTCAGAATATCGTAGCTGATAATGGAAATCAAATAAATGACTACTTCCTCAAACAAGAAATCGTCGACGGAATTCTCATGTTCAATATAGTCATCAG
>Ga0100379_10004842_pt1 | contig 11752 bp, 19 predicted proteins | sample CryGeymeta201503_FD_80418 | JGI IMG/M metagenome (GOLD analysis project Ga0100379, IMG submission 80418) | Groundwater microbial communities from Crystal Geyser aquifers in Utah, USA - Crystal Geyser metaG 2015-03 | ecosystem: Environmental > Aquatic > Deep subsurface > Groundwater | place...
AACGGTTTTTATACCTGTTTTGCCGGTTTTTGTTTGTTTCTCCGATGGTGTCCGGTTAATATTCCGTTACTACTGGCCATATATAGTTTTATGATACTTTAATTTAATAATGTTTGCCGCCAAACAAGCCGAATCAATTGCATCAATCTTGTGTTTGTTTACATTATTTTCATTTGATTTCACGTACCCGGTTAAATCATTAATGTAATTGTGATATTCTGGGTTGCTTTTGTAATTGATATCGAAAACAAAAAACTTTTTCACAAACTCATAATGACTGATTATCCGGGTTTCCTTTTGTATTGAACTGTGAAACGGTGCATAACCTACATTTGCCGGGAGTGCTTTTTTAATCAGCAAAGCGGCTGCCAAACCTACCCCATTCGATTCAATAAAAAACGATTCTATTCCGTGCTCAATTATCTTCAATGGTATTCTCTCGGCATTGGCCTCGATTCCAGACGTGGAATGAATAACATCTTTCACGAAGCAAACCAATCGCCCGTCAATTTCAGCAACATGAATAAATGGATTTGAATATTTGTCCCCGCCCTTGTCTGCAGGGTCACTGATTGCAAACCTGAAAATAATACACTCGTTCGGTATCTTTGATAAGTCCTGAAACTTCAATTGTGACTTTGGAAGCAAAACCCCTTCTGGTTCAGTAATCCATCCGCCTAAAACAATGTTTTCATATTCGGTCGGGTCTTCGTTTTTCATGCGTTCGTAATCCCTGAGAATGTTGCCCGGCATTTTTTCAAGTGTCGAATCTAAATAACTGGTGTGTATATACATAACATTGTCAACTATGCAATTATTACCACCTTCCAGGCCTTTCTTTTCAAAAAACTCGTAAAATATCCAATGGTCTTTTGTTGTCGGATTAAGGATGAGGATTGATAGGTTTTGCTTTTTAGTATCACGGACAGAATAAAATATTTTTTTGAATGTTTTAAAGTTTGGAAGCTCTTCGGCTTCGTCGTTTATAAAACAGTTGAATCCTGAAAATCCCTTTAAATTTGCTGATTGCTGTTTTGAACCGGGTTTAATCCCTTTGAATGATATTCGGTTTCCTCTGTGTTCGATGTGTGTTTGAGTATCAATTAAAGTACCTTCCAATCCAAGTAGTTCTATCTTGTCGCTGACTTCTGGTTTGATTGAATCAATTATGCTGCTATTTGTGTATCTGGTGTAAAGTATATTCCATTTAAAATAAGCCAAAGCAGTATTTGCAAATATTGAAACGGTATATGATTTCAGTGAGTACCGGCCCCCGGTGATTATTACAGTGTCAACTTCCGGGTGAAGTCCCTGCAATATCTCAAATAGAGGTTCAAATTTAATTGAAATATCAATATCATTTTTCATTCAGGTTTTTGAAATTAAATATTGGGGGAGTTAAATCTCTGCCGTTGGCCCCGGTTAATTCTGTGTAGTTCTGATTCAATAAACGATGTTCTTCGGTATCACAAAGTAATCTCATTGCAGCAATTTGTAAAGTCGGGTTTTCAGATTTAACCCATTTAGCCAACATGGAAGTAACTCCTTTACGCTTATTTAAGTTTAATGCTTCTTTTATGCTGTCTAATTTGTCAAGTTCTTGATTGTAAGCTGTTGCCCTGCTGCAACCTTTATAATAGACAAAAATATCTTTGAAAGTAAAAACGGCGTGTTTTTCTATCACTTCCAAAATCTTTATTTCGTGGTATTGTGGTTTCATTTTATTTTATCTAAAATTTCAGTTTTAATAGTTTCGGCAATTGCTTTCATCATTAATGGTGGAACGGCACGCCCAAAACCTTCAACTTTTTCAGCGTATGTTTTACCTGTTGTTTTCCAATCTTGCGGAAAACTTGCAATTGCTTTGCATTCATTTACTGTAAATTTCCTGTTATCCCAATGACAAACGGAACCTGCGGAGCTGCTTCCGTTTGTCGCTGTTAATGTTCGGCAAGGTTTAAATGGTGATTCTTTAAAAAGTGATAAATATTTATTGCTTTTCCCGTATTGCGGCATTTTTTTTAATTCTGAATAAATTGCAAATCGACTTATGTCAACTTCTTTTAAATCGCTTTCTGAATTAACAACAGATTTAAACGCCTCTGATAAACTTACTGTCTTTTCATTCGCTTTCGGGTAAACTGCTTCAATTCCTAAATCAGAACGAACACCAATAAATATAATCCTTTGCCTGATTTGTGGAACTCCATAATTTGCAGCGTTTAATAATTTCGCTTTTACGTTATAACCGCATTCTTTCATTTCACGAAAAAAGATATTAAACATTCCTTTTGAATCGCCTTTTATCAATCCTGAAACGTTTTCAGCAACAAATACTTTTGGCTGCATTGCGTTTATAAACCTAATATATTCATAAAACAAATCATCTGTTGTTTGTACTCTGTTACCGTATTTTTTTGCTTTTCCCCACCCATCTGAAATACTTCCGGCTGTTGAAAAAGAACTGCAAGGCGGCGAACCGTCTAAAATATCCAATTCACCTACTTTTAAGCCTGTATCTTCAAGTATTTTAAGCGGGTCAAGTGTTCTTATATCTTGCTGATAAACTTTCGTATTCGGGTAATTTAAATGATAATTTGCCGCCTGATAATCCAAAAATTCAACTGCTGACAATACTTCAAAACCGGCCATTTTGTAACCCGTTGAACTTCCGCCAATACCTGAGAATGTTGAAATTACTTTATACATAACCATCCTTTAAATTGAAGTGATTGGAAAAACGGCTCAATATAAGAAAATCCAATTTTAGACAATATTTTTTTAATTTCGGTATCTGTATTGTTTTTCATTATATACCTTAAATCGTGCTGTTTGTTTAAAATATCTTCTTTGCTAAAATTCTGCTCTTTAAAATCATAATAGCTGAATGTAAAGATGTCCTGTATCCTTCCGGTTTCGCTAAATATTTTTTCAGTTAAAATCATTGCGCCGCCTGTCAAAAGTGAATCATAAATTCTTTTTAATAAAGCTATTTTTTTTGAAGTTGGTAAAAATTGCAAAGTGAAAATTAACAATATCAAACTGGCATTTGGAAAAGTTAAATTTTCATCTGTAATATCAACATTAACAATATGATAGTCTTTTGTGTTTCGGCTTTCTTTAATTAGATTTTCAGAACTGTCATAACCAATGAATTTAACGTTTTCAACTTTGTTTTTAAAAAGCAATAGTTTTAAACCTAATCCAGTTGAACAACCTAAATCGTAAACGTTTGTATTTTTCACAATGAAGTAAGATGAAAGCGAATTAATTAACTCCCAAATATGTTTATAATTCGGAATTGATAATTCAATGTGAGAATCAAAATCGTTTATTGTATCAAAACTAAAATTCGAAACCGCATTTTGGGCATTTTCGTTCTGTTTCAATTTCATCGTTTATTTCTTTTTCGTCAAATACTTTATTCTGATTTTCCCAAACAGGTAAATCCAAACCCCATTCAGAAAGTAAGTCGCTGTCCCATTCATTCGCCAACTGGTCAAAGTCCCATTCACCAAAACCAACATTATCTTTTATTACAAATTCCTGCCATTGTTCCGTAGTTAGGTCTTTCCCCTGCTTTACATACGTTTCCGGCACTTCTTTTACTCCCATGTGCAAAAGTGCCTTAAATCGCATATTACCGCCCTGGATGACGTTATTTTCATCAACTACAATCGGGCGAAGTTCCATCATTTGCGGGAATGTTTCTAAAGATTTTACCAGCTTCAAAAACTTATCATCTTTGATTAATCGCGGGTTTTTTGGATTCGTCTTTAATGAAGATAATTTTATCATATCTGCAAAATTACAAATTTTTCAATTCAAAACAAAATTAAGCGGATGTCGGTATGGTGGCCGGAAATTCAGCCGCTTGCCATTACAGAAATTTGTATTTTTAATCTTTCAAGTTTTAACAGCCGGGCGGCTTTGGTAGGCCAATTTACCCGGCTGAATTTAAATCAAAACTTATTCAAACATTTTTAATTGGAGTTTGCTTTCTTCCGCATTTCGCACGTTTTTTACAGCGGTTTCGAAATAAGAATCTTTCAACTCAATTCCGATTCCGTTACGTTTATTCTGAACTGCCTTATAAATCTCTGAACCAATCCCCAAAAACGGCGTAAATACAACGTCACCAACATTCGACCACATATTAATACAACGGTGAATTACTTCTAATTGTAGCGGTGCTATATGTTTTTCGTCTCCCATGTCGGTTCCCTCTTTGTTATTTAACACATCGGTTCTCTTAATGTCAAACCAAACATCTGAGTACCAATCGCGCGGCAAACCTTCATTGCATTGGTTTTGAATCCTGAATAATTCAGATTTCATAAATAGAATTGTTTCAATCAATTCCGGCTTATTGTAATTTGAAAGGTTTTCCTTAAATACCGGACTTGCCCACTCTTGCCATGTATCAAGTTTAAAATTCTCCTTTGTAATATTGGTAATTGGTTCCCATGTCGTTTCGTCCGAATCATCCCACTTTTTGAAAACTGTGATATATTCAGCCATCCCGATTCCTGTTTTACTGGAATCGCTGGTAATCTGTTTATACAGCAATCTTTGTGTTTTTGTACGTTGCATTTCCAAAACAGGGTCAGTCCAAATAGTGATTTTCGAATGGAGTTTAAATCCGGCATCTAAAACGGCCCTGGTGTGTTCGGCTGTAAAATCATATTGCCCGGTATAACCAGAACTATTTTTATACACTCCTAAGTCTTTTGTATGGCAACAAATCAGCCTCCCGGGTTTTAAAATCCTATAAATATCCTTTAGCAAAAAGGCATATTGTTTAAAAAACTCCTCATGGTTTTCATTGTTACCCATGTCATGAATGTAGTTTGAATAAGTAAACAATGAACTGAATGGTGGTGACCAAATACCAAAACCAACTGAATTATCTGGTATTGTTTTTATCTCAATACACGAATCTCCTTTTATTAATAAGGCATTATTAAGTTTTACTTCTTTTCGCTCATATTCGTTTAACAGCCCGTAAACATTTGTATTTATGTTTCGGTTCATTTCCTCTTGCATTTCTTTGAATTGCTTTTCTTTTTTCTCAATTGTTTTTACAACGTTTTCCATAGTATCTGTTTTTATTAAGTGAATATTTACATTCGAATTTTGTCCGAAGCGATATGACCGCCGGACCTGTTGATAGAATGATTCAAAACTAAAATCAAGTGAAGGAAATATCTGAGTTGAACAGTTTTGGAAGTTCATTCCGAATTGTGCAATTTTAGCCTTTGTAATTAAAATTCTAAACTCGTTTTTTGCGAATCCTAAAAGTGTTTTTTCTTTAAATTCAACTGAATCGTTTCCTTTTACCTCTTTGCAATCTGTCAGATTTTTACGTAACCATTCGCCTTCTTCATTCTGTTTTACCCAAATTAATATTTGTCCTGGCGTTTCATTGCAAATTTGTACTGTTTTTTGAAGTCTTTTTTCTTTAGTTAACCTTAGTTCAGCATTGAAGTTGGTAGCATTTACGTGGCCTTCATTGAATAGTCGTCCGGTTCCAATTTTTAATTCGGTTACTATTTCATGTTCGATAAATTCAAGTTTCGGTAAAATAAACCGTTTTCCAGTTTCACAAAAACCCATATCGCATGGATTAACAAGCATCGTACTCCAGCTACTTATCCATCCATAAAAATCCTTTTTTGCATGACCTTTCAAACGGTAATTGTTCATTCCTTCATCCCTTACAAACCATTTTGAACGCATGTCCTGAGCGTCTAAAATGTTCAAAAATTCAGAATGATTCCCGATTTCATTCAGGTCATTTGGTGAAGGCGTTGCAGTGCAGGCTAATTTATAAGGAGTTAATTTAAACTTTTCAATAATCAAGTTTTTATAAACTCCGGTAAAATTTTTCAGAATTGAACTTTCGTCTAAAACTATTCCTGAAAATAAAGTACAATCAATATTTTCAATCTGTTCATAATTTGAGATGTAAATTTCAGTTTCAGTTTGATTTTTGTACTTTTTAATTTTAGTGTTGAATTTTATTCCTTCCTGAATTGTTTGCGCTGCAACTGCCAAAGGGCAAAGTATTAAAACAGGCTTATTTGTTTTAATCATTACTTGTTTTGCCCAGTCCAATTGCATAGGTGTTTTGCCTAGTCCGCAATCTGCAAATATTGCGAACTTACCCGACTTTAAAGCACGTTTTACAATGTGTTTTTGAAAGTCGAATAACATCGGATTAAGTTTTGAATCCTGAACATCAAATCCTGACTGGATTACTCTTCTCTGTTTTGATTTTAAAAACTCTTCATAATTCATTTTGTTTTGATTTAAATTAATACTTAAAATTAATACTTAAAATTAATATTTTGTTTTTACTTATATATTTATTTTGATAGTAGCCAATTACGGCAGCAACCTGACAAATCCTTCATTGTTCAGATTTTTATTAGCATTTATGCTATCCAAATAATCGTCAATTGCAAGTTCTTTAAATTGCTGCAATACAATTAATGGTTCTTTTTCTGGCGACAAATCAATCCATGACTCAACTGAAAAATTTCTATTACCTAATCTTTGATTTGCAAAAATATGCCCTACAAATAAATTAGCTTCTACCATTACTTCGTTTGTTTTTTTTAGTATTTGAGCTAAATCAAAATCAAATTCTTTTTTTTCTACTTCGGATAATGATAATAAGTTTTGTTTTGATTCATCATTTCCGAAAGACAAATAACCTGTATTATTCATATTTGTAAAAATTAACTGGCTATAGCGGTAATACAACATTGCCTTTTTCTTCGTTGATACTTTTTACGTTTTCTGCGTAATCCAACTCCTTTTGCTTTGCAATTGCATAAGTTAAGCAAATTGATTCAAAAATGTCTCCATGTTCGAAGTGGCTTTTTATCTTGTCAAAAAACCAGTCTAATGTTTTAAATTCTTGCCTTTTCATTTTTGATTTTGCGGCAGCATAAACACTGCACATTGCAGCTTCATATCTGGCTTTTGCGCTTGAATTAGCATAAGCAGCCGGAGAAAGCCCAAAGAACCCGGCTATATCAGTATTTGATAAGCCGAGTTCTCTTTTAAGTTCGTTAATTTTCATAATTAAATCATTTTTTTTGCTTCTTCGCCCCTGATTTCCCATGCAACAGCTTCGTTTGTTGAAGCTGCATATTTTAAATACACACTTACTTTGTAGTCGATTGCTTCTGCTACTGATTTGCCAGTTGTTTCTGACATTTTTACTGCTGATTCAAAAAGGTCTTTTACTTTTTGTTCGTTGATTTCGTCTGCGATTCTTGCGTTCATTTTGTTTTATTTTAATTGTTATTTGTATGATTCAAATATAATGTATTTACTTAATATGTTGCATCAAAAAAGTGAATTGTTTTCCGTATATACTTATAATTAACATTAAATTAACATTAAAAACCAACCCAAAAAAAGAAAACAAAACTACTTTTCAGCATTTAATCCAGGTTTTAGAAATTAGGACGCCACAAACCATACACGCAGCCCGTTATGATTCACTTTCTTAAACTTTCCCCCTTGACCTCAATAAAGTTAAACATTTCAACCATTCTATCTTTGACTATCTGCTCTATTTTAAGTTTTTCCGGCCTGAAATTACTTGTAACGTGCGTTAAAATTCCGGTTTGAAATAACTCATATCTTATCATAAAAAGCGAATAAATTAATTCATTCGCCTGGGTTCCGTAAATCTTCTCATTAATCGGTTTCCCAAATTCGTTAATACAAAGATGAATCGGTTTTGATTCTCGCCTATATCCAAAATAATCCATATTTCCATCGGCTTTATATGTTTCAATTATCTGCTCTAAACTGGTAATCATAAACCCATTTGCATTTATTTTTTTCCCGGACCAGTCAAGCGGCGAAATAACAGAAAGTAATCTTTGTATTATTTTGAAAGTTACTGTTTTGCCAACTCCAAAATTACCATATAAATAAATTCCTTTTTTCAAACTGTACTCAGATTCATTGCCGGTGAAGTATTTTAAAAGTTCTGTTATTATGGCTTTCATTTCGCCCTGAACTTTTAAATTTTTCCCAACTATTGATTTGCCAATTTCCAAATACATTTTTTTCAATTCTCTTTCAACTTCAAAAGTGAAATCAAAAAGTTTAGTGATGTTTGAATCTGGAATCGTCGAAAGGGATTTCATCGTAATCTGATTTATTATTTCCATTTTCTCCGCTTGTTTTTAAATATTGCAAAGTATTTAATAATTTTGACTTCCAAATTTTAATCGGTTTGTTATACCCATCCTTCCATCCATTTTCAACCCATGATTTATATTTTAAAGTCAATAAATTTTCATCTGTATTTTTTTGATTTTCAAAAGCATAATTTTTAAATTCTAAAAAATCTGGTATAAATACTTCTTTTACTTTATTTTCTTTTACTTTACTTTCCTTTACTTTAATAGTATTACTGTCGTTATTCGTTCGTATTACGTTCGTATTATTTTTTATTTTATTCCATCGTTTATTAATACTTTCACGTGCCTTTTGACTTTTTTCTGACCGTTCATTTAATCTATTTAAGGCTGATTCGCTATAAAATAAATCACCATCAGTTTTAAATAATTCAAAGTCTTGTATTACGCTTTTTACTATTTCGTAATCAGTTCGTAATTCATACGAAATACGTTCGTATTCATTTACATTTAAATAACCTGATTCCTCATAAAGCATTTCGACAATACACCAATAAATACCAATTCCAGAAACACCATGTTTCATAGATAGTTTAATTATCTTTTTGTCGTTTCGTGAATTATAATCGTGTGAAAAATATTCTTTCATTATTCAGATTGATTTAATCCAATAAAAAAGTCCAACCGGAAAGTTACCACACGAAACCGGGAGGACTAATTTATTGGAAAATATTTTATATGAAAAATCTGAACTCATTGTGGTATCTTATTACGTGTTACAAACATACAAATAATATTAATTGATTGTTATAGGTCATTTAAAAAATAACATACATTACAAAATATCAAGACCCAGCCCGCCTCAGAAAAAGAGTTAATTATTTTTCCGTGCAGGACAAGGAGAATTTTAATAATTAATATTCATTACTTGTTTGTTTATCAGTCTAAGGACATTAGAAAAGTAAATAACTTCTTCACCTTCTTTTGTCCATTTATCTTCACTTTCCAGTTTTGTTTGTTGTTGTTTTTCGTATTTTTCTACAATAATTTTTGCATTCAAATACTGACTTTCGGTTATCATTGTAATTAAATTAAAACGCCCTATAATATTGTATATAGCAAAGCGGGGGCGGATTCCGTATTGCTACACTTGTGCTTTTTTTTTACTTTGTGATGGCTTGACAGGGAAGCAATTTTAAACCCCGCCTTGCCATATAATTAACGTTAGCACCAATATTAACTAAGCACATCGCACTTTCTTTTATTCCAGTTTTGAGTTAGTTGTAAATTTTGGTCGGGAATAACTACATAATAGTTTGGTTTTTCATCTATTACCGTACCATCAAATGTTTCGTCAGTGTATATTGGATAAAATCTAACCCTTACAGCAGGAACAGAAACACTGGTGCTAACCTCGTTTTTTGAATTTTCTTGCATTTTATTAAGTTTTATATAATTTGATAATTTTGCGCTATTAATTGCCCAACTGGGCATAGCTGAATCACGTTAGCGGCAAGCGTAAGACAGCTCCTAAGAACTGCCCTACAGACCCGATTATTTACGACAAACGAGTAAGTTTACCAAATTCATAACCAATTGTTTCAATTTCAGCAACGGTTAAAATTTTGCCCTCTTCTGGCCTGCCTTTCAACTTAAACACAAGTGCAATATCTTTTACTTTTTGAGAATATTGAACTCTGTTTAGTTTCACTTCACTTTGAAGTAGTGATGAAAGAATATCACAGGTAGATTGATGACCCACCGCACTTTCAAAACCTTTTGAAATTAAATACTTGCTTTCTTCAAGCGTTAATGGCTCATAATTAAAAGAACCAAAATTTGTCAAAATTGACGTGTTTAAAATAGTTATCATAAAATTAGATTTTAAAACCAGCCCATAAACATACAATAACTGCAAGTGGGGGCTGTTACCAGCTTGAAGTTATCTGCTCCTAATATAGTTTATCGTCAGGTGAAAGGTCGGTGCAATTAAATCCTCACCTGACGGTTATTGTCAGCCGTTAGCCACCATTATAGCAGCTCCGATGGTACTTCTGGCAGCCGATTGTGAATCCACCACTCAGAACCATCATACTCCCCCCGAGTACACCATGTACCATCTGTCAACCAAACAGTACCGAAAATTTTTTGAACACCATATCCTGAATCGTAGTTGAAATTTAATTCATTTAAAAACTCTTTATACTTTTCTTTTGTATGGTTTACTTTCAAAGTAAATCGACCATCATTTTTTGTTATTTCGGCACATTTTACTTGTGCCTTACCTTCTAATACTTCAATAAGTTCTACTTTTGCGTTCATAATTATAATTTTTAAAGTTGATAATCAATTTTTTTTATTTTTTTTTTTGCCCAGCCGCCCCGTCTTTGTAATAGGTCGCCATCCATTGCGCCACAAACTGCTTCATCTCGTTTACCGGCTTTTCATACTTTTTGCCTGAATAAGTTGAGCGAACACTTTCGGGATTTCCCGAAAGTGCTATGCTTATTTTGCGCCAATTAACAATTTCAGTTGGTTTCATTTTGATTTGCAATGTAATCGTGATATACAAGCGCACGTGTTAATTTTTCTACCGGATAATCTCCGGTTTTCCAGCATAGGAAAGCATATTCTTTTGCAATTTCTTCAACTCTCTCCCAGGTAATTTCTTTGCAATCTTTTTCTGATTTGATTGCTTTCATTCTGTTTTTGTACTTTTCAGAAGCTCTAATCTCAGTAAGTGTTTTCATATATTATTTTAAAATTCGATTTCAATTTCTTCTCTTGTAATAAATCCGCAATAAAAATCAATAGCTTGTAATTTCATTCTTTCGCTATAATCTTCCCCGCCATCATAAACAACAGCGCACAATTGGCAAAGAGTTTGAATCTTTGCTTCAATCGGTTTTTCTATTGAAATAACATCGCCTTCATTTAAGGCGATTTCAGTATCAATCATATAACGAGTTCCTTCATAAACACCTATTTCTTTTTGTCCGATGTACTGAGTTGCTGTTATTTTTTCTGTGATTTTCATTTTGTTTTGTTTTTGTTGTTTTGTATGTATCAAAGATACGTATTTACGTAATACAATGCAAGTATTTTATTAATTATTTTTACGTAGATACGTTATTTATTTTCAATATAAATAAGGAAAAGAACCCGCCCTAAAAAAAACAATTACTTCCGGGCATTCGCGGTTTCGCGTAAACCCGGTCGTCTGAATTTCCGGGATGAAAATTGTCCAATAGTTCATAATAATAGATATTGTTTTCGTGAATTTCAATATCCGAGTGCCCTCTTTCGTCCATTTCCAGGCATTCAATAGTATTTCCGTTATAACAAGCCAATGTTCCATAGTCGTCCCAAAATTCTACATTTAGTTCAGCGGCTTTTCGAATTGCTCGATACACAGATTTTGCAGCTTGTATCTGTTCTCTTGTTAATTCTAATTTTTCATAATCCATCTTTCAGAATTTAATCAAAGTTTTATATTTGCGTTTTAGCGGTAATTCTTCCAATCAATACCGTATTGCTCGCATAATTCTATTGCATCCTGACCTAAAATACCAACAGTAGAACCT
>Ga0100379_10004846_pt1 | contig 11748 bp, 9 predicted proteins | sample CryGeymeta201503_FD_80418 | JGI IMG/M metagenome (GOLD analysis project Ga0100379, IMG submission 80418) | Groundwater microbial communities from Crystal Geyser aquifers in Utah, USA - Crystal Geyser metaG 2015-03 | ecosystem: Environmental > Aquatic > Deep subsurface > Groundwater | place: USA...
GGTGAGGGCGACCCCGGGACCGGCGTCGTAGGCATCGAAGGGGCCGACGAGGTCACCATCAGCCAGGTCCCCGAACGGCCCAGCCGAGTAGTCCGCTGTCCCCACCCACGGAATGGGCGCCGCGATTGCGGCGACCGGAACTAACAAAACCCCCAGCAGACCCAGGTACAAGCTCAACCGTTTCATGCGACCCCCTTCACGAAGGAACTGCGTTGTAACGTTTCCCCCTCCTCCGAGATCACCGCAGAGAGGGCAGACGGACACCGTCCGTAACTACGAGGATGCTTTGCAGGATTCATGCCAGATGACGCTACTTTGAGTCAGTGCGCAAGAACCATTTGTTTTTCAAAGAGATAGCTCGCTGTTATTAGACTCGACAGAGACTGTCCGTTACCTCGACGTGTAAAGCGGCCCGACACCCCAAACCGCACAAACCCTTCCATTCTACCTATAAACCACAGTGAACACAGGAGAATAACGGCGCAACAAGCAGGTGTCCATTATTGCAACGCCGTCTCACATTGAGACGCACCCAAGGAGGCGGCTTAGTGAAAAACCACCACCAGGCGGGTAGCGACGAGGCCGGTGGCAATGCCGGTGGCCACCGCCGAGGCGACGAGGAGCGGCACGAGGTGCAGCAGCCCCGGGTTGGGAAGGAGGACGGCGTAGACCAGACCGACCTGGGCACAGATGTGGGCGGCGGCGCCGAGGACCGAGAGGCCGAGGGGGCTCAGCAGCCCGGGCCAGAGGGGGCGGACCACGGCCATTACAGCCCATGCCGCCAGACCACCGGCAAGCGACAGGAAGAAGCCGGGACCGAGGAAGGTACCGATGAGGAGCGCGCCAATGAGGATGCGAACCACGGTCACCACCAGGGCGTCACGGCGGCCGTCCACCAGGAGGACCACCAGGGTGACGGCGTTCGCGAGCCCCAACTTCACCCCTGGCAGGGGCGACGGGATGAGCGCCTCCAGCGCGTGGACGGCGATCGCCAGGGCGGCGAACCAGGCGAGACGGACCTGGCGCTCGGTGGCGTGAACGGGATCGAGCGGTGCGGTGGCCATGGCGGGTACGCGAAGGGAAAGAGGCGAAACCCGGCAGCGTGGCCATCTCGCCCCGGCCCCGGGGCTGCCGGGGGCTGCGTCGAGACAACGCCCGGGAGCGTGGTCAGGCCGCCTTCCTCCAAAAAGGTCCCCCCGGGAGGGGGGCGACTGCCCCGCCGCGGCCACGGCGTCCGCGCTCCCGGGGGGATGGTGGCGCTGGGGTGCGACCCCAGGCAGCCGTGTCCTCCGCCCACCCGGCGGAGGCAGCGAAACGGCGCACCTAGGGTGCCGCCACCTCACTCAACTGAGCCGTAGTGTTGGGACTGTTCACTGGACCACCTCCTTTCTCGGCGGCACCTGCGCCGGCGACCAGCCGCCGGCACGCCCCCGGGCACTGCGCCGATCGGGCCCGGTTCGACGCCCCCGCCCACCGGGGACTCGGAGGGGAGTGTGGCCCTCCTGGGCGGCACGATAACCCCGACTCCGCGATCCACGAAAGTGGCTTTTCCCGGACCGGTCACCTTCGAGTACGATGCGCGCGTCATGCCGTTCGACCCCCCCGTGGACGCCCGTTTCGCCTCCCACCCTACCCTTCAGCGGTTCACCCTCGAACCGATGAAGGCCACCCACCTCGATGAGGTGGTGGCGATCGAGGCCATCTCTTTCGAGGCGCCGTGGCCGCGCGCCGCGTTCGAGCGCGAGCTCAGCCTCGCCCATGCCCACCCCCTCGTCTGCCTCGCCCACGGCCAGGTCGTGGGCTACGTCTGCCCGTGGCTGATCTCCGATGAGGTGCAGATCCTGCGCCTCGCGGTCGCCCCGTCGCAGCGCCGGCGCGGCGCCGCTGCCACCCTCCTGCGGGCGGTGATGGACCAGGCGTACGACGCGGGCGCCCACTGGCTCTACCTGGAGGTCGAAGAGGGCAACCACCCCGCCGAGTCGCTCTACCAGGGGATGGGGTTCACCATCGACGCGGTGCGGCCCGACTACTACGGCCGAGGTCGCCACGCCCTGGTAATGGTCCTCGACCTCGACTCGGAGTGGAACGGCGATGAGGTCTGAGGCGGCCGAGTCGCCCCTCGCGGCGAAGCCGGTGGCGGCATCGCGGGTGACCGCCACCTACCTGGTGATGCCGGGAGACACCAACTACCTCGGCTCGATCTTCGGCGGCCGGGTGATGCAGTACATCGACACCACCGCCGCGATCGCCGCCATGCGCCACGCCCGGCGCGTCTGCGTCACCGCCTCCATCGACCGGCTGGACTTTCACGTCCCGATCGTCGCCGGCCAAATCGTCATCCTCCACGCCTCGGTGAACCGTGCCTTCGGCTCCTCCATGGAGGTGGGGGTCAGGGTGGAGCGGGAGGACCCCCTCACCGGCGAGCGTGGCCACACCGCCTCCGCCTACCTCACCTTCGTCGCCCTCGACGACCTGGGCCACCCCACCCGGGTGGCACCGGTGGCACCGGCGAGCGCCGACGAGGAGCGCCGCCACGCCGGCGCCCTGGCGCGCCGCGAGGCACGGCGGCAGTAGGCCACCCTGTCCAGTCCCAACGCCGTCTTACCGCCCACCTCATCGCACCTTATTTCACCTCTGGAGTCTCCCCCGTGCCCGACGGCGTCAAGCTCACCCCGGCCGAGCTGGCGGCGATGCTCGCCGAAACCGATCGCCCCCTCCGCTTCCTCGACGTGCGCCCTGCCGCGGAGGCGGCCGCCCATCCCTCCCCGTTCCCGGACACGCTTGCCATCCCCCTCGACGACCTCGAGTTCGAGTGGGAGGAGCTGGACGAGCACGACGAGCTCGTGGTCATCGACCACCGCGGGTTGCGGGCGGTGCGGGCGATCCAGTTTCTCGAACGGCAGGGGTTCGAGCGCCTGTGGATGGTCAAGGGGGGGCTCGACGCCTGGTCCCGCGAGCAGGCGCCAGACGATCCCCCCTACCCCGGGGAGTAGGGGGCGGCGGCCCCACCGGGCCGCCCTACCCGCCTTTACCCCTCGTCGCCCGCCCCCCCGCGGCGCCACCGTTTGATCTCGCCGCGGTGGCGCTTCGCCACCCGGCGGGCCCGCCGGCTACTCGGCGGAACCCGGGTCGGGCAGCGCGGCCGTGGCGGCGTCAGGCAGCCCAGGACCATCGCGACCAACCGCGTCTCCGCCGCGCGCCGGTTGCGAAGCTGGCTGCGCTCACCGTCCGCGGCCACCACCAGCTCATCGTCCCCGGTCACGTGCGCCGGATAGCGCGCGGCGATGCGGAGCGCCACCTCCGGCGGCAAGGCCGCCAGGGCCACCCGCACCTCGACGCCGGTGGCCGCCTTGTTCACGTGCTGGCCGCCCGGACCGCGCGCGTGAATAAACCGCACCCGCAGCGCGCCATCCGGAAGGAGCAGGGAGTCGGTGATGCGGAGCATGGAACACCCTCCGGGATCAGCAGCCTCTTGGGTCCGTTCTGCAAGCTTGCAACTTGGGGTAGCCCCGCCGGCCGGGGAATCCGTGGGTCGGGAACGCCCCTCTCCGTAGAATCGCCTCGCGCGGCGGAGACCACCCCCGATCGCCATCCGCGCGGGCGACGCGCGCCTACACCTCCCACACGTTGTCGATGCGGATCCCGAGGGCGGCGGCGCGGCGGAGGGCGACGACCCGCCCAGACTCCGCACCGCAATGGGCCGGAACGATGGCATGGAAGCGAATGTGTTCGAAGGCGGCGCAACGGCCAAAGGCGTCACACGCCGCCGCAAAGGCGGGGGTAGCGAGCTCCTGCTCGGTGAAGGCGCGGAAGATCACGAACTGGTGGCGCCGGAAGGCGGTGATGTCGGGGAGCTCGCCATTCACCAACTCGGGATACGGGGGCTCCCCCAGGCCGGTCTTGATCGTGTGGTACTCGGGCCGGCCGGCGAGGTAGGCGGCGAGCCTCTCCACCAAGCGCCGATGGTCCGCGTCCATCTCCATCGCCCACCCTACCGTCTACCGGGTGGCCTCGTCACCGGCTGGCGATTGGCCCCGACCGCAGACCGCCAACGCCCAAACCCGCCTCGGCAACGGAGGGTGGCAGCAGGGCGGCGAGGCGGGCCGAGGGAAACGGCTCCACCGCGGTGACCGCCCCATGCCAAGTGGGCGGCTGCAGGCCGGGGACGAAGGCCACCCCCAGAGAGGTGACGACGGCGGCGACGATCAACAGGAGCGGGATGGGATGGGCGTTCATGGGAGAGCGGGGCAGCGGAAAGGGTGGTTGCTAGCGCAAGGGGGCGAGGGCCGAGCAGGGCGACAGACGCCCCCCTCTACAGCAAGCCGGATACCACTACCCCCAGGCTGAGGCCGCCTTCCAGACGGTCACGGCTTCCCTCTACCGCAAGCCGGATACCACCTACCCCCGGACCGCCGCACACCGCCACGACCGCGACGCTGCAAAGGGTTAGCCGCCGAGAAGGGGGCGCGCCCGTCGCCGGCGTGACGCAGGATGAGACACCCAACCACCTGGCGGTGTCGCAAAACCCCACCCCCCACCCAACCCATCCGCGCACCGCGCCGACCCCGGCCACCCCGCCACTCGGCGGGAGGGTTCGCGGATGCAAGACGTCCCCCTCGCCCCCCACGCCCGCTCCGGCGGGCCGCTCCCGCCGTGGCGGGCGTCCCCTCGCCCACCCGTAGACTGCGGCGGCGTCCCCCTCCCGCGTGACGGATCGCGCAGCGAGACGCCACGCGCCCCTCCCTGCACCCGTGAAGGGAGGGAGGAGGAAAAGTGGTGGCCGCCGCAACCGTGGTCCCCGGCGTGGTCCCCGGCCCCCAGGCCAACCCTCCCCTACCCCCTACCCTGCCACCACCTCCGCCATGGTGAGCTCCGGCTCCTCCTCCAGGTGGACGGCGATCAGGGAGGAGACGCCGGGCTCGGCCATGGTGATCCCGTAGATCGCGTCCGCCGCCTCCATGGTCGACTTGTTGTGGGTGATGGCGGCGAACTGGGTAGAGCCAGCCATGGTTTGGAGCAGCCGGTTGAAGCGGCCGACGTTGGCGTCGTCCAGGGGCGCGTCCACCTCGTCCAAAAGGCAGAAGGGGGCGGGCCGGACCCGGTAGGTGGAGAAGATCAGGGCGAGGGTGGTGAGCGCCTTCTCGCCGCCCGAGAGGAGCAGGATCGAGCCGTTCTTCTTCCCCGGCGGCTGGGCGGTGATCTCGATCCCCGACTCCAGCGGGTTGTCCGGATCGAGGAGATGGAGCTGTGCGGAGCCGCCCTCGAACAGGGCGGTGAACAGTTCGCCGAAGTGGCGGTTGATCTCCTGGAAGGTGGTGAGGAAGCGCTCGCGGCTGGTGCGGTTGATCCGCCGGATCGCCTGGCGGATGTCGTCGATCGCCTGCTCCAGGTCGGTGCGCTGGCCGGTGAGGAAGGCGAGGCGCGCGGCGAGCTCCTCGTGCTCGGCGATCGCCGACAGGTTCACCGGGCCGATGCGGTCGATCTTGGCGGTGAGCTCGGGGATCTCACGCGCCATCTCCGCCAGCTCCACCGCCACCCCCTCGGCCTGCGCGCGCGCGACCTCCGGTGTGCACTGGTAGCGGTCCTCGAAGCGGACGCGCGTCTCGTGGCTCGTGTGGCGCAGCTCTGCCGCCTCCTGCTCGGCGCGATAAAGGCGCTCCTGCTCCGCCTCGCGCTCGCCGGTGAGCCGGTGCTCGCGATCGGCGAGGGCGGAGACCGCCTCTTCCACCGCCGCCACCCGCTCGATCGCGCCCTGCAAATCGGCGCGCGCCGCCGCTTCCGCCGCCAACCCTGCGGCCAGCTCCCCCTCCAAGCGCAAGATGCGCGCGCGCCCCTCCGCCTCTTGGCGATCGAGGGCGGTGGCGCGCTGGCTCTTGGCGGCGCGCTCGACTCGACCGCGCCCCTCCTCTTCACGAATCGCGCTCAGCTCGCCCTGCAGGTGATGCAACCGCCCCTCCGCCTCGCCCACCGTCACCTTCGCCGCCATCACCGCCTGGCGCACCTCCTCCAGGCGTGCCTCGGCCGCCGCCAGCCCCTGCTCGCACTCACGGATCCGGGTGGTGGCCGCGGCCGCCTCCTCCTCGCCGCGAGCCACCTCAACCCGCAGGTGGGCAGCCTCCGCCTCCACCGTCGCCCGACTACCGGCGAGACGCGCCGTCTCCCGGCCGTGGTCCTGGCGCCGCTGGGCGAGACGCGCCTGCTCCGCCTGCACGGTCTGCTGGTGGTGGCGCGCGGCCTGGAGGGCAAGGTGGGCATCGTGGGCGGCGCTGGTCGCGCGCCCAAGCTCGACCTCGGCGCGGGCGACCGCCGCGGTCACCTCGGCCACCTCCTGATCCGCCGCTGCCAGCGCCGCACGCGCCCCGGGTAGCGCCTCGCTCACCTCGCGCAGCTCGCGGTGGCGGGCCAGGGTTCCCGCCTCCTCGCCGCCGGGCAGGCCGAGGTGGAGGAGAGAGCCCCCCTCCAACCGCTGGCCATCGCGGGCGATGTAGGTCCAGCCGTCCGGCGGATTGGCCACTGTCGCCGCCAAATCATCGACCACCACCACCCGGCCGAAGGTGGCGGTGAGCCACGGGACGAGGCCGTTGGTGGTGGAGACCTCGTCGAGCAAAGGGGTACCGCCGGCGGGCGGCGCCGGCGGGGGGGGAACCGCGGCGGGCGGCAAGACCACGGTGGTGGGGGAGATCGCCTGGCCGGTGGCCCAACGGGTGAGGGCCGCGGCCACTGCCCGGTCCGTGACCACCCGCGCGTGCAGGGTGTCGCCGAGGAGCGCCTCCACCGCCCCCTCCAGCGCCGGGGCCACACGCAGGGCCGCGGCGACGGTCGGGGCCGTCTTCCATGCGGCGGCCGCCTCCGGCAACTCCGTCTCGGTCACCGGTGGAGGGGGTTCCACCCGGTCCGCGAGGACGGCGGCGCGCGCCTCCAGGCGGTGGAGGTTGCGGGCATCCTCCTCGCGCGCGGCGCGCGAGCAGCCCATCCGCGCCTGTTCGCCAGCAAGCGCCGTGCGCGCTGTGGCCACGCCCGCGTCGGCGGCGGTGGCCGCCTGCTCCGCCGCGACCACCGCGGCCACCGCCTCCTGCACGGTGACCGCCTGACCTTCGGCATCGACCTCCAGGGCGGCGCCGGCCAGGGCCAACCGCTGCTCCTGCTCACCGAGCTCCTCCAACCGCCGCGCCAGGGACTCCGCCCGCGCCTGGGCGCGGGAACGAATCTGGGCCGACTCCAGGGCGGCGCGCCTCCCCTCGGCCAGGGCCGCACGCTGGTGTTCGCGCTCGTTCACCCGCTCGCGCAGTTGCGCCTCCACCGCCTCCAGCTCGTTCACCGCCACGGTGTGGGCCGCCGCCGCCTGCTCCGCCGCCGCCGCGCAGGCCGTGGCACGGGTGGCGAGCTGCTCCAGCCGCGCTCGCCACTGGTCCACGTCGCCGGCCAGCCCGGAACGCTCGCGCTCGATTCCCTCGAGCCGGGCACGCTCGGTGGTGATCTCCCCTTCCAGGCGCGCCGCCTGATGGTGGAGCGTGGCGGCGTGGTCGCGCAGGTCGTCCGCCGCCTGGTGGGCCTCGTGGGCGTGCAGGCGCGACGCCTCCAGCTCGGCGCTGGTGGTGGCGAGGCAGCTCTCCACCTCTTCCAGGTGGAGGCGTGCGCCGGCGGTCTCCGCATCGACCACCGCGGCCCGTTCGTCCACCGCCGCCAGGGCTGCACACGCCACGTGCGCCTCGTAGGTGCGCAGGGCGGCGCGCAGCCGCTTGTACCGCTCCGCCTCGCGCGCCTGCCTCTCCAGCCGGCGGATCTGCTGCTCCACCTCGTGAACGATATCCATCACCCGCGCCAGGTTCTCCTCGCTGGCGACGAGCTTCCGCTGCGCCGCCTCCTTCTTGATCTTGTACTTGGTGATCCCCGCCGCCTCGTCGAACAGGGCGCGCCGCTCCTCCGGCTTAGCACTCAGGATCGCGTCGATGTGGCCCTGCTGGAGGATCGCCACGCCGCGGCCGCTCATCCCCGTGTCCATAAAGATGTCGCGGATGTCCTTCAGGCGGCACGGCACCTTGTTGATGAAGGCCTCGCGCTCGCCGTCGCGGTGGATGCGACGGGTGACCTGGAGCTCCGCGAAGTCGGCGAACGGCCCGCCCACCGAGTGGTCGGCGTTGTCGAGGGTGAGGGTGACCTCCGCCATCCCCATCAGCTTGCGCTTGCCCGCCCCCTTGAAGACGAAGTCGACCGCGTTGTCGCCGCGCAGCTCATGCGCCGACTGCTCGCCGAGGACCCAGCGCAGGGCGTCGGAGATGTTCGACTTGCCACAGCCGTTAGGGCCGACGATCGCGGTCACCCCGGGCTGGAAGTCGACGCGGGTACGGTCGGCAAAGGACTTGAAACCGACCATCTCCAGACGCTTGAAGCGCATGGCGGGTCTCCGGAGCGGGGGGAAAGAGGGCGGGGAAAAAGGGGCAGGAGGGTGCCCCTCGGGCGGGTGCGGGTTTATAGACCGGGGTCTGGGGGTCGTCAACGCGAGCGGCGCGGTAAGGGTTGGCGCCGCGCGCCGGGGGTGGGGGGATGGGAAGGGGCGGTACCCCCCTTTGGCCGCGCCCTTGGGTCCGCATCGCCGGCCCGCAGGGCAGACCATCCCCTATCCCCCAACCCCCCATCTTCTATCCCCGGCGCACGCCAGCGGGCCCCTCACTGGATCACCTCGCGCGGCTTCGCGCCGTCCGCCGGGCCGACGATGCCGTCTTGCTCCATCTGCTCGACCACCCGGGCGGCACGGTTGTAGCCGATGCGCAGGTGGCGCTGCACCAAAGAGACCGAGATCTTGCCTTGCTCGCGGGCGAAGGCGACCGCCTCGGCGTACACCTCGTCGCGCACCTTCTCCTCCGCCGCCTCGTCGTCATCGTCGTGGTCGGCGAGGGTGACCGTGAGGTCGTAGTTGGCGGCCTGCTGTTTGCGGATGAAGGCGGCGAGCTCTTTGATCTCCTCGTCGGAGAGAAAAGTGCCGTGGACCCGTTGCACCTTCCCCACCCCGGGCGGCAGAAAGAGCATGTCGCCATTGCCCAACAGCGCCTCGGCACCGTTGGCGTCGATGATCGTGCGCGAGTCGGTCTTCGAGGAGACCTGGAAGGCGATGCGCGCCGGAAAGTTCGCCTTGATCACCCCGGTGAGGACGTCCACCGACGGCCGCTGGGTGGCGACCACCAAATGGATGCCGGCGGCGCGCGCCATCTGCGCGAGGCGGGCGATGGAGACCTCCACGTCGCGGCTCGCCACCATCATGAGGTCCGCCAGCTCGTCGATGATCACCACCATGTACGGCAGGGGCGCGAGGGGCGGCTCTCCCTCCACCGGCTCGGGGAGGGTGTTGTCGTGCTCCATCTTCGCCACCATCCGGTTGAAGCCGGGAAGGTTCCTGACCCCGTAGGCGGAGAGCAGGGTGTAGCGCCGCTCCATCTCCTTCACCGCCCAGTTGAGCGCCACCGCCGCCTTCTTCGGGTCGGTGACCACCGGCGTGATCAGGTGCGGGATCCCCTCGTAGACGAGGAGCTCGAGCATCTTCGGGTCGACCATCAGAAGCTTCACCTCGTTCGGCCGGGCGCGGAACAGGATCGAGGCGATGATCGAGTTGATGCACACCGACTTGCCCGAGCCGGTGGCGCCGGCAACCAGCAGATGCGGCATCCGCGCCAGGTCGCTGACCACCGGGTTGCCGAAGATGTCCTTGCCCAGGGCGATGGGGATCTGGTGCTTGCGCGTGTCCCACTCCTCCGCGCCGATCACCTGGCGGAGGAAGACGCCGTCGCGCTCGACGTTCGGCACCTCGATCCCCACCGCCCCCTTGCCCGGGATCGGCGCGACGATGCGGATGGAGACCGCGCGCAGGGCCATGGCGAGGTCGTCGGCGAGGTTGGCGATCTTGGAGACCTTGACCCCCGCCGCCGGCTTGAACTCGTACATGGTGATCACCGGCCCCGGGTGGACCTCGGTGACCTCACCAGAGACGCCAAAGTCGAGGAGCTTGTGCTCGAGGATCTCCGAGTTCACCAGGATCTCCCGCTCGGAGAGCTTGCGGGTCGAGACGGGCCGGTCGGCAAGCAAGGTGAGGGGAGGAAGCTGGTAGTCATCGCCGCCGGAAAGCTCCAGGACCTCCTGGGCGGGCAACACCTCCACCTCCAGGTCTGCCAGCTCGGCGAGGCGCGGCGGGGTGCGCGCCTCCCGCTCCTCGATCTTGCGGGTGAGCGACGCGACCCGCTCGCGCCGGACCCGCCGCTCCACCAGCCGCTCCTTGGCGACCGCGGCCAGCGCCCGCCCGTCGCGCCAGCCAGTCGCCAGCAGGCCAACGAGCGACAGCCGACTCACCACCATCAGGGCCAACACCGCCACGGTGAGCGCCACCACGTAGCCGCCGAGGGGGCCGAAGGCGACGGTGATCGCTCGTCCCCCCATCTCGCCGACCAGCCCCGCCGGCTGGGGCTGGCCCTCCCCGGAGATTCCCATGTGCAAGAGGGCGGCCACCGCCAGGAGGAGGGCGAGCGACGCCGTCGCGTGGGCGGCGGCGCGCCGGCCGTGCAGGTGGTGGCCGCGCAACCGGTTCATCGCCGCCACCAGCAGCCCGACGGGGAGGAGATAGCCGGCGCCGCCGAGCCACTCCATCACCGCCCCGGCGGTGTACGCCCCCACCATCCCCACCACGTTGCCCACCCGCTCCGGCGCCGCCACCCCGAAGGCGGGGTCGGTGGGCGAGTAGGAGAGGAGCGCCGCCAGCAGCAGCAGAAAGAGGCCGAGGAAGAGGATCGCCACCGCCTCGTCCAGCCGGCGCGGTGGGCCTGACGCCGCCGCCGCCTCCGTCAACCTCGTCACCCGTGCCATGGCAAGACGGAGTAGAGAACAGGCGGCGGCGAGTGAAAAGGGGGGCGCCTCAGCCGGCCACCAACACCACCCCGCCCACCACCCAGCAGTAGAGGGTGAAGGGCCACAACCGCCGGCGAGCGAGGAGCTTCAAGAGCAGATGGATCGCCGCCAGGCCGCTGGCGAAGGCGACCCCTCCACCGGCGGCCATCGCCACCCAAGAGCCGCCGGTGGTCGCGGCGGAGGCAATGTCGCGTCCCTCCAGAACCACCGCCCCGAGGATCGCCGGGATGGAGAGGAGGAAGGAGAAGCGCGCCGCGGCCACCGCGTCCATTCCCAGCGCCAGCCCGGCGGCGATGGTAGAGCCGGAGCGCGAGATCCCGGGCAGGACCGCGATCCCCTGGACCACGCCGATGAGCCACGCCCTGCCCCACGACACCCCCTCCATCGCAACCCGCCCCGGCCGGGTCCGCTCCGCCAGCAGCAGGAGGAGGCCGGTGACCAAGAGCATGGCGGCAGAAAAGGGGGCGGACTCGAAGAGCTGCTTGCCGTAATGGTCGATGGTCAAACCGAGGAGGCCGGTGGGAATCGTGGCGAGCGCGATCAACCCCACCACCCGCCGGGAGGCCGGGTCGCCGCCCGGCCACAGCGACCCGAGCAGGCGGGCCAAGTCGCGCCGAAAGTAGAGGAAGACCGCCAGGAGGGTAGCGAGGTGCAGCAGCACGTCGAAGGCGACCTGCGGCCCCGCGAGCCCCATCCTCTGCTGGGCGATCACCAAATGGCCGGAAGAGGAGATCGGCAAAAACTCGGCAAGCCCCTGGATGAGACCCAGGCGGAGGGCGTGGAGGCGGGACATGGGGGGGGGGGGGGGGGGGTGGGGGGCGGGTGAGGGTGCACGCGCATCCGCCGGGCGGACACACC
>Ga0100379_10004851_pt1 | contig 11733 bp, 11 predicted proteins | sample CryGeymeta201503_FD_80418 | JGI IMG/M metagenome (GOLD analysis project Ga0100379, IMG submission 80418) | Groundwater microbial communities from Crystal Geyser aquifers in Utah, USA - Crystal Geyser metaG 2015-03 | ecosystem: Environmental > Aquatic > Deep subsurface > Groundwater | place...
AAAAATCTTCAAACATAAACATATGGGAAGTTTCCGTGGACTTAATCAAAGAATCGTTCATATATCAACCGGCCATAGTCAATCCCCCAAGCTTAATTTTATCGATCATACAATCAATAAAACACAGCAATTTATGAGAAGCAATTGAGTAATGAACTGATCTTTCAGAACATTAAATAAATTGAAAGAAACAGAAATAAATTGGCCCTGAGAAGTTAGATTATACGAGAGCTGGAGGTAATAAAGGAAGAAAAAAGAAAGACGCATCTTCAGTATTTAAAGTATGTATGATTGTTTAACAATTGGAGTAATTATCAACACAATATCATTAAATTTTGAGCCACTAAGGATTCTATTTCCTCTTGAGGAAGAATAACTAAATCTCCTTTTCGATTAAATATAAAGCTGTTTGTATCAGCATATCGAATTCGACCATGTTCATCTATCCAACAACTCAGGGGATGGTCTCTCTTCTTTGCCATATCGATGATGAACTCATAGTCCTCGGAGTGTTAGTCAGTAGGGTAGAAAAAGCAGTCATCGTAGAATGAGACTCCACATGGATCTTAGTGGGGAAGCCCTTTATTGCCGATCGATAATTAGGATCCTTCACTTTCTAAACTTATTCTTGTTCTTTCGGATTGTTTTCCCTGCTTATTCTTTAAGGATTCTAGTTCACTATCAAGCTCATTGATTCTTTCAAAGCTTGCCTTCAGATAATAGTTGCTTTTTTCTTTCAACTCAGTAAACTTAGTTCCAAAGAAAGAAATTATCCTTCCTGTAAGCTCTTCCAATTTTTAGTGTTTTTCTCTGTTTTTTTATTAAATGTGATCAGCAATGATCCTTATTTTAATCTATAAATCGGATATTCTCTTCTGAGCCGTGTTGTTGCTGCTCTAATTAATACTCTTTGCCTTTTCTTGATTTTATTTGATAATTTGCTATAGCTCTTGGATTTTTTACTATTTGTACTCCAGTTGACGGGCATTAAGGCACAGTTGTTTTTGGAGTTATCGAACTTGCCCCATGTAGCCATCAATGGCTTTAGAGTAGACGTTCTAGAGTTTCTTAATTTTTTCCTCAAAGCTTTGCTTCAACTATGTCAGGTAGTTGTTCTCTACTTCTGCTTTCGAAAACACACTTTCATTGTCGATAACACGACTTGATCCCATTGACACAAATTGAGCATATTTTTGCATGTATGCTCCTCCTCTTTTCTTCATTTGTCCATCCTGATCTTTAGATGTAGGTCGGCTGGGTAAAGGGATGTTCTGACAAGTGAGGGTTAATTTTTTCTGGGAGGGAGCTCGAGTATGAGTAAAATTATGAACAGGCTGAGCAGGTAGTTTGGAATAGGATTGTGTTCGCATATGATTTTGATTAGGAATGGTGACAACTGATGACTCAAGAGAGGCATAACCTTTCAGGGAGAGATTGTTCTGGGATGACATTTAAATTATTTCGATATTCTATAAATTCTATCTGATATTGATTATTGAGCCTAGAGTTTATGCTCTAGGGAACAACTTATTAATCATATTGAAGAAATACTTTCGATTATTTTAGGAGTATGTATCATCACACTTGTAAGTTTAGCAGGTTGCCTGCCAAGTTGCTCGGAACAAATGAAATATTGGGATTCTTTGCCAAGTACTGAGCGATTAAAACTGTGGCTTCTAACTTTTTCATTTCGATTTGGGTTGCTCCGAATTTTTTGACAGCTTCATTGATCAATTTAGCAGCCTCTGCTTCAGCTTCAGATCGAATGATCTGAGCATTCTTGAGTTCCTCATCTCTCAATACAATGAATTTTTGCATTTCTGCTAACTGCTGCTGGACAGCTTTCTTTTCAATAGCTCTAGAATACTCAGCACTGAATCCCAAATGCATGAAACTGACATCAGCAACTGCGATATTGAATTATTGGGCCCTTTCGAACAGGTCAGTTCTGATCTACCTGCTGATGGTTTCTCTGGATTTGAGGAGTTGATCAGCATCGTCTGCAATAAATCAAACAATACACTGAGCTACAACTGTTCGTAGAATTTCCTGACCAATCGAATTGAAAACTTTCTTTTCGTAGTCTCTTCCGAGGAGCTGATGGATATCAGGCAGCTTTTCAGCAATAGGTTGCTGCAATATTCTGAGGGAAATTGTGACTGTCTGGAGATCTTTGGTTCCCGTGGTGACATGAATATCTATGGGCTTGAGCCTTGCGTCGTAAATGATAGGAGACTGGATAAATCGAGAAATACTTCAACGAAGGGAATCTTGAAGTTATACCCCTGGTTGTATACTGTCTTCCTGAGACCTGATATTTGATTCATGATGAGGGCTTTTTCTCCGGGATCCACGACATAGAGACAGTTGCTGAGAGCGGCGACAGCGATGCCACCAATCATAAGGAGATTTCCAAGCTTACTAGCCATGATCAAAGATTATATTTTAATTCAGATGATGTAGGAGAAATATACCAAATTTGTATCCGGATACAAGCTTACTGACCGGAAGCTAGGGGCTGGTTCATTTTCTTAAGTCTTCCTTGCATATGCCTGCGATAGGAGAAGACTGGCAGTCAAAGTCATCCCTCGCTCTCGAATCTTGGGTAATACTTAGGCTACTCAGAGACTGACATCATGGGTTTTGAATCGGAGGTAGGGCTTCTGCATAGTTTGAAACATGACAATATTGTGGAGCTGGTTGATTTCAAAAAATCTCAACACAATTTTTATTTATTCTTAGAATACTGTGATGGCGGAAGTTTAGCATAGTATATTAAAAAACGACGACAACTAGATGAGCCTTAGGCCATGAAAATATTTGGACAAATCATCAGAGGCCTTTCAGCTATGCACCAGTTCAAAGTCATGCATAGAGATCTTAAACCTTCAAATATTCTTCTCAAAAATGGAAGTGTCAAAATAGCTGACTTTGGCCTAGCAACTAAATTTTCTAAGAACCAAATGATGAAAACATTTGCAGGGACTCCACTCAATATGGCTCCATAGATTCTGAAAGGTCAATTTTACAATCAAAAAGTTGATATTTACAGTGCAGGAACAGTCCTTTATGAGATGCTTTATGGAGTAATGCCGTTTAAAGGTAGAGACACAAGAAGTTTGCTCTAGGCAATTGAGAAGGGTAGAATGATTGGATCAAATGTAAAAATATCTCTCAAGATACAAAATCTTCTGAAAGATATGCTTCAGGCCTAGCCATAGAATAGAATTTAACTCAATGAGCTTTTAGATATACTTTGTGACTACGAGCTGTAGAGAAAAAAATAGAGGTTGCAGTAGTATAGACAGTTGTGTGAGGTGAACATTAGGAATATGGGAGCAACAGGTGCACTTTCTTGTAATTTTGATTTGAAGAAAACCTCAAAAAATCCAGTAGATATGGACATGAGGCTGTACAATAAATTTTGTTGCAAACTATCTCATCAGGAAGTTGGAGTTGTTGCCTGATTAAATTGTCTTAGTCTATCTATCGACATATTATTAATAAAAATGATGAAAACAAGTATTAATGAAAAAAAATAAGAAGCCAAGTCCGGATGCTATTATTCAGTGGAAAAGGGAAAATACGAAACAGAAGAGCTAGAACTCCCTCTTAAAAGATTCTCCTATGATGTGGAACTCACTGAAAGTCTGGCCCATCTCACGCTGGAACAATAATACACTAACGACACAAATAAAACCTTGAATGTTCAATACATCTTCCCCATTAACCCAAAGGCAGTAGTTGACAGCTTTTAAATGACCTTTGGAGGGCAGACTGTCAAGGGAATTGTCAAAGATAGAAATGAAGCATAAAAATAATTTAAATAGAATGAAGAAGATAATAGGAGGGTTGGAATAGGACTGTTTAGAAGCCCAAACACCCGAGGAATACTATAGGTTAATATCGGCAACATTTCCCCCAAATAATCGATTAAAATCAAACTGACATACTTCCATCATGTTTCTCTTATTTTGAATACATTTTACATGTTCAGACTTCCCACAGCTATAACGCCTCGTTATGCGAGCAAGTTTGATCCAAGTAAAATGATATTCAGACATGATAAACATTTCGATAGAGAAATGTAGGGATGTTGCTTCTGGTCTCTGAATATCAGAATTAGATCTAATCGACTCTTGACAAAAATATTCTCTAAAACCCACTAGATAGAGCCTCTTCCAAAGAAGCTTACAGAACATTTATCGGAAGTGAGGTTAACTGAGTAGAATCTTCAGCCGAATAAAGATTTCGAACTCTGCTATACATTTCAAGATTTATAAAAGCCCATCATATTTTTATCAGAAGTGGACAACAGCACTCATGCGGCATTTTCTTTCATTCCCAATTTTTGCAAGATGAAAATTTAAGAAGCTGAGATTAAAGCCAAAGCAGATAAAGATGAATCATTCAGTATGGCTCTAGTAAAGGGATAGTACATCTTCATCCTTGATAGAAGTTACTCAATGTCTGAAAATAGGATCAAAAAGGCTAAGGAGGCCTTAATTGTATTTCTCAAGAGTCTTCCAAAACAAAGTTACTTCAATGTAGTTTCCTTTGGAGACAAGCATCAACTTCTATACCCTTAAAGCCAGAAGTATTAAAAATAAATTATTGACGATGCAATTACAAAAGTAAAAGAGATGACTGCCAATCTTGGAGGAACCTAAATTTTACCTCCTCTCAAAGATAGTTTGTCACCTCCTCCAATCTAAGGTCATCCGAGGCATGTATTTCTTCTGACTGATGGAGCTATCGATAACACTGCTTCAGTCATAGCTTATGCTGCCCAACATACTCATTACAGTAGAGTTCACACAATTGGAATTGGAGATGGATGTTCTGAGGATTTGATTATTGGGTGTGCATAAATGGGTAAAGGATACAGTGTGTTCATATCTGATAGTGAAGACCCATCTATAAAAATTATAGAACTCTTGGATAAATCTCTTGGGCCAGTCATTTCAAACCTTTCTCTCGAATATGATGACAGCAAAGTCGAGTCAATTGTTCCCAATCCCAAGAAAAATCCTTATATTCTCAAAAATGATATCACTCATTTTTACTTTAGCTTCAGAGGTAAACTTTCAGAGCCTTTTCCGATTGTGATCAAGTACACAGATTCATACAATCAGAACTATTGTGAAAAAATTACGGTCGATTGTAATAATGCTCTTATCTGCCCTTATATATCAAAAATGGCAAGTGCAGCCAAGATAAGCGCACTTTACTCAACTTACAAGTACGAAGAAGATCAAAGCGATCGCATTTACTATGTCAAGAAACTCAATAAGGAAGAAATAGAAAAATAAATAATTTAATTGTCAGTGAGATATCAAGTTTTATCAGACCTCACAGCTTTCATCTGTGTTGATGAGTCCGTTGCCGATTAGGTGCTGAAATCCAAACATAATACATAAAAGCAAAGTGTAAATATCAAGCCTATGAATCCTTCTGACCACCGAAAACAATGGTCGGTGAATTTTGGAAGCTGGGATGGGTAAGATGACGGTTCGGTGCTTTTCCAGGACGAATGTGCTTATCAGTACTATGATGTTCCCAAGAAAACCTTAAGAACAGTTGCTATTCCTCAAAAAAAGTCACAACCCATGCTTGTTCTTCAGGGAGGAAAATAAACGGCAAAGTTCAGCCCGAATAGTAGAATGGATCCAAAGAGATGCATTGATCTTATAACTTCTCAGGGAATTGACGGGGGATGGACAAACCAAGAATGGCTCAAGTAAATTTAACAGGATCACACTTTATAGGCCATCCGAAAAATTTATGGTTCAAAGGTTAGCGCAGATGTTCTCTGCACTTTGATTGTCATGAAATACATCGAGAGGTTTTCTGATCCGAAGAAAGTCCTTTTGATCCTCAGAAAGGCCAGGTAATTTATTGATTCTCAGCCCAACGGAGTAAAATACTAGTCACTGAACTCGATTTGGAATGCAAACATCATGAAGGTCTGAGAGAAAATTAAGCTTGATTAAAAAGAAAGTATATAGTTGTAAACCATTTTTATTAGCATTTTATTAAGTTTTTGCTTATAAAAGATAAAAAACGGTCAATCTTTTTATCGATTTAGCCTTAGTCTTATCTATAAGAATAATTTTGCTATGCTTAAATCAGCACCAAAATACCCTGCAGTCCTCGTCCAGGACACAGGAATGAGTCACTCGGCTACTTTTGGCAAGATACAACAGCAGTATGAGCCAAAACCACAATCAGCTCATTTTATGGAGTATCGTTCTTTCACAATGAATTTGTCATCTATCAGAGAGAGAATAGATTAAAATAATTAGGAGGGAGTCCCCAGTTTCAAGAAATAGCTTCGCGTTGCTGGTAGACAAAAAACAGCTAGATCAAGCAGAGTTGTGCCTCAGACTCAGAGAAGCAACTACAGTCAAGTCGACAATCATACTGCCATATTGAAGGTTCAACTTGAGGCAAAGATGTTGGAGGCCAAACGTAAACTCTAGGAACTCAAAACTGGGTTAAAAGCGCATCAAAGAAGAAAAAGTGAAATAATTATTTAGGGGTAGGCCAGGAGAAACATGAGTCAGCGGTTTATTCAAATCTGATTTCTATGTAGTATTTCCCATTTGGGATTCCGGATCATCAAGATAAAGTAAGAATGACATAAAATCACGGATGCCTGTAGTCATCTAAATTTCTAAATTATGTTATTTGTCACTTTAAAAAATATAACATATCAGAGATGGCATAGGAAGAAGGAAAAAAGAAAAAGGGTCCTCCCTAAGTAATTCTGCCTAACAAGCAAGTCATCCCTCTGCTTGGGCTTGGCACATATAAACTCCAAGACTAGCAGCTTCTGACTTAGCTGTTGAGAAAGGGCCTCCAGCTTGGATACTGTAAGCACATCGACACGGCTCGTCTCTATAACAATTAAGTTCCCCTTGGAAAGGCCATAAAGACAGTCATAAATGAAGGCCGAGTAAAAAGATAGGAATTGTTCATTGCTTCGAAAGTTTTTAATTGCAAGTTCGAAAGCGTTGAGAAATAAGTGAAATAAATCTTACAATTAATGCAGCTAAAGTACATAGATCTTTTGTATTTGCATTGGCCCTTTGTTGACCTGGAGTAAAACGGATAGGTCAACTACAAACCTATTGAATAACTCTGGAAATAGTTCTAGCTTTGTGTCACAAAGGGCTATGTTAAAAATTTGGGAGTTTCCAATTTTAATGGTCAATCCATCATGGATTTACTGGCATGCTGCACAATTAAACCTGTAGTACTCCAAATATAACTCCACCCCTACCTTCCTCAAAATGCTTTAGTGGATTTATGCCAAAAAAATGGAATAGCTGTCATGGCCTACAGTCCTCTTGTTCGAGGTCACAACCTTGGAAAAGATGATATTGATATTCTCAAGGAAGATGTCATCTGTGAAGTTGCCGCTAAACATGGAAAAACCCCAGCCCAAGTAGTTTTGAAAACTTCCCTTCAGAGAGGAATCGGTGTCATCCCTAGAACGAGTAACCCTGCTCGATTGCAGTAGAACTTCTAAAGCTGGACTTTCTAGTTGGGAGAAGATGACTGGAAAAAAATCCGTCCCTTGTCGAGGGGCTACCGAGTTTGTGACGGCATGAACCTGTTCAATACCTTTTCGAACTTTGATTGAGGATATTCCTAACATTGGTTCAATAATACTTATGATAGAGCATATTCAATATTTCCAAAAAGGAACAGTTTACCGAATTCGCAATCGCAAAACTAAGAAAGATCTATGCTTAAGCTCAAAGATGGAGCTCAAAACTCGAGTGCCATAAGAAACACCCGATCAATTGTGGGTGCTGAACTAGATCAAGAATGGTTAGTACGAGGTATTACAAGTAAAATCAGGAACGGTATTAACTCAGAAAGAGAGGAATAGAAGCTTTGATACCAAAATAGCCAAAAGAAAGATGACCGACAATCAACTTTGGAATATAGTATTTGCTGAAAACTATGAGGACATCAACTATTTCTGGATCAGACCAGCATAATATTAATAGCTAAATTTTTGTGCTTCAGCCTTGGATGATAACGTCAGAGTATCTTCTATTGACTAGACTCTCAATATATGTTTATGGGAGTTCATTCCTTACCGGAGTACAAAAGAATTACTGTCTAAATTATCCTTTCTAAAATCATTTAGCTCGAACTTGATTCTGGAAGTTCCAGATTATGCGAGTGAAGAAGGGGCATCCATTATTCAATATTTGTACACAGGAGGAGGCAATCAAAGATGGTTTATTGAGCCTTACTAATAAAAAGAAGGAGATGTAAGATAGTATGCTATCAGAAATTACAGCTCAGGACTCAACCTGACCGCAGTTTTTACCAAAGGTTCCTTTAAAGTTATTCAATCTATTTTCAATTGCAGCCCTGATCAAAGGTGGTTTTTTGTGCCTGTCAAGAACAACACATACTTAATTCAGTCTGTCTCTAACCCATAATATTACTTAGGAATTCTAAATGACCGTGGAGGAAGCCCAGTCAACTTAATACAGGATAGACTCAAAGCTCATTGGACAATCGAAGGTCATATTCCTTCTCTTTGAGTTTTTGATAACTGCTTGAAGTTATGATTTTTTTTATTTGTTTGTATGCATATTAACTCATGTAATCTTGGGCCTTGTGATATTAATTTTATTCAATGGTCTCCGCCTTCTCAGTTCCCAAAGCCAACAGAGGTAGACTCCTTATCTACTTAGGATAAAAATACGACAAGAACCCTGGCCCTGGAAGCTACAAGTAAGCCTGATTTTTACTCCAGTCCTGAAACTAGCCCTAAACAAATCAAACCCAGCGATCCCAACTATAGGTACTTCCCACATCTATTCAGCTTCGGAAAAGATTACCGCAGGAATTCAATCAGTTATGTGCCCGGCCCAGGGTCATATCAACCTAGCAGCTCGCTCACCTCTGAGGTATTGAGGCAATTATGAAGAATAAACCTAGCTTTTCGATGATGGCAAAAAGGTAGCTGTCTCAAGAAAGATTAAATATCGGTCCAGGCCAATACAGCCCTGGATAGTTTTACAATAAATAAAAATCTCCTTCCTTCAGGTAAAAGATCATTGATGTAGTATGAGAGGCAAATTTGGATAAAAAAGTGAATCTCTTCCTGGTCCTGGTCAATATGAATACAAATCACACATTCGAACAAGAGAAAGAGGTCATGATTTTGGAAAATAAATGAGGTCACAGTACAATGATAGCAAAAATCCTGGACCTGGATCATATGATCATGAAAAAGCTATGTTCAAGTATGGCTCGAAGCAAGAGCCGAGCTATGGATTCGGCTCAAGGCTTATTATCGACACTGACGCGTACAAAAATTGTAATTTTAGAAAGGTTCCAGGTCCTGGCAGTTATTAGCCTAAAAAAGAAGTGTTTTCTCATATTGGAGGTATTGTTGGCAAAGATCTTCGGGATTCTTTGGTCATGTCTAAAACACCTGGTCCAGGAAATTATGAAAATGGTTCATATGGAAAAGAAAAGGCTCCTAGTTGGTCCCTCCCGAAGACTCCAAGAGACTATTCACCTAATATGAGTAATAGTGTAGGTCCTGGACAATATGACCACACAAAAGGCTATAGCAAAGTTATTTAGTCCTCCCCTTCATACAACATGGGAACTAAATCTCCAAAGCTCAAATATGACTTCAGCACTGTTCCTGGTCCTGGCTCCTATGAACGATAACTTATGAAGTCAAGAAAATCCATCAAGATAGGCGAAAAATTGAAGGATCTGTCTCACATGAATGTTCCAGGTCCTGGCGTAAATAGTGTTTTATCAAGTCTTACGAATCTTTCAAATACGACAATGAGTCGTGGGTCCATGGCAGTGGAAGATACTCAATCGGAAAATAGTCAAAAATGAAAGAAAGCCGATCCTTTGTTCCTGGTCCAGGACAATATTAGAACCGGTCAACAGACTTGAAAGACTTTAAAGGAAAAGTAACTTTCAGTCGTGATACAAGACTTAAAGCTGACAATGGTAAGAATCCTGGGCCTGGACAATACGACCTTAAGCCTACCTTTGCTGACGTCCCCAAGTATTTATTGCCTAATGCTTGATGATAATAAGATTTTATCAAATAAATCAATTTAAACAATCATATATGCTTGAGGATAGATAGATTTAAGAAATTGTTTTTGCTCTTGATTGTTTGAGGTTCATCTTACTCTTTTTAGTCATAGTTTATCTTGCTTTTCAGCAAATAGTTCGTCTTTTACTCATTTTTCTTAAATATGTTCGACTTCATTCTTTCAGATTATTACTAACTTCTTTGTAATTTCTAATCTCCTTTCCGAGACTCTTCTTCGGTTGTCACATTCAAGGATCCCTATATTTTCATGTCGGGTAGAACTTTATTTGTTGTGAAAGTATTACCTATGGCTAGCTTCCTAAAGGCCTGATGCCTTTCCCAGGCTAAGAGAAAATCGTTAGGTGATAAAACTTCGAATTCATACTTGATAAATTTCTCCATCCACTGGATTTCGTCAAGCTGCCTTTTGAGTTCTATGTGGTCACTCATGAGCATGCTCATTTTGAATTTGGTTATATTTTCTAACATTTTGAGAGCTTTTTGCATGATTTAATACAACTGCTCTTCAACTTCAGTACTCTTCCTGTTTATATCCTTCAATTTTGTCTCTGCCATTGTCATCAGTGAATTCAAATTTTTTTTCTTTTTGTCCATTGAAGTGTCCACTTCTTTAAGAACTTTGGCTGTATCATTGTATTTTTATGTCACCCTGATCAGGTTATGCATCAACATTTCTCCAGAGCAATGGTCTCCTTTAATTTTACAGTTCACACATATAGGTCGATTGCACTCCAGACAAAACAGCTCTAGTTTACAACTTGGGTGTATCAAACAACTGCTTATGACTTTAGGCTTTTCAGCCAATTCAGATCTGTTGTGTTTGGCTTGAAGTCTGTTGGAGTGATGAGACTGATCGCAGGAAATGCAAAGGTAGGCGTCTTCAGTTTAACAGTACTTCCGAGCAATGTTGTCCTCACATAGCTCACAGGTAATTTTCTATATATAACAAGGGTTATACCTACCTGAGCTCTCTGTATTTTGACTCGTTGATGGCAAAATGGACAATATAGAAGGGCAGAATATTTTCATTTGATTTGTAAATAAGATAGTTTTGCTTGAACTATTTGACGACGTAGTGCTCGTCATAGATGAACAAGGAGTCAAATTCGTTGGTCATCAGCTCAGGTTTCTCGTGAAGAGGGACTGATTATGTGACATTTTTGCTTGGAAATATGTAAGTTTTTCCAATCGCAGCCCTACAGATCATGGCCTCGTAGTAATCCTCATTCTATTTGGCAAGTTTTTCGAGGTCAAGATGTCCATAGGTGAGATTCATGATATCATGAAATCCCTTCTCGCAGACTGAGGTGAAATCTTCTGGCGGTTTGAGTTGCGAGGGATTGACGATAAAGTCAAGCATGACCTTATCTTCATGTTTGCTTAGGAATTTAGTTTAGTTGACGGTGTTGACTTGATGATGGCATGATTACCTATGGAGTATACTTTTTTGAGAGTGATTGAAACGTTGGCGTAGGAGAGTTGAAGTCGGTACTATATCCTCCCCCACTAAGGATTGTTTTCGAATACTTCTTGATATTTGCTATAGAAGGTCACCTTCTGGATGTTCTTGCGATTCTGAGTTGGATCCTACATCAATTCAAATTTTAAAT
>Ga0100379_10004853_pt1 | contig 11729 bp, 9 predicted proteins | sample CryGeymeta201503_FD_80418 | JGI IMG/M metagenome (GOLD analysis project Ga0100379, IMG submission 80418) | Groundwater microbial communities from Crystal Geyser aquifers in Utah, USA - Crystal Geyser metaG 2015-03 | ecosystem: Environmental > Aquatic > Deep subsurface > Groundwater | place: USA...
CCGTTTTTGTCATTCCCTCGTAGGAGGGAATCCAGACACAATATACATTATAAATAAGGTAATTATAGACTAGATCCCCGTCTTTACGGGGATGACATTTTGTTTTGCGGTTACTATATGTGCTTGACAGGGGACAAAAATTATACTAAAATTGTACCATAATATGGACAAATTTATAAAAAGAGATGTTTGGGACAAGGTAGTTAATGATCTTCAAAAAGAAGAGATAACGATTATCTTGGGACCAAGACAGGTCGGAAAAACAACTTTGATTCTAAAATTGATTAATTACCTGAAAGATCACGGTGTAAAAAAAGAGCAGATCTATTATTATAATCTTGACGATGTTGAACTGCGTGGTCGGATAAAAAAAGACTTTTATTTTTTGAAAAAAGACATAGAACAAACTTTCGGGAAAACTTTAGAAAACATTAAAGACAAGCTGTTTTTATTCATTGATGAGGGTCAGAAAGTTCCTGCCATTTTTGAGTTAGTAAAAATATTTTTTGATCAAAAATATCGATTAAAAATTATCATTTCCGGCTCTTCTTCAATCACGATTAAAGATAAATCAGCCGAAACATTAGCCGGCAGGGTAAGTTATTTTTATCTATCACCGTTGATTTTTTCCGAGTTAGCCGAAAAAAATTTATCAATATATAATAATTTAGAAAAAATTCCAAACAGCGATTTTTTAAGAGAGAAGACGGCTGAAGGCTATCGAAATATAAAAGAATATCAATATCTTCTTGACAAAATGTTACTGTTTGGAGCATTTCCTAAGGTGGTTAACCTTAATCCGTCTGACGCGGTAAACTCTCTTAATAATTTCATTGCTACTTATTTAGATAAGGATATAAAAGACATTGGCAGTCGCGTTGATATTGAAAATTTTCATCTTTCATTTAAGAATCTGATTGATTATTTAGCTAATCTCATTAATTTTTCCAAATTATCATCAGATTTAGGGATAAAAAGGGATTCGATTTATCATTATTTTGAACTAATGGAAAAAACTTTAGTTGTTCAAACTGTTCCGCCATTTATCTTTCCCAATTTAAAACACATTTTTAAGAGTAAAAAATTTTTCTTTTTTGATAACGGAGTAGCAACCAGACTGAAAGGATATCTTAATCTTGATGAGTTAAAAAGATCGCAGTTCACCGGTAGTTTATTTGAGAATTTTATTTTTCAGAATTTGTACTGTAGAAGTTTAAACGATATCAAAAAACCATCTTTTTATTATTTTCGCGATTATCAGAATCATGAAATTGATTTTATTTATCAAAGAGGGGATGTCATTGTTCCGATTGAGGCAACCTATTCTCATAAGATTGAAAAAGCGAAATTGCGAAATTTTCATCACTTTTTTAGACTTTATCCAAAAGCCTCTTATGGAATAATTTTTTACCTTGGTGAAGTACAAAAAATATCAATTGGAGAAAAATCAATCTTTACTCTGCCTTTTTTTCTCGTCTAAAATAACATCTCTTCCAAAATGCAAATCTACATATCGATAGCCTTGATTCAATCTCATTGCTATTCCACCGCTTCGGTGGATTGGCAGAAAAGATGTGTTTTATCGCGTCCTTTCAAAATAAGCTTAGTTTTTAAACCATACAATTTTTTTAACTTTAGAAAAATCCTTCCAATTAATAAAATCCATTTCTTGTAATGCTTTTTGTTCTTTATTTGGTGATAAAAAATAATTACTCCCGATGTCATAATAAGGAAGACAAAGAGAGGAAAACTTTTTAATAAAAAATAACTCATTTTTATCGCTGTAAAGAAACAGGTATGAAGGAATGGGGATGCTTTGGTTGATAAGCCCAAAGCCAAAAGTAAAAAGACTATTAATTTCTCTTTGTCCTGACGATCCGCTGCCGCCTCTTTTTATTAGTTTTTTATTATCTTCTTGCCAGACAAAAATATTATCATAAGGGTTTCTCCAATCGATATGATTTAATGGAGAAGGAAGATCATAATAGCGCTCTCTTTCAATACGGAAACGAGGTTTATTTAATTCATGAATATTTTTATATTTTTTCATGACTTTTTCTTTATAGTGAGGTTCCAACTCGAATTCGATAATATAATCGTCAAGTTCTTTTGTTCTATTTTCTTTATCCCAAAGTCCACGATATTTTTCTAAGTATTTACCATAGATTTGATTTCCTTCACATTCGCCATATTCTTCGAAAAAATACTTTAATAAAAGTTCGGCATATTTAGGTAAGATAGGAATCTTTATTGGCTGGGCGTATTCTTTTTTTCGCCAAAAATCTATATTTAAATTTTCTATAATAATCGTAATTGTATATGGATTTTTATTAATAAGCTTTTTTGCAATTTCTTTGTGGTTGGTTGATAAATTATTAGCATACGAAAGATTGCTAAAAATGTCTTGAGGATAGTTTTTTAGCAGAGTTTTTTTAGTGATTGTAATTTTTTTAATGATTTTCATATTTGTATCCTTTTCGTCAATTTATTATATAATATACATATCACTCCTTTCAAAATTAATCCTATAGCCAATCCACCGCCGCGGTGGATTGGACAGTGGATTGGAAAAGACTAGGATTATTGAGTTCTTTCAAAATAAGCCTTAAAGATGTCTCGGGCAATTGGAGCGGCCACATCTGATCCTTGTCCACCGTTTTCCACCAAGACCGAAATCACAATCTCCGGTTTATCAAAGGGAGCGTAGGCCGTGAACCAAGCATGAGGATCCTTATCTTTCGTGATCGATTCAGCCGTACCGGTTTTACAAGCCACGGGAACTTCTTCCATTTTGAACTTTGAACTTTGAACTTTGAACTTGAATAATGGCCATCCGGTTCCACCGGTTTCGCAAGCCAAACGCATACCTTCGTTTATTGTTCTTAAATTCGAAGAAGATATTGGTAATTTTTGACAGTGAGATTTTTGCCCACTTTGTTTTAGCAGCTGGGGTTGACACAGATAACCCCCATTTGCAAAAACCGCAGTTGCAAGAGCGATTTGCAACGGTGTGACTAATAAATAACCCTGTCCAATTGCATAATTATAAGTGTCGCCCAGATACCATTTTTCTTTTAAAACCTCTTCTTTCCAAAGTGGAGACGGAAGCGTCCCCTCATCCTCATTTAATCCTAAATTTGAAGATTTTCCAAACCCAAAACGTGACGCCCAAAGACGGATATTATCCGGTCCGATCATTTCCCCTGCCTTATAAAAATATATATCATTAGAACGTTGGATTGCTTTAACCAAGTCAACTTGACCTTCGGTCTTACCGTATTGTAAAAAGTACCAATTACCAAACTTTAATGATCCGGCTTGAATGGAACCAGTATCCTCAATTAATGTTTTTGGAGTAATTTTCCCACTTTCCAAACCGGCTGTTGCAACAATAATTTTAAAAATTGATCCGGGGGGATATGTCCCATTAATTGTACGGTTGAAAAGAGGTTGATTAGGGTCGTTTAATAGATGCTTGATTTGTTGGCTATTATTATTTTCAAATGTTTGTGAAGAAAATCCGGGAGAAGAAGAAAGTACTAAAATTTCACCAGTGTTTGGTTTTAAAGCAATGATAGCAGCTTTTTTATTCTGAATTAATTTGTAAGCCAATTCTTGTAATTCGCGGTCAAGCGCAAGCTGAATATTCTTTCCAGGTTGGGGTGGTAAAACTGCTATTGTGTCAGATAGTCGTCCACGCGCGTCAACCTCAACCATTTTTTTACCGGGTTTTCCTCGCAAATCGCAGTCAAATATTTTTTCAATACCATGTTTTCCAACGCGATCGCCTAAATGAATCGGATCAATGCATGAATCATTTTTAAGATCATTTGGATCGGCAAGTTGACGATAACCGATGATATGTCCAAAAGCTTCTCCATCATAATAATTTCGTTTTGATTCTATTTGAGTAGTTAATTGTTGATTATCCGGAGCTTGACTATCTGCCAATATTAAACCTTTTCTGTCAATAATCGATCCTCTTGGAGCTTCAATTACCAATTCTTTTGTGTGGTTGGAAATAGCAAGTCGCTGATAATAACTCCCTTTTATAATTGTAATTTGTAATAAACGAACGAATAAAATAACAAAAGAGAAAAAAATTCCAATAAAAAATATCCAAAGAAAAATTTGATTTCCTGGAGCTTGATATGTGTGAAAGTGATTATCTTCCAGTTTGGCGCGCTCGAAGAAAGGCAATTTAACCATAATATATTATTAAACTTTAATTTCAAATAACAAATTACAAACCCGCTTCGCCAAAGCTTCAGCGAGGCGAGTCAATTTCAAATTAATATCAAAATCCAAAGTTTACATGTTTATTTTAAAATTTGTATCTTTGTACTTTGAATTTGATTTGACATTTGGATTTTGTTATTTGAATTTCAATTATTTATCCCACAAAATATCCCTGGATAAAAAATCCTAAAATTAAAACATGTAATATTCCGAAAAAACATCCAATTATAATTTTTATCCAACCGCTTTTAATCTCTCCAAGATAAATAAAAACAGATAATGACATTAATGCATAGCGGGGGATTGAAGAAAAGGTGCCAGTTAAAGTTGGAAGCAATAAATTAATAAAAGAAAAAAGTAATAATCCATTGCTGATTGATAGCCATAGACGAAAATCTTTTCCCTTAAACTTCCGCCAGCTATCGACCAGGGAAATGACTAGAATCGTTAAACAAAAATTAAAAATAATAAACTCAAACATAGAAATAAGATATTGGAAGTCTGGTGTTGCTGTTAAAAAGATTTTAAAATAACGATAATACACTTGTGGTAGAAAAATTAAATAAGTTGAGCGATTAGCTCCAAACACAGGCTGACTGTTGAAAAAAAACAAGGGATCACCGGTGGTTTTCCAGAGATAGGTCATATAGGTAAGAAGACCTAAAATAGGGGTTAGCAAATAGTAGATAGTGGTTAGGAGGTGGAAGAAACGCGAAACGTGTAACGTATAACGCGTAACGTTAAAACCATGAAACTTGTAACCTGTAACAGGTGATATATGAGTATTATTTTTATCTTTAACTTTTAAACTATGGTTTTGATTTTTGATTTTTGATATTTGATATTGATTGATGATGTGGAATCCAATCGGGATGATTAAAAAAACACCAATAAGCCTAGTTAAAGCTGCTAAAAAACCGGCGATAGCCACCAACCAATATTTTTTCTTTTGCAATCCCCATAAAACTAGAATAACTAATAAAAAAAACAGTCCTTCTGTATACAAAGCCCCAAAGAAAAAAGATGTGGGAAATAGCAAAAGAAACAAAATTGTTAAATTGTTAATATTGTTAAATTGTTTGAATAGTTTGAGAGCGATTAAAAAAGATAAATTAGATAATAATAGTCCTGTCAGCAAATGGTTGTTTGAGAATAAGGGTGAAAGAAATTTGACAAATAGGGGATATAGGGGAAAATAGGCTTGGGTAAGGTTATTATAACCCTCTCTAATAATTATCAAATACTGTGCTCCGTCAAAATTTGCAAAGCTAGAAATGAATGATGGTAATTTATAATCGGAGAAGATTTCTTTATAAGGAAAAAAACCCAAGTAAGGAATAAACATTGAAGCGATGCGGGCGATGATTAGATCAATCACCCTCGAGATTAAAAAATAAAACATTTTTAACGGAAATGATATATAAAACTAACGGGATTATTTAATCCTATAATTATAGTGTTTGTCTGTATATTTTTATTGAACATTTTGATGGTCATCAGCCACTACAAAAACACATACATCTTTGTATTTTTTTAAGAAATTAAGATTTTCTAGTCATAAATTTTGACCAAGTAAAACATTTTATTTTTCTAATAAACTATTAAACTCTTTCTTTGGTTTTTCAATTTTCATTAAATCTAAAATAGTTCCGGCGACATCGCTAAGACCAAACGAAACAATCTCGATCGGTTTTAGCTGGTATTTATTACCAGAACTGTAAATAATAAAAGGAACTGGATTGAGCGTATGGGCGGTGTTAATCTCTTTGGTTTTTAAATCGTAAGTTAAATCAGAGTTACCGTGATCTGCCGTAATTACACAAATATAATCTTGTTTAATAAGATAAGAGCAGAGTCGTTCCAGTTCCCGGTCGAGTGTTTGGATAGCGGTGATGATTGCCGGAAAGTTACCGGTGTGACCAACCATATCACTATTGGCATAATTAACCAGAATAAAATCGGGTGATTTTTTTGTAACGAAATCAATAACATTATTGGTAATTTCTTTTGCTTTCATTTCTGGCATCACATCATGTTTGACCTTGTTACTGGAACAAATTATTCGGTGTTCGTTTTTGTAAACAACTTCAGTTCCGCCATTAAAAAAATATGTAACATGGGGAGCTTTTTCGGTTTCAGCGGCGCGTAGTTGATATAATCCATGATCACTGATAATTTTTCCGAGAGTGATGTCAACTTTCTCTTTTTCAAAAATCACTTTGTATGGATAATCATCGCCGTATCGCGTCATAGTGAAAAATGAACTATCTGGAAGCTTTTCCTTTAGCATGGAAATCAGCTGTCTCATTCGATCAGCGCGGAAATTAAAAAAGAAAAAAGGTTCATTATCATTTACTCTAGAATAATCCTGATCAACTACTATCGGTTCAATAAACTCATCTGTAATTTGCTGTTGATAAGAATTTTCAAATGCCTTAATTAACCCAACTAGATGAATTGATATAGATTCTCCCAAAATATTCGAAACGGCTTTTTTTGTTCGATCCAAATTATTGTCCCGATCCATGGCAAAAAAGCGACCCAACAGTGTAACAACTTTTCCGAACTTTAGTTGATTAATTAACTGAAGTAATTGTTGGGCAAAAATAATTCCAGATTGCGTTGGTGTGTCTCGTCCATCACTAATAAAATGAATATTTGGTGATAAACAGTTTTGCTGTTTCATAATCTTAAGTAGAGAAAAAAGATGATTAATGTGGCTATGAACTCCCCCATCTGATATTAAACCAATTAAATGAGCTGGTTTTTGTTGGGCGTTCTTAATAAATTGCTGGAAGGTTGGAATATGTAAAATATTATTTACTCCAGATTGATCTGAAAAAGCTAAGTTAATACGAGTAAGTGATTCTGTCAAAACTTTACCGGCGCCCATGGTGAGATGTCCAACCTCACTTCCACCAATCTGTCCTTTTGGAAGACCCACAAGTTCACCGCTTGCTTGTAGTTTCGTGTTTGGATAGTTTGTTATTAGATGATTAAAAAACTTAGGCTTTGCCATATATATTGCGTTGTTTTCTTTATTTTCTCCAACTCCCCAACCATCTAAAACAATAAGCGCGACTTTTTTCATATAGCATATTTTATATGAAAAGTTGAACAATTAATACTGTTAAGTTAAATCAATTAAATCTAAATGACAAAATACAAATATCAAATCAAGTTCAAATAATAAAATCCAAAGATACAAAATTGATTTGTTATTTGAACTTTGAATTTCTATTAGTATATTCCTCCTAACTCCTCACTACTAACCCCTAACTACTAACAATTGTTGTTTATAGTCCGTTGACAAAATAATAATAATATTTAACGTTAAATATTATCTATGAAAAAATACCTTGACGAAAAACCATATTATCTCGGCCTTTCTTATTGTTATGGAATTGGTCCAATGCGTTATAAAAAACTATTGGAGGTATTTGGAGATCTAAAAATCGCTTATCATGCAAAACAAGAACAGTTAAGCCCCATACTTGGTTTTAAAATTGCTGCTGATTTTTGTCGTTTTCGGGCGGGTTTTGATTTGGAAAAAAAACTACTTGAACTGGAAAAAAAAGAAATAACTTTGATTAGTCAAGTTGATCCACACTACCCTCCACAACTACTTGAATTAATTGACGCCCCAATATGTTTGTATGTAAAGGGAAAAATCAACTTATATGATTGGAAAAACATGATGTTATTGGCAGTAGTTGGAACGCGTCAACCGACTGCCTATGGGAAACAACTGGCAAAAAAATTTGCGTTTGAATTGACGCAAGCCGGTGTAACGGTAATTTCCGGAATGGCCATTGGTGTTGATGCCCTGGCTCATGAAGGCGCACTTCAAGCCAAGGGAAAAACAATCGCAGTGTTAGGTTGTGGAGTTGATATGATATATCCTCCCAGTAATCGGTGGATTTACGAAAAGATATTAAAAAACAACGGATTGATCATTTCCGAGTTTCCTCCGGGACACTTGGTGATGAAAGGATTATTTGTTGCACGAAATCGGATTATTTCCGGAATCTCTGCCGGAGTACTTGTAATTGAAGGAGCCAAAGATTCAGGCGCACTTATTACTGCACGTTATGCAGCGGAACAAGGCCGAGAAGTTTATGCCGTTCCTGGTCCAATTAGTTCATCTCTTTCAGCCGCGCCAAACAGCCTATTAAAACAAGGCGCAGCGCTGGTGAGCGAAACACAAGATGTTTTGAATGGTTTTGGGATAAAAACAGTTAGTATAAAGAAGAAATTATATCTTAATCAAAATTTGTCAAATACGGAAACCCTAATAATTAAATTATTAGAGAAAGAGACACTGCTGATTGATGAAATAATCATTCGGACGCAATTGAATGCTTTGATAATTTCTCAACAATTATCAAATTTAGAAATAAAAGGATTGGTTGAAAAAGCAAGGGATGGGAAATACCAGATTAAGTAAAACTAAAAGTTTATAAAGTTTTTAAAGTTATAAAGTCAAAGATGATGGTTGAAGATAAATTGTGTGAGTTTTTCTATCAAAGATAATCTTTGTAAAGTTACTTCAAGATATTCGGATTTATCTTTTTGAGCGATTTCAGGAGATAAATAGGGATGATATCCGGACTTCTCTACCTTGATTTGATAAATGCCACCGGGAACCATAAAGGCAAAAGCACCATTCTTATCCGTCAAAGTAGGATTGATTATTCCACCAATTAAGCTTTTACTTGTGGTCGGTTTGAAATCCCCTCGCGCATCTTTTTGCAATAAAGTGACCAAAGCTTCACTAATTGGTTGATTGGTGTTTTGATCGAGTACGATTCCATGTGGATCATATTTTATAAGAAGACAGACTTGTCCGCCCTTTCCTTCGAATGTAACCGTACCTTGATGCAGCGCCCCTTCTGCGTCTATTGCATCTGATCCGGCGATATTTTGAACTGCAAAAAAAACTCTTCCCATATTATTGATTGTCGTGCTTTCCCATTCATAAGGACCAAGTTCACCGTTTGCTCCGGTTGTGAGCGGTTGACTAACTGACGTATTCCCGTCCGAAGCGGTTAATTTAATAAAACTATAACCATAATCGCTTAACATTGAATCAAGATAGCTGGTTCCAACAATTTCATTATCAATTGCGCTATTTCCGCTTGTACAGCGGTAACCTACGTCAGTTTGTAGACATTCAAAAATATATGTGCGGGTGTTTGATTGCAGTTTGGCATCATCCATATTTTTTAAACGGACACGGTGGACATAATCAACTCCATCAATCTTTGAACAATTAGCGCTTTTATAACAAAACTCCGTATCCAAACACATCCATGCTTGCGTTGGTTTGCTTGGTGTACCGGCTTTTTGAGAAAGGTTTTGTGCCGGAGGCGCAGTCACAACAGCAGTTGGTGGGACCGGTGTTGGAGATGGAGGGATTGGTGTGGCGGTTGGCTGAGGAGTGGTGCTGCAGTTTTGGCAATTTTGATCACCAATACACTCGTTTGGTAGATTACAACCACCTGCACCAGGACATAATTAACCGTGGTACATTTATAAAATGAGCAGCCACGGGGTGAACAAACATTACGACTACAACTAGCAACGCCGGTTTGTGGAGGATTAGCCGGACAATCGTTTTTACATGGTTCACATGAATAACTGGTGGCTGACTCACCACGACAATTACAAGCACGACGACAATCTCCATTTGCATACCATACACATGGTCCATTTGAGCAACCACCTCCAGGACTGCATGTTTCAGTACAGCTAGTACCACAAGTTCGATTTCCAGGAACATCAGTTGGTCTTTGTCCTGTGGTAGGTTGTGGTGGAGGAAGGCATTGAGCGTCGCCCGGATGTGCTGCACAAAAGTCTGGACAACCAGGCATTGAATTATTATAAGTGCACTGATCACAACATCCTCCTGGACAACAGAAGTCTTCTTCAGCCTTGGTAATAGTGGTTTGTTTGTTGGAAAGTAGATTGGATTGTTGGAGAAACGATGCGATAATTATTATTAAGCTGATAAAACATAATCCAACTAGTGTAATAATGCGCAATTTTTTCATTTAAGCGAATCAAATTCTAATAGCAGTCCGGCAATTAAGGCATTTTCGGTTGAGCGCTTATATATTTTTTCATTTATTTTTTCAAAAAAACTACCATCTTGGGAATTGTAATTATTAGCTAGTAATAAGTTAATAATTTCTTTTTTGACAACTCGATACTGATCGTCATCGGTCAATAGAGATAGGTGATTAGCAAATAAACCACAGATTACCTTTGCCTTAAGAACAGAAAATTCTTGCTTTTGACCGACTGCAGAAACTTTTTGATTATTCCACATATCAATTGCCGTATTTTTATAAGCAGTATTACCCGTTTTAACAAACAAATCTAAAGCAGCCTTTCCAAGCGTGCAGACTTGTTCATAGTTTACAGTATTAACTTGAGTTTGGTATTGAGCGAGTGTTGTTTGATAAAATTTTTTTGCAGTATCCAGATCAGAGGAATTACGGCTAAAACCATAACGCCCAACCAAATCAGAAATAAAAACAGCTGCTTTAGCCAGGTCCAGCGGTTGATTAACCGGTTGTGTCTGATTATTCACGTCAATTGTAAAATTTGGATTGACGCTAGTGATACAATACTGATGCATTCGTTCAATTGTTGTTGCATCAAAGGCTTTTTTATCAAGACTAATATAATAAATCAAATTGCAATTCCAAAAATCATTTTGGACAGTATCAATTTTTGTTGTATTGATAAGCAAATCATTTTTTATCGTAATAATTGCCTGAATGTCTACTGTTTTTTGGAAATATTTATACCATGCCCAAATCGGCCGCGGTCCTGAATGATTATTCCCTTGAGAGTCAATACATTGATTAGATGGGGGACAGACACGTTCAAATAGATAAACTCCACGTTGGTCACGCATTAAATTTAGATAATCAAGCGTTTTTTTTGCAATTTTAACATTATCCGTTGCAGTTTGATTAGGAATTATCAAGCTTTGAGTTGGCTGTCTTTTATTCATTAATGAAGAGGTGTTTGTGGAGGTTGGAATTATTGTCGATTGAGAAGGGGCGCTTGTTAGGCTGATTTTATTTAATTGTGTATTATTATTAGTTCCGGCAGTATTTCGTTGTAGAGTATTGATGACTTCATTTTTAGCGTTGTTGGAATTTCTTTTTTGTGAAAAAGAAGAAACAACCGTTATGGCAATTAATAATATGATAACGATACTTACCAGCGCAATGACAATAATTTTAGTTCGATTGTTATTTTCCATTATTTTTTCCAATTTGCAAACCAAACACGATAATCGTCGTAATTGACTAAACTGTCTTTATTAAAGTCAGCCCGCAGCTGGGCAGTTTTTCCTTGTTTATATTCTTCACGCCAGATGTCACGGTCGGTTGTGGTGATAAAATTATCACAGTTAGCGTCACCTTTTTCTTTTTGTAGACAAGGGTTTATGGTTGGAGATATTTCCGAAGCCC
>Ga0100379_10004859_pt1 | contig 11720 bp, 9 predicted proteins | sample CryGeymeta201503_FD_80418 | JGI IMG/M metagenome (GOLD analysis project Ga0100379, IMG submission 80418) | Groundwater microbial communities from Crystal Geyser aquifers in Utah, USA - Crystal Geyser metaG 2015-03 | ecosystem: Environmental > Aquatic > Deep subsurface > Groundwater | place: USA...
AAGGATCTTCTGGAGGAATCCCCGGATCGTTATGGCGAGGAGGATTACTTCGACTTCGGGCGTTCCTCCCCGGAAGCGTTTCCCGCCGTCAGCGCGCGTCCCAAAGCCCCCTGAACCCCGGTGTTCATCAGTTCCTTCATGTTCTTCGGATCGTACACCCGCCAGGTCCAACTTCGGTTTCATCTGTTTCGCGGATTGACTGCCTGCCTGCTGCCTAATAATATGTGCCACAGTGTGTTTTTCGCGTTGTTCCGCTCGATGGTGAACCGGCATTCCGGAAATGTTTTTCATCTTTACCCTGAAAGGAGGGGGACATGAAGGGAATCGGCCGATCCAATCTCCTGCACTTCACTGGAATCCCGATGTCGCTGTTGGCGATTTGCCTGGTTTCCGGCGGCGTTGTTTCCGGGAATCGCGACCGCGAATCTTCCTGCGAAAAAGGCGGGTACGTACACGGCTCCCGACCGTTTCATCGAGAAAGGGAACTTTGAAGTTTTTGTTCTCATGGGGAAAACCTGGGTGAAGGCGGGCGTAGCGGCCTTCGACGATTTTTACCGGGAAAAAACAGTCGGCATCGGCGCCCTTCCGGCGAACGAAAAGGAGACCAGGGTCCGCCTGGTCCAACGGGGCGGGGGTGCGGCGCACATCGATGCGGCGCTTCTGGACGGGAATGCCCCGGCCGCGATTCAGGGGACAAGCGACAAGAACGCCTTGCGGAAGATCTCTTCGAGGGAGTTTGACGTCATCGACGCTTACGGGAAGACGGTCGAGCTTGTTTTCCCGAGCAGAGCGGAAAACGGGAAGCTGACCCTCTTTGCCCGCGTCGAAGGTGCTGTGAATTACGAGAAGCCGTTTCGTTTCCCCATGACGGGTTCCCTGAAGAACGGAACGGGAAACGATTTCTATGCCTACCCCGTCGATTCGAGGCGGGTGGGGCCGGGACAATCCGGTCGGTCATTGGAGAACCGCCCCCCCTTCCTCAAGGAGTTCTGCATATCCGGAACGGGGCACCCCTCGGATGATCTTCTCGGGTGGGTGGGGAACGACGACCGGAATCTTTTCATCCGGATCGACTTCATCGGCGACAATACCAGGGACGGGGGGCGCGAGGAATCCCGCTCGCGAATGCGCCCGGAATGCCGGATGCGGACACCCGCGCAAGCCGGTTGGGGCTGACACGACGGCCATGATGCCGAAGCTCTCCGGAATGTCGACCCGCGCGCTTTGGACGCTGCTCGCGATCCTGTTCACGATTTGTCTTTTTCCACCGATTCCGTCGCCCGCCGAGGAACTCTCCGTGCTCGCGGGAATGACGGAGAGCGTCGATTCGGGGGGAATGTCCCCATCGTGGGAGGTCATGTTCCGGCACAACTTCCTCCGGAATTTCGCGGCCTCCCTTTCCTGGATCAACGAGGGGCGCCTGGAGGAGCACAGCCGGGACGGCATCGCCGCGCAGGGGTGGGGACGTGTACCGCTCCTGGACAACCGCCTGTCGATCGGGGTCGGTGCGGGGATATACAATTACTTCGACACCGTGCAGCAACAGGAAGGGGGCCATAAAAACGTCCACGGTTGGGCGCCGGTCTACAGCCTCTCGGCGACGTATTATCCGCGGGAGCCATGGTTCGCCCAGGTCGCGGTCAACCACATCCACCCTGGAGGCGACTTCCGTTCGGACACGTTTCTGGCCGGCGTCGGGTACCGGCTATGGAAAGAGGCCGATACCCCCTCCGGCCGGAGGGAACGGGATCCGGTGTGGACGACCGGCTACGAGGTGGCGCCGTTCCTCGGGCAGGTCGTTCTCAACAGGCCCGATAACGATCCTGGGATCGGTAGCGGGATCGAGTTCCGGATGGGAATCGATGAACACCTCGACTGGACGGCGACGTGGCTCAACGAGGATGTGCCCCGGACGTTCCATCGCACCGGTCTCGGGACCCAGATTTGGCTGGTGGATGCATTCCTCGCCCGCCGCATCACCCTCGGATTCGGCGCGGGGCTGTATTCCTTTGTCGACCGCGAACCGACGCCGGACTCCGCGGAAAACGAGCGCCTGGACATTGCGGGCCTGTTGACGGTGACGGCCAGCTACCGCTTCTCGGATCGCTGGTTCACCCGGTTCAACTGGAACCGCGTGATGAGCAACGACAGCCGCGACAGCGACAACTTTCTGCTGGGGCTCGGATACCGGTGGGGGCGGCGATCCGGGGACGAATGATCCCGCATCGAAACCTCGGGATGCGTGGTCTCGGGAGGGCTCGATGGGGCGCACGCTGAGGGGAATCGCCGTGGCGACGATGGTCCTCCTGCTCCTTGCGGGCTGCAGGCCGGAATCCGATCGCTACCGGACCTTCGCCGATTTCCCTGGATTTGCTTCGTACTATGCCGGCCGCTGCGCCGACGAGGACCCCGGTCCGCCAAAAACGGAAGACCGCGAACTCTTGATGCGCTATCGTCCCCGGTTCATTCTGCCGCCGGGCTCCATCCGACCGATCGATTTTTACAAGGATTACCTTCCATTTACCGTGTTGCGCCGGTACTCCGATCAAGCGGTCGTGGCGGAGAGGGTCTCCGCAGAGGAGTTACGGAGGCAGCAGGACAACACGCAGGTCTACCTCGAATATCGGCCGGAGAGGGGGAAACAGCCGAACAGGGCCGGGGGTCCGGTCGTCTTTGGGCGGGTCTACCGCGAACGGGTTCCTTTCCCTGGCGAAAACGGGGAGGGGACACGATATCTGGATCTCACGTTCCTGAAGTACAACCTGGTCTTCCCCGCAAGCGGCCTCCCCGCGGGCCTCAACCGTCTCGCCGGAATTTTCCTCAAAGGGGCGGGCCTCGATCCCGGGGACTGGCATCCATTGGACAATTTCGTGGCGGCCCACATCGTCCTGGATGGAAGTGGAAAACCGATCGCGGTGCTCCTTGCACAGCACAACCACCACAGGACCTATCTTGCCGGGAAGGATATTGCTTTCCCTGCGGACGGACGTTTCGTCTTCGATGTCGCCCTGCGCTCGAACGAGCTCTATCCCGGCTCCGACTCGGGAAATCCTGTCCGGCACCGGGTAGTGCGCTGGTCCCTGTACCTGAAATACCTGCTCAGCGGGGAGGGCAGGCCGCTGGTATCCGCGGACGACATCACCTATGGCCGCCGCTCCGGGGAACGGGAAGTAGCCTACGATCTCGGTTTTCTGTCCCCCTGCGATCCCTTCTACACGGCGAAGATCATGCTGGGGGCGCCGAGGCCGTATTTCGGTTTCGACATCGGAAGGGACGGCCCGCCGGGTTCCGACTACTACACGGTCCCCGACCTTCTTCCGCTGGGGAACCTCCTGAAGTTCTCCTATCTCCACGACGGCGACCCTGACGATATCCGGATTGTCGGAGAGTCCATCGACGAGCGGAGGGGGACGACGGACATATCCCGGATCATGAACCATGGCGGGAGGAAGTTGTTCAGGGACTACCTGGCGGTTTTCGGAGAGAACGGAACCACGCGGTAGCGCCGGCGTCCGGAGGAGGGAGGAACCGCCGCACCATTCGTTTCGAATGCCGCGGCGGCTCCCCGGGATCGGTTCGTTATTTCCTGATCTTGCCGATCAGGGCGGTGTTCATCAGTTCCTTCATGTTCTTCGGGTCGCCCGAGGGATGATAGGCGAGCTCGATCAATTGCCACTTCGAAAGATCCGCGGAGCCGATCGTCGCGGAGTAGCTTGCATTCCCCTTGTCGTCGCTCTTGACGGAGTAGTCGCCCTCACCAAGGCCCGCCATGTCCATCTTCGGCTTCATGTTGACCAGCCAGCCCGTGTAGACCGAATTCGGTTTCAGACCTTTCGCGGTGATGGTGACCTCTTTCTGATCACCCCCCTTGTCCCTGATCACGGCCGTTCCCGATGCCCCTTTCCCCGCCTTGTCGGCTTTCAGCGCGATTTTCCGGTCGCCGGCCGCCTCGGCGGAAAACGCCGCCGCCAGAGCGAGGACGAGAACCAGCAGCAGTCCAACGATCTTCTTCTGCGTACGCATGATGTGCCCCCTTCTTTTATCTCTACGAGGTTGATAACGGATTGCCGGTCGGCATTGTTGACCGCCCGGCGATTCTCTGCCTGTTCATCTGTCGGCATGCAAGCCGAATCCTTACAGGTGCCGTGGATTTCGGAACGGGATTGCCGTCCGGAGGGTGGAGGGCGCCAGGCAGCGGCCTGTGTCGTTGCACGCCTGGGCGCGAACGGATACCGCAATATGGCCCTCCGTTTTCCCTGAGGGCAACCGGAGAGGGATGAGCATCGCGTGCAGCGTAACCCGGCCATCGTAGATCGACACGCGGTCCTTGGCCTCGCCGATGAGGAAGATCTTTCCCTCCGGATATCGGGGGGTCGACTTCACCTCCCCGCCTTCGATTTCCACTTCGATTGCGGTGGGAACCAGGGAAGGGAGGGAGGCGGGATTGGCGTTGATGTGCCACCCCCGGTCGATCCGGATCTCTATGGTGAGATCCACCGGGGTTCCCGGGGTCAGCTCGGTCCGGGAAAGACTTCCTTCGATCCTCACCACTTCCGAGGTGAGAGGAAGGCGCGACACGGGAGGGGGTGGGGATTCCTCGGGGAGTTTCGCAACGCGGTATTCGTGCAGGCCCCAAAGCATATAGGGAAGGGCGACCGGGGCCTTCCGGGCGACGGGCTCGAAGACCGCGAACGTTTCCGCCGCATAACGTGCGTACCGCGGATACCCGTTCGCGGCAAGCCCCGTCAGGGCGCGGACGGCCAGGCTGTTGCCGGACGGGAATGCGCCGTCGTAGGTGTCCCGGGGGTTCGCGATCAGGAACGCCACCGTCGGCACGGCGTACCGAAACCCTCCCCCCGGTTCCCAAAGCCTTTCCACCATCGCATTCCCGATCCGGTCCGCCTCCTGCAGCCAGTGCTTCTCTCCGGTGTCCCGATAAAGCTCGAGAAGCCCGAGGATCAACGCGGCGTAATCGTCCAGGTAGGCGTCGAGTTTCGCCTTGCCCCCGCGCGCGACGTGGAGGAGTTCTCCGTCCTTGTTCCGAAGCGTTTTCAGCAGGTCGTCCGCCGCCTTCGAGGCCATCCGCACGTATTCATCGTTCGGAAACACCCCGCCCGCGTAGGCCAGGGCCTCGATCATCAGGCCGTTCCAGGAGGCGATCGATTTGTCGTCCAGGGCGGGTTGCGGCCGCTTGCGCCGCTCGGCAAGAAGCGTTGCGCGGACGGCGTCCATCTTCCGGAGCATATCGTCCACCGGCATCCCCTCCGTACGCGCCACTTCCTCGTGGGATTTCGGCAGGTGCAGAATGTACCGGCCCTCGAAGTTGGGGAGGCCCGAAAACCCGTAGGCCCGGCTCGCGAGGGCGTTCTCCTTTTCTCCGAGAACCCGTTTCAGCTCCTCTTTCCTCCAGAGATAGGATTTCCCTTCCTCACCGTTCACCTCCGAGTCTTGGGCGGAATAGAAAAGCCCCGTCGGGCTCGTCATCTCGCGTCTCACATAGGCCGCGATCTCTCCGGACACGCGCCGGAATTCCTCGTTCCGCGTAAGCTTGAACGCCCGGGCGTAGGCGTGGAGGAACTGCGCCTGGTCGTAGAGCATCTTTTCGAAGTGGGGGACGAGCCACTCCGCGTCCGTGGAATACCGGTGGAAGCCGCCCCCCGCCTGGTCGTGGATCCCGCCCCTCGCCATGGCGTCCAGGGTCCGCTCCACCATGGTCATGCCCGACCGCTCCCCCGTCATCTCGAAGTGGGACATCAACAATTCGAGGACGGCGGGCTGGGGGAACTTGGGCGCGCCCCCGAATCCCCCGTGCTCCGGGTCGAACATCTCCCCGTATCGTAGTGCCGCGGAGCGAACCAGGTCCGCCTTCGGGAGGGAAGAGGACGGCTTGTCCGGCATCTCCCCCGTCGCCGCAACCGCCTCGGCGATCTTTCCCGCCTGCGCAAGAACCTCTTCCCGCCGTTGCGTCCACGCCACGTGCACCCCTTCCAGAAGCTGCGTGAACTGCCTCCTTGGGATGTAGGTGGCTCCGAAAAACGGTTTCCTGTCCGGGGTAAGGAGGACTGACATGGGCCAGCCTCCCTGCCCGGTCATCAACTGGACGGCGGTCATGTAGATCCCGTCCAGGTCGGGACGCTCCTCCCGATCCACCTTGATGCTGACGACGTGCCGATTCATGAGAGCCGCCACGGACGCGTCCGCGAAAGACTCCCGCTCCATGACGGAGCACCAGTAGCAGGTCGAGTACCCTATGGAGAGGAAGATGGGTTTGTCCTCCGCCTTCGCCTTGTCGAAGGCCTCTTTCCCCCACGGGTACCAGTCGACCGGGTTGTCCGCGTGCTTCAAAAGGTAAGGGCTCGTCTCGAGGGCCAGCCGGTTCTTTCCCTCGGGGATCCACTTTTCAGGTCGATTCATGGTCGTTCCTTTCCTTCCTTCGCCGTTCGGGGATTCGGCGGACAAGCCGGCGTCCGGGTGTCCTTCCTTGTTGGCGACCCCGGCCCGGAGGATGGCCGCCTCCAGGGCGGAGGAGGAGAACAGGTCCGGCAGGCGGGCGACAACTTCGCCCGGTGGGGAGAGGATCACGGCGAAGGGAAGCCCCGCCCCTCCATACGACTCCAGGAGCGCTTCCTTCCCGGGGTCGGATTCGGTCAGGTCCACGCGGAAGGCCGCTGCGGCGAAGAGACGCTGCCTGAAGTCCGTCCCGATTTCATTGAGGATGGCCCGTACCTTGAGGGGGATTGCCGGCAGGACGCAGGGAGTCAGGTTGAGCAGGAAGCCTGCGGCGAATGCGAGGATCGTCTGTACGAGCAGTGCCACCTTTTCCTCCTTTTGCCGCATTCTTCAATATATGAGATGAGCCCGGAGGGAAACGGGTCCGTACCGAGGGAGGATCGGCAGGAGATCAGGACCCGCCGGCAGGCCGGGTGAGATGCAGCGCCCGAAGGATCTCGGCCACGCTCCACGCCTGGGCGATGCAGCCCCGTGGCGTGAACGGCGGGTCGGCGTCCGCGATCTCGCAGATGCTCCCGAGACCGTGATCGTCCATGTGCCGGAGCAGCGGGAGAAGGAAGGAGCGGGCCGTTGCCCGGTCCCGGTAAACGCGAAGGTGGGCCGTCACGAAGGGGCCGATCAGCCAGGGCCAGACCGTCCCCTGGTGGTAGGCGGCATCCCGGGTGGCGGGATCTCCTCCATAGTGACCGACGTACCGGGGATCGTCGGGCGACAGGCTTCGCAGGCCAAGGGGGATCAGAAGGTCCCGCGTGCAGGCGTCGACGACCGATTTCCGGCGGGCTTCGGAAAGCGGGCTGTGCGGAAGGGATACGGCGAGGATCTGGTTGGGGCGCATGCTCGCGTCGTCGCCCTCCGGCCCGTCGAGGACATCGAGGCATCGTCCGAGGTCATCGCGGAAGAACCGCCCGAATCCCCGGAGGATCTTTTCCGCCAGGGCCTCGTAGGCGGAATCCTCTTCCCCCAGACGGCGGGCGAACGCCGCCATGGAACGGACCGCGTTGTACCAGAGCGCGTTGATCTCCACCGGTTTCCCGATCCTTGGCGTTACCACCCAGTCGCCCACCTTGGCGTCCATCCAGGTGAGCTGCACGCCGGGTTCGCCCGCGAAGAGGAGGCCGTCTTCCGGGTCGAGGCGGATGCCGTACCGGGTCCCCCGGGCGTGCCAGTCGAGGATTTCCCGGAGCACGGGATAGAGATCGCGAAGGAGGGAATCGTCGCCGGTCGCTTCATGACAGGCCCGGATCGCCTCGAAGTACCAGAGCGTGGCGTCGGCGGTGTTGTATTCCGGCCCCTCGCCGGAGTCCGGGAACCGGTTGGGGAGCATGCCGCGGTCGGCGAAGCGGGCGAAGGTGCACAGGATCGTGGCGGCGTCCCCGGTCCGACCGATGGGAACGGTCAGGCCGGGGAGAGCGATCATGGTGTCCCGGCCCCAGTCCCCGAACCAGTGGTATCCGGCGATGACGGACATCCCGTCGGGTTCCCCCTCGACCGCGCGGCGCACGATGAACTGGTCCGCCGCCAGGACCAGTTGCCGGATCCGGTCCCAGAGAGGGTCCGTAGTGTCCCACAGCGGCGCGGACCGGGCGATCCGTTCCTCTTCGTGGATCCGGCGTCTTTTCAGGGAAGCTTCCCCATTCAGGTCCGGCGACTCCTCGACGCTGGCGACAAAGGTCAGCGACCCGCCGGGAGAAAGGGAGGCCCGGAAGGTGGCGGCTCGCAGGTGATCCTCCACCGGGTCGAGTCCCCGGCGTGCCTCCTCGGTGTGGAAATACTCCTGGTACCAGTCGTGCGACGGATAGGTATCGGCATATTTGCAGAGCAGGAAGAAAGGTCTTGCCCCGGAAAAGGCCGTGACGCGCACACCATGGGGGATCGGATCGACCGCAATCGTCCTTCCGCCCGCCCGGGTGTTGCCGTGGTAGTCCCGGTAATCGACCAGGACGGCCAGCTCCAGCGTGACGGGGCCTCCGGCCCGCGGCAGGTCGTACCGGACGTACGTCGTGTTCGCCCGCGGCTCCATCCAGACCCGTTTTGTAAGGATCGCGTCGTCCAGCGCATAGGTCCAGACCGGCGTGGTCCCCTCGAGGTGGAACCGATCGAGGAGGAGGAACCCCTGCGGTTCCACGGCCCCGCTGGCCCAGCGGTTGGCCCCCATGGGGAAGAGGCGCCCGCGGTATTCCGCCCATTCCTCCAGCTTGGAGACGAGCAGCGTCCGTCCAAGAGGCGGTTTCAGGGCGGCGACGAGAAGGCCGTGATACCGGCGGGTCGGAACGCCGGAGACCGTCCCCGACGCGTACCCCCCGATGCCGTTGGTCACCAGCCACTCCCGCCGGGAGGAAACGGCGAGGTCCGAACAGAGGTCCCGTCCGAGTTCGATCATCGTGGTCTCTCCGTACATGTTCTTACCGAAGGCGAAGAAGGTCGCTTTCGGCGAAGAGGGGGCCGACGGACAACCCCAAGGCGGTTCCGCCGTAGAGGGAAGGCGGGACCCCGATGTCCGCCAGGTACAGCTCTCCCACGTATTCATCCGCGCCCGCGGCGCGAAGCCCTACCTTGGGGAGGGCCAGCGTCAGCGTCGCCGCCGCCCGGACCGCCGGTTCGAAAGCCACGCCCGCCGCGGCGTCGAACCCGGAAGGGACATCCAGGGCCAGGACCGGGGCGTCCTGGCCGTTGGCCCAGCGGATCAGTCCCGCGGCCGTCCCGCCCGGAGAACCTTTCAGGCTGTAGCCGATCACGCCGTCCACGACCAGGTCCGGGCGGGCCGTTCCCGCGGGAGGCGACCCATCCGCGAAGGGTACCTCCATGCGCCGCAGGATCTCCAGTTGCTGCGCCGGCACCGGTGTGAATTCCCCGGGGGGCCGGGCCAGGAAGACCCGGACGTCCGCGCCCCAGGCGTGCAGCCGACGCGCGCAGACCAGCGCCCCGCCTCCGTTGCCGCCCGTCCCCGCGAGGACGATCGCCTTCCTCCCCCTCGGGTCGCCCTCGAAAAACCGGACGCGGGCCAAGTGGGCGAGGGCCCTCCCGGCGTTCTCCATCATCCGGACGAGGTCGATCCGGAAATCCTCCACCATCGCGCGGTCGACCTCGATCATCTGCGGGACGGTCAGGTGCGGGAGATCGTCCCGATGCCAGGGGATGGCCGCCGTCATTTCATCCGCTCCAGCAGATGGTCGCCCACGCGCAGGGCGTTGGCCATGATGGTGAGCGCCGGGTTGACGGCCGCGCTCGACGGGAAGAAGCCGCCGTCCACGACGTACAGGTTGTCGAGGTCGTGCGCCTTGCAGTGGACGTCGAGCGCCGAGGTCTTGGGGTCGCGCCCGAACCGGACGGTTCCGTTCTGGTGGGCCACCCCGGCCAGCGGGATCCGCTGCCCGACATAAAGGTTTCCCGCGAACAGACCCTGGTGGCACTCGTGGCCGTGCTCCGGACATTTCGCCTGCCGCTGCATCAGGTCTTTCAACCGTGCGATCAGCCGCCGGTGGCCTTCCTCGTTGTTCGGCGCGTACCGGAGAACGACCTTCCCCTCGCGGTCCAACGTCACGCGGTTGTCCGGGTCGGGAAGGTCCTCGGAGGTCAGCCAGAAATCGAGCGAATGCCGGGCCATCAGGTCCAGCGTCCATCCAGGAGCGATCGCCGGCGCTCCCGCCGAAAGCGTCTCGCCGTCGAGCTTCCCGACGAAGGAGATGTGCCCCATCGGGTGGGGCCACTCCTTCGACCCGAAGTAGAAATCGTTTACCGCGAGGGTCTTCTGGAACACCGTCGGGTTGGGGCATTTCGACAAGGCCATCAGCACCGAGTTGACGTGACCCATGTAGTGGCGGCCGATCACGCCCGAGGAGTTCGCCAGGCCGCGCGGGTGCTTGTCGCCGGCGGAACGCAGCAACAGGGCCGCCGAGTTGATCGCTCCGCACGACACCACCACGATGTCCGACGAGTAGGTTTCCGTCTCACCGTTTCGCTTTACGGTGACCTTTGTTACCTCACGGCCCGACGGACTGGTGTCCAGTCTCTCGACGGTTGCATTCGTAAGCAGGCGAATGTTGGGGTGCTGAAGCGCAGGGTCGACGCACATCACCTGCGCATCCGCCTTCGCGTCCACCAGGCACGGGAAGCCGTCGCACGTGTCGCACCGGATGCACTTGCTCGTGCGTGGATGCTTCTCATCGAGCCGGATTCCCAGCGGCACATGGAACGGTTTGAGTCCCAGACGCGCAAAATCATCGCTCAGTTGCTGAATTCGCGGCTCGTGGCTGACCGGTGGATATGGATACGGATTACTCGCCGGCGGGTCCGTCGGATCCACGGCACGCTCGCCGTGCACCTGGTAGAGATCCTCCGCTTTCCGGTAGTACGGCTCGAGGTCCTCGTAGGAGATCGGCCATTCCGGGGAAATCCCTCCGTAGTGGCGTACCTCCCCGAAATCGTCCCTGCGCAGGCGGAAGAGCGCCGCGCCGTAGAATTTCGTGTTGCCCCCGACGCAGTAGTTGGTGTGCGGGTGGAGCGGCTTGCCGTCGGGATCGCTCCACTCCTCCTTCGCCTGGTATCTCCCCTCGACGTTGACGGCCCGCGGGCTCCAGTTGGCTTTTTCCCGCGGCACGTAGTCGCCCCGCTCGATCAGGAGGATGCGTTTCCCGGACGGCGCCAGGCGATGCGCCAGTGTCCCGCCGCCGGCCCCGGTGCCGATGATGATGATGTCGAATCGCTCAAGTGTCATCCGTTTCTCCCTCTGTTGTCCCCGGTTTCTCGGGATGCGTCGCCGCCGTCCGATGGCTCTCTTTGTACCCGCAGCGGAAGATGCAACGCCGTGCTGTGTGATGGTTGAGCTTCGCGCACGCGGACTTCCCCCGGTGGCGCGACCACCGGAACGCCTCGCCCGCCAGCAGCATCCCGAGCGGCGGGGCGGTGAAGTAGACCCACCCGGCCGTCCAGATGCCGCTCGGCAGGGCCGACGCGAAGGTGCGTGCGGGATTCAGGCCCGTTCCCGAGAACGGGGATTCCAGCGTTACGTAAGCGGCGAGGAGCAGACCCGCGAAAAGCCCCGTGTAACGGGAATATCGAGGCGAATTGGTGGAGTACAAGACCATCAGCATCAACCCGGAGGAGATGGCGGCCTCGGCCAGGAAGGCGGCCGTCACCCCGGCGGCGCCGGGGACCGTCACCACGTAGGAAACCGGCGGCATGGCGAACCGGTCGCCCAGCATGCCCGCCGT
>Ga0100379_10004866_pt1 | contig 11705 bp, 9 predicted proteins | sample CryGeymeta201503_FD_80418 | JGI IMG/M metagenome (GOLD analysis project Ga0100379, IMG submission 80418) | Groundwater microbial communities from Crystal Geyser aquifers in Utah, USA - Crystal Geyser metaG 2015-03 | ecosystem: Environmental > Aquatic > Deep subsurface > Groundwater | place: USA...
AGGGATAATTTCTAGATACACAGCGTTAGCAAAATCGAAACAAGAAGCAGATAGCACTAAAAATTAAGCTATAATTTTTTTAGTAAAAAAACCTCTTTAATAGCAATGTTAAAGAGGTTTTTTACTTTAGAGACACAGGGGTTTTCACAATTTGTTCAATTTCTAATTTTGAATAACATAGTTTTAGAAATGCTAACAAACTATTTCAAAAATGTTTTGAAAAATGTAAATTGCTTTTGAATACTTGGCGCTAGTGGTAGAAAGACTCAGCTACTTTGAAAATCTGGGAAAAAGTTGGATAATTTAAGTAACTTTGCATAAAATGAAAACACATCATAAAATAATAAATGGAGATAGCAGACAAATGACTGAATTGCCTGACAATTCGGTACATTTAGCAATTACTTCTCCCCCATACTGGCAGTTGAAGGACTACGGAACTGATAATCAAATTGGCTTCCATGATAGTTATGAAAATTACATCAATAACATGAATTTAGTTTGGAAAGAGTGTTACCGTGCTCTTCACAATGGTTGCAAATTGTGCGTAAACATTGGCGACCAATTTGCAAGAGCAGTTTATTATGGTCGTTATAAAGTCATTCCAATTCGTGAAGAAATAATTAAATTTTGTGAGAATATTGGATTTGACTATATGGGTGCAATTATTTGGCAAAAAGTAACAACCTCAAACACTACGGGCGGGGGTGTTCAAATGGGCTCTTATCCTTATCCTCGAAACGGAATTTTGAAGCTTGACTACGAGTTTATTATAGTTTTTAAAAAACTTGGAGAGGCCCCAAAGCCTACAAAGGAACAGAAAGAACTTTCTAAAATGACTGCCACAGAATGGAACACAAATTTTGCTGGACATTGGAATTTTGCAGGGACCAGACAAAATGGACACATCGCTATGTTTCCAGAAGAATTACCAAACCGACTAATTAAAATGTTTTCATTTGTTGGTGAAACTATTCTTGACCCATTTTTAGGAAGTGGTACTACAGCCCTGGCAGCAAAAAATTTAGACAGAAATTCTGTTGGTTTCGAAATAAATCCCGAATTTGTATCAATAAATACTCAAATGGCAGCTTAAAATTATGATTGAATCATTAGTACAATGGGCTCTTCTTAATAATCCCAATTCTTTGGGAGAGATGCTCCATTTTGATATTTCTAAAGTTATTGGACAAGAAATTACAACAGATTTTGGACGAATTGATTTTGTATTGGCAAACAATCAAAATAGGCACTTAGTTGTTGAATTAGAGACGGCGTTAAATAATAAATCAAAACTTGATTATTGTTTCAATCAAACTTTAAATTATAAAAATGTTAAATTTTCAGAATCAACGGATTATTGTATACTATATGCAGAAGAAACAATAGACAAAAACAAAAAAATTATTGAAAGATTTGGCAAGGATAATGATATATTTATTCAAACATACTCTTTGGACACAGCAAAAAAACTTTATTCGCAAACAATAGAAAGATTGAGCTTAAATGTTGGGTTAGCTTTACCAAATCCTAAAAACTATACAATTTGTTTTTTACGTTGGCTCAATAAAATAATGAAAACATTTTTAGATTTAAACAAAACAACATTAACATATGAAGAAATCTTTGAGCCTTTTGTAAATAAAAATAATAACCGTACTAATTTTAATTGTTATGAAAGGATTGCTGTTGATTTTGAAATGTTTACAATAAAAAACAATAGATATACGCTTACCAATTACGGTGAAACCTTTGTCAGAAACATAAGCCCTTTCATCAATGTAACGAAGAATGTCTCATCAATAAACTTAACTAATGAACAAAAAAGACTTTTATTATTGGTTTTGACAAATGGAAACTGGGAAGATAAAATTCACAAAGTCAATATTTATTGGTTTCTTCGCTTTATTGAAGTGACTCATGGAAATTGGCTTCCCAAGCAACATGATTTTGAACAAAGTAAATTGGATATAGCAAGAGGTATTTTTAATGTTTACTACAATGGTCGTACAATGCATGAATTCTTATCATGGTGTTGTAATTATTGTATGGAACTTGGTTTAGTTGAAAAGATTAAATCCACAACAGATTATGATCAGATTTTTTTAACGCCACTTGGAGTTGAGGTTAATAATATTTTCAGCCTTGATTTAACCTTAAAAAGAAGTCGTATGAATTTAAATTTTAAATTTCTTGAATAACAATAAATGACCATTAAAATTGTAAAGAATTACTTAGTAAATATCAAGCATCGTTATGAACATTATATTATTATTAAAATGGAAAAAATATGAGCTATATTCTATTGGATGACTTTAACGGAAGTTTAAATATCGTATGCAATGATGATGGATCTGGAGAACCATTGATTTTTGAGGCATTAAAAGAGGCAGAAGAAGCGTTAGCTGAAAATTGTCAAGATGGGATTTTAGTGCCATTTGCAGATACTATTAATTTACTGAGAAGGATAAATACTTTGTTTAATTCGGGTAAGTTTTTTATTGAAGAGGAAACAATTGAAGATAGATTGAATTTTATTCAGCTTAAAAAGGATATTATTGGAATTATTCAAGTAAATCTCACAGCGTAGGTTCAACCACTGAGCTTATTGGAACCTGCACCAGATAATTGGGATAGGTCTTACAGTGTGGATTTTTTTATAAAAGTTAATGACAAATTTTTAGGAATTCAAATAAAACAAATTGCTTCTGGTCAGGCATTAAACCAATATCAGTGGATAGAAATGCACGAAGTCAATCATGCTAAGTTTGAAAAGGAATTTGGTGGAAAAGTATTCTTCGTTTATTCCACAAAAAGTTCAGAACGGAAAAAGACTATTTATAATACAGAAGTAATTAAGCAAATAAGAAATGAAATTATCCGACTTAAAGATTGAAAAAAGTCACGTACCGCCAACAATAGATAAAACAAAGTGCGCTGATAGTTTGGATACAAAATTTATTGCTATTTAACTGGTTGTGTTCCGAAATGTATGCAAATTTTTAGCCATTACTGCATTTAAATTAAACAATGGAGTTGATTTTGAAAAAACATAAATTTCTTATTTTTTTTAGTGGATTATTATTGTTTTCCACATCCTTGTTAGCACAAAAAGTTGATGAATATGTAATGCATCAACTACGTGCCATTTCTAAATTGGACAAATTTGGAGTTTATATTTGGAATTTTGAGGGTGATAAATGGAACAACAAAATTTCTGAACAAGAAGTGCAAAAATTTGTACAAAAATCACTTAAAGGTGCTGGAATAAAGACAATCGATTTTTCTGATGCACGTAAATTGGATGGTGCTCCAAATATTGAAGTTTCAATTAAAGTTGATGAAAAAGGCAGAAGCGGTCTGTTTGCCTATTCTGTAATTTTGCGGTTCATTCAAGATGCAAAGCTTATTAGAAATAATGTAATAAATTATGGAGCAATTACTTGGGAACGCGATGATGTTGGCTTTGCTTCTAAAGAGGATTTAGATTTGGAACTAAAAATTACAATAAACTCGCTAATTGACGAATTTATTGTTGATTATAATAAGGTGAATTAAAAAACAAAAACCTTTCATTAAACAATAAAAGCGGGGTGAAGCAATTTTTAGAATGCGTTTCAAAAATTAAATTTTGCCTAATTGCACTTTGGCTCAACTTTGAGCACTATTTAGTAAAATTATAAGTTATATCAATTATTATTGTTCAATAAATACTTTTTCAACAAACTTAGAATTTAGAAGTCGGGCAACAGAAATATAATTTGGATTTAAGCATATTTTATCACCAATATGATATTTCTTTTTCCCATTTTTATCAATATTGTCACCAATATCAACAACAGTCATATCCGAAGTAATTCCAACAAGTTTTATATCTTTATCTTCTGCAGAAAGTCCATCGTGGTCAACATCTAACAGACCAAAATCAAGAATTGCTTTATTGGCTTTTCGTCCTAAATCGTCACTTTCAAACTCAGCAACATGACCAATACTGGCATCATTAATAATTCCATCGGGCACAACGCCTTTTTCTTCAAGTTCAATTATTTGTGTATAAAAATTAAATGTATCGTTATTTAAGTCTAAAAATTGCTTGTTGTTCAAAGGACTTGTTCCAAAAAAAACTGCCTCACCAATTCTAAAATGGTTAATATCTTTTGGAATAGTTTGGTTTTCTATCAATGGCAAAGTAATTGAACTACCTCCCGAAATTAAGCTTAATTTGGAATTATATTTTGCTTCAATTAGTTCTTTGTATAGACAAAGCTGAAGCAATTTATCATATGTTGGCTCAATGCCATACATGCAACCAAGATTACTACCAAGTCCTACAACCTTAATATTATTAAGCCTAAAAATGCTTTCGTAAAAATCAGATAAATCCTCTCTGTTTATGCCTTCTCTCAATTCGCCAAGTTCAATCATTACAATAATCTTGTGAATTTTATTTTGTTTTTTTGCAGCTTTATCGAGAGCAATAATAGTTTTGTATGATGAGTTTAACGAAATATCTGCATATTTTACAACATCATCTATATATTGAAGAGGCGGCGGTTTAATATAAATAGTAATTAATTCTGGATTAATTTCTTTTAGATTTTTCAAACTCGATAAACGAGAATCGCCCACTGAATGAATATCTTTTACAATATCGGGGGTAAGTATTTTTTTCATAAAATCTTTATCACCCGAAAAAACCTTTGTAATAAGGCTCCATTTAATATTATTCTTTTTTAAATATGAGCTAAGCTTTTTAATATTATTTCTTATCTCATTTATATTTATTTGTAATTCTGCCATTTTCTTATCTTATTATTTTAGAAATATTTTATATTTTTAGTATTATTCTATTAAATAATCTTTTTGTTTTCATATCGCATTTCTGCATATTTTGAAGTAAAACCCAGTCGTTCATATAATCTTTTTGCAGGATTATCATATTCAACGTGAAGTTTAATTCTTCCATCACACAGCTTAAAAGCCTTTTCAATTATTTGTTTTCCAAAACCTTTGCCTCTGTATTTAGCATCAACAGCAACATAGACTAAAATCCAATCGGGAATATAATCTCCCATTCCAGTTTTATTCATAATTAAAGCACCCACCAATTTGTTTTCATAAAATGCAGCAAGAGCAAAACCACCTTCTGATTTCTCTTTGGAGAATGCGTAATTCAAACATTTTTGAATATCTTTTTTAGGGTCGCCAAAACGATCGAGATGTTTGAATAAAAAATCAACAAAATCATCTCTTGTTATTTCACCAAACTCATTCTCATTATTAATTTTAATTATTTGTAACATTATTTCCTCTCGTTTTTTTTTGAAAATTTTATTTTGTGTACAATGTAATAAACTATTGCTGAAGTGCTTATTCCAAATATGTTTGCATCCAAATCGAAAGGTAAATGAATATTAGAAATAACTAAAACAACCGTTGTTGTTCCGCCAGAAATCATTGCAAACATTGCTGCAAGAGAATCAGGTCGTTTTCCATATAATGCAACCAAAATAGGAATAAACAAACCTGAAACCATAAAGGCATATGAGTAAAGCATCAATTCTAGAACATTAGTCATATAAGATGCTAATAATAACGATAAAATACCAATTGTAATTGTAATAATTTGTGAAATTAGCAATTGTGATTTAGAATTATCTTTAAAATTAAAATACTTACTTAAAATATCTATTTGAACATTTCCGGAAGCTGCCATTAAGCAACTATCAGCAGTTGAGAGCACAGCCGAAAAATAGGCAGAAAGCATAAGCCCCATTAACCCAACTGGCAAGACGGTATTTAACAAAATTGGCAATCCCATTTCGGGGTCAATTGCTGTTCCAAATGCGTAGCCAAGATCGGCAAACATATTGTTTTTATAAGCAACGCGCGAAAACATACCAAGTGTAACACCCATAAAAGCCATAATTGGCCACTCAAATAAACCAGCAATAAACCAAGCCTTCTTTGCTTGTTTTTCACTTTTTGATGCATAAATTCTTTGATAAAGAGTCATACCAACAAACCAGATTGGAATAATAGTAACAGCCCAATTTACAAGCATCTGCCAGCTAACATTGCCCATTGAAAGAAATTCAGATCCAATAGTAGCCATAATTACATCAAAGCCACCAATTGCAAAATAAGAAATTGGAATACCAATAAGTACTAAACCAACCATAAGTATTATCCACTGAACTGTATCAGTATAAATCACAGCTTTTAAGCCACCAATTCCAGTATAAATAACCGCAATAACTCCCATAATTACTAATGCAGTCATTAAATCTATTTCAACAAATGTAGCCGAAGCCAATTTTGCACCTGCTAAAAGTTGTGAACTTGTAAATCCTATATAACCTATTGCTGAGATAATACCAGCAATTAAAGCTACTTTTTTATTATAGAAATGTTCGAAAATTTGAGGGAAAGTAAAAAATTTATGCTTTGCAGAAAGTCTAAATATTTTTGGAATTAAAATAACGGCACTAAGCCAGGCACCAATTAGTCCTGTAAAAAGCATCCACGAGCCTGCAATTCCAATCATAAATCCAAGCCCGCCTAAACCAATTGAAAAACCACCTCCAACATCTGTTGCAACAACAGAAAGACCAATATGCCAGCTGTTGAGCGATCGCCCACCAACATAATAGTCTTCAACATTTTCGTTTTTTTTATAAAAATAAACACCAACTCCCAACATTGTGGCAAAGTAAACTATGAAAATAATAATATCTATAATATTCACAGAATCTCCTATATAATTTGTATAATTACAAAGTTTGTAAGCATTGTTCCTAAAAAAATAATTTTATCATTTATATTTTTTGTTGCGTAGAATTTGGACAAGATTACTTAAAATACAACAATTCTAAGCTAAAATTGTTAATTGCTTGTAACCCCATAAAATAATATCATTTATGAAAAATGCAAGTTTTCGTTCATTTTTATAGCTCGTGTATAAAAACTATCCAAATTATTTGTATCTTAGTTACAAAAAAATATTTGAGCAAGAAGATTATTTATAAACTTAAATGTCTATTAAACGTCCAAAATTAAAGTAATTAATAAATAAAATAAGGCTAAGTTATGAACGGAAAAAAAACGTTAACAATTCTTTTAACATTAATTATTTCATTAACCATGTTTGCAAATAATTTTAATTTTGTAAGATATCCCGCTCTAAGCAATAATGGTTCACAGCTTGCATTTTCGTTTCAAGGTGATATATGGTCAGTTTCAACAAATGGAGGAAAAGCTACAAGACTAACTATCCACGAAGCTTATGAAGGTTGGCCCTTCTGGAGTAATGACGACAACAGTATTGCATTCTCAAGTAACAGATATGGGAATTATGATGTTTTTTTAATGCCAAAAGATGGTGGGTTTCCAAAAAGATTAACATATCATTCAGCAAATGATGTTATTACAGATTTTACTTCAGACGATAATTTAATTTTTTCTACAAATAGACTATTTCAACAAATTGAATGGGATAGTGAATTGAGCAGAGTTTCAATAAATGGTGGAACTCCAAATCGTGTTTTAGATGCCGTTGGAAACATGGCAACTCAATCACCAAATGGTAAATATATTGCATTTGCTCGTGGTTGGGGCAGAGTTGAAAGAGAAAAATATAAAGGCTCAGCCGATTTTGAAATTTGGCTTTTTAACACAGAATCAAAGCAGTTTACTCAAATTACCAATAATGAAGTTCAAGATATTTATCCTCGTTGGGCAAACGATAATACTCTTTATTTTGTAAGTGCGCGTAGTGGTAAATATAATATCCATAAAGTTGGAATTGATGCAAATGGAAACGCAACAAAAGAAGTTTCACAAATAACAAATTTTAATGATAATGGAACGCGATACTTTAATATCAGCAAAGATGGGTCAACTTTGGCAATGGAAGTTGGAACTGATATTTATACAATGAAAATTGGCAGTGGAAATCCACAAAAAGTAGAGATAAAAATAGATTCTGATTATAGATTTGACCCAATTGTTAGCAAATCTTTTTCTGGTGAGTTAACCGAATATTCCATTTCACCAAATTGCAAATACACCGCAAAAATTGTCCGTGGCGAAATTTTTATATCTGAAAATGATAAAGAAAAAAGCTTAACTTTTAATCTAACAAATAATCCTTATCGAGATCAAAATGTTACTTGGTTAAATGATTCAACATTAATTTTCACTTCAGATAGAGATGGACAATATGATTTATATTCGCTTGTTTCTTCGGATAAAAAGGAATCGAATATTTTCAAAAGCATGAAGCATAAAATTAATCCTTTAACAAAAAGTGACGAGGATGAATCAAACCCAATTGTTTCGCCTGATAATAAAAAAATAGTTTACCAAATTGGGCGAGGAAAACTTGTTGCTGCTGATATTTCTAAAGATGGTGAGCTTAGTAATAAAACAGTTTTATTAGATGGATGGGCAACTCCGGAAGGGATTTCATGGTCGCCAGATAGCAAATGGATTGCATATTCGCTAAGTGATTTAGAATTTAATGACGAAATATTTATTCATCCAGTAGACAACAGCATTAAACCAGTGAATGTTAGTATGCATCCAAGAGGCGACTATTCTCCAGTTTGGAGTAGGGACGGATCAAAATTGGGATTTATTTCGCAACGAAGCAATAGCGATATAGACATTTGGTTTGCTTGGTTGAAAAAATCAGATTGGGATAAAACCAAAGCTGATTGGGAAACGGAGGAAGAGCCAAAATCTTCCAAAAAGAAAAAAGGCAGCGATTCTACTGAAGTTAAACCAATTAAAATTGATGTTAATAAAATTCACGAGCGTTTACAAAGAGTAACTTCTCTTAATGGCGACGAGACAAATCTACTTTTTTCAAAGGATGGGAAAACCATTTATTTTACAGCCAAAAGTTTAACCAATATGGGTACCGATATTTTTAGCATCAATTTTGACGGAACGGATATTAAAGAAATTACAAAAAGCGGCAAAAGTCACAACGCTCTTTTTTTGGATAAAGATGCCAAATATATTTACTTTGTTACAAAAGGAAAGCTTTCGCGAATTGATATTAAAAGCGGGAAAGAAGAAGCTTTGCCATTTAATGGAAAAATGGAAATAAACTTTGCCGAGGAACAAAATCAAATATTTGAAGAAAGTTGGCGGGCTTTAAGAGATGGATTTTATGATCCTAATTTCCATAATAATAATTGGGATAAATTAAAAGACAAATATAAACCTATGTGTTTAAAAGCTTCTACACAAAAGGATTTCCAAGATATGTATAATATTATGCTTGGTGAATTAAATGCAAGTCACATGGGAATGAGATATGCAAACGACCCAACAGAACTTCAAAAAGAAAAGACTGGTCTATTAGGCGTTGAGGTAAGTTCAGCTAAAAATGGAGTAAAAGTTTTACACGTTGTTCCTAATTCGCCTGCCGACAGAGAGCAAAGTAAATTATTGGTTGGCGATGTTATAACCAATGTTAACGGAACTAAAATAGATAATGAGACTAATTTTTATTCTCTATTAACTAATACTGTCGATGATAAAGTTCTGTTAAATATTAATAGAAGTGGTGATGAAATAGAAATTATTATTAGACCAACATCCAATCTTAGAGACCTTCTTTATAATGACTGGGTTGAAAATAACAGAAAACTCGTTGATAAATGGTCAAATGGTAAAATAGGATATTTACATATTGAAGCAATGGGAATGGAAAGCTTTGAACGTTTTGAGCGTGAGTTTACTGCTGTTGGTTCTGGAAAAGATGCAATTGTAATTGATGTTAGGTTTAATGGTGGTGGTTGGACTACCGATTATTTAATGACAATTCTTAATTACAAACAACACGCATATACAATTCCTCGCGGAGCTGCTAAAAATTTGGAAAAGGAAAAGAAAAATTTCAGAGAATTTTATCCAACAGGAGAAAGACTTCCATATGCAGCTTGGATGAAACCTTCAATTGCAATTTGTAATCAAAATAGTTATTCAAATGCAGAAATATTTTCACACGCTTATAAAAATCTTGGAATAGGCACTCTGGTTGGTGTACCAACTTTTGGAGCTGTAATTTCAACTGGTTCTAAATCATTAATTGATGGTTCAACTGTTAGAATGCCTTCACGTGGTTGGTTTGTAAAGACAGATGACAACAACATGGATTTAGTTGCTGCGGTTCCCGATATAATTGTTGAAAATGCACCAGATGCAAAAGCCACCGGAAACGATGCCCAATTAAAACGTGCTGTTGAAGAACTTTTAAAACAAATAAAGTAAAATACCCCCCCCCTACTATTTTTGGGGGGGGGATGCTTCCTTTTCGGTAAAATTATAATTCAAATCTGTAACTTTTACTTCAAAATATGACCATTTCAATTATTTTCTAATAATTTAGCAATTTTACATAAGGCATAATATTTGATTCATAAATTAATTACACTTTCTAATCGCAAGTGTAATTAAATTTTTGAAAATCGTAATAGTTATACTTAATGATAAATTAAGTTGAATAACATTCAGCATTTCGGTAATTTGTTACATTATAAATGGATAGATAAAAAAGTTGTTATAAATATTTAATATCAAGAAAAAATTATTTTAATTTGAGGAAATCATGAAAAAATTCGTCATTTTGTTTACAATTATTTCTCTAATTGTTCTTATGTTTTCATGCCAACTAAAGGATAACGCAAATGAAACAAACCCTGTTAATCCTGGTACAGAAACTCTTGTAACTACAAGTCCGAAAAGTGGTGATACTCTCTTCGTTTCGTCCAGTTTTGATATAAAATGGACGAGTAACACAACACAAAAATTATTAATTGACTATACAATTAATAATGGTGCTAATTGGAATTTAATAGCTGCAAACTTAGATAATACTCAAAGTTATATTTGGTCATCTATACCAAATACACCAACAACACAGGGACGGGTTAGAATTACAACTGCTGATAGCACCCTAAATTCTATTAGTGAAGGATTTTTTACTATTGTTGTAGGTACTTCAAAAAAAATTACTCTTAGCCAACCAAACGGAGGTGAATCATGGAAAGGCAATAGTAATCAAGCAATAAAGTGGACAAGCATAAATGTCGATTCTGTAAATATAGAATATACGTTAGATAATGGTTTAAACTGGATTAGTATTGTTTCTAATTTTCCAAGTACTGGTTTTTATAGTTGGTATCCACTTCCAAATACACCAGCATCCAATGCGAAAGTTAGAGTAATTGATGCAAATGATGTTTTAGTAACTGATTTAAGTGATGGAACATTTTCAATTGAACCTGAAGATTTATTAACTGTAACATTGCCAAATGGCGGAGAAGAATGGTTGTCAGGTTCTGGTCAATATATTAAATGGGATACAAAATTAGATATTACTCCTGGTGGAGCAGATTTAAAATACACCAAAGAAAAACTAAATATTAAAAATTCTAACAAGAAAATTATTAATAACCTTTTATTAAAAAATAATAATTCAAAAAATATTTTATTAGGAACTCCTAAATCTATTGAGTCAGTTGAAGACGTAAAAATAGAATATAGTTTTAACGGAGGTGCCAGCTGGAATACAATTATAGAGACCACACCAAATAATGGTATATATTTTTGGTCTTTAGTCCCAAATGTAAATTCGACACAATGCTTAATAAGAGTTAGTGATGCAGCAGATAGTGTTCCATTTGATTTTA
>Ga0100379_10004870_pt1 | contig 11702 bp, 7 predicted proteins | sample CryGeymeta201503_FD_80418 | JGI IMG/M metagenome (GOLD analysis project Ga0100379, IMG submission 80418) | Groundwater microbial communities from Crystal Geyser aquifers in Utah, USA - Crystal Geyser metaG 2015-03 | ecosystem: Environmental > Aquatic > Deep subsurface > Groundwater | place: USA...
ATATAGGGTGCCGGAAAATTTGGGTCGTCGATCGCTTCTCCACTGATTTCCATAATAAGGGTATCAAACTCATCGGGGTCATTCGCTGTATACTTGAAATTTAGGGTATCGAAGGCAGTGAGGGTAATCAAGGTATCTGGTACAAAGGGCGCTGCGTTGAGATTTTCAAAATCAAGTTTGAACAAGGCATTATTGCAATTTGGGCTATTATTGGATTCAGAATAAGCACCGGTTGTAGTTGGGAAATCGGGTGTTGTATTTCCTCCACAGCCTCCACAAACACTTTGGTAAACAATTCCTTTTGGGTCAAAGCGACTGGTTCCTCCATCTACATGTTCCCCCAATCGACCTCCAATGGTATTGACACCTCCTCCGATGAATGTAGCATATACCAACTTGGTAAGATTTTTTGAAAATACGGCAAGATAGAAATCAGACCCATCCGTAGTTTTGTCGAAGGCATCTGGCGTAACTTCCATTTTTGTAGTAAAACCACCGTTCCCCTTGGGAATATCATTGGTTTCGCCTCCCCATCCGCTTACAAAAATCCGTTCGCATTCATCTACCATGAATGCGGTAGGGGATATTTGAGGCTTCACTGTTCCATCACCATAGGTGGTAGAAATCAGACGGGTATTGAGGTCTGATGTTAGCTTATAGATGAATTGCCCTCCAGTGTTGCTGGTATATACATTATCCGGAAATGGTGCAATATTACCAGCAGTTTGTCCGGTTAAATATACTTGTCCGAACTTATCTACTTTCACAAAATAGCATTGGTCGTAGGCATTGGTCCCGATGAAGGTTCCTCCTTCTAATTGGCTTCCATCATTCTTAATTTTTATAACATAGCCATCTGCCTTGCCACCCAAATAGTTGGGATGAAGGGTAAACGGACTAAACTTCATGGTGCTCGAGTTGGTCCCACCGGAGACAAATACACTTCCGTTTTTATCGATATCCAGACTAAAGCAGGTCTCGTAATTTGGCCCGCTCAAATAGGCACCCCAGTTCAACTGACGCAGATTGGGAGAGAGTTTGAATACACATCCATCTTGAAGTCCACCAAAAGTAGTATTGAAGCTATTAATTGCCGGAAACCCAGAACCATTGCCCGACTCGGTGCATGACGCGAGATAAATATTATCGTCCTCATCAACAATAACTTCACCTCGAAATTCATCCCCAAAATTATAGGCAAGGGGAGAAGTGTTTGCCGTGAAATTACTGTTTGGACGGCGACCGTTTAATCCATCGCGCCCAGAACCACCGAGGTATGTCATGCCTAAAATAGCGGTTCCATCTTCGGTAAGTTTAATCACAAAGATGTCGCTTTCACCTTTATTGGTGGTGGAGAATCCTTGGCCATCATTTGGGAAATCATTGCTGAATGTGCTCCCCATAACAATCAAATCATTTTTCGAATCAACTACCATGCTATGGGGCTGCTCGTTTCGTGTTCCTCCGAGGTAGGTAGCCCATACTTTGGTTTTGCCATTTGGGCTAAGTTTCATTATAGCGCAGTCTCTCGGTACATCACCCATCACATCATCCATCGAAAATGTACCATTATGAAAAGTGGCTTGAACGATGCCCGGATCACTCGGGTAACCTTGTCCGCGTACATCACCACCGGCATAGGCATGACCTAATACATCGTAAGTAGCGGTAAACCCAAAATTATCGGATGTGGAACCGGTATAGGTGGAAAAGACAACTATAGGGTCGATCGTTAGCACCTGAGAGTGGTTATAAGAATCGATATTAAATCGGAGGATAGCTCCATCCAATATGTATCGAATGCCAATATTCGGACTATTCTTCGCTTGCAATTGATAGGCAAATGGAGCCTCTTCTATGATGTCTCCAATTCCAGTTTCGACATGGAGGGCGCCATCTTTTAATGCCAGTGATTTCTGGCCAATATAGCGCAGAGCAATCTGAGTAGGGTCGGCTCCTGCATGAACGATAAAGTCATATTTGATGGATTTTCCGTCACGACCGTAAACTTCTAAGTCAATTCCTGGATAGACATCTTGAACACGCACTTTGTCGTACAATCCTACTTTACTGGCCCAATTGGAAGGGTCATTCCCTATGAAATAGTTGTGGTATTCTTTGTGTTTTTTGTTGCCTGTTCCGCTCGCCGCACTATTGGCTCCAATAAATTCAATGCGCTGATTGTGCACCAGGAAGGTATCCCCCTTAGCTGGGCCATGATGAAAGTACTCGATATTATTGGAGTAAAGCCTAGTATAGACAAGGGCATTGGCTTCTATCGAAAGATAACCATCCGGAATATCGGCGCGGAAAAGCACTTCTTCAGGCCATTGTCCTGCATTTTCAACAAATGATATTTGAGCCCGGACTTGTCCTGTGAAAAGACAAAGCAGGCCAATAATACTACCTAGTAGAAATTGGTGCAGCTTGGGCATCATAATTAAGAGTAGGAAATTACTTCAAAAGTTGCTCCACTGCGTTAAATTTGCTGTAATTCTTAAAAGTTTTGACAAAAAACCAACTAAAAATAATCTTTATCGGAACTCCCGATTTTGCTGTGGCCTCTTTTAAAGCCATCCTTGATTCTGGTTATCAGGTGGTAGCAGCGATTACCGCTCCTGATCGTCCTGCTGGTCGGGGATTAAAGGTTCAAGAGTCTGCCGTGAAAAAATTCGCGATAGAACATGGGGTGCCAGTTTTACAACCGACCAATTTGAAATCGCCCATTTTTCAGGAGGAGTTGCGTGGCTATCATGCAGATATTCAAGTGGTCATTGCTTTTCGGATGTTACCAGAGGCCGTCTGGAGCATGCCGAAATACGGAACCTTCAACTTGCATGCTTCATTGTTGCCTGCATACCGTGGTGCAGCTCCAATCAATCGAGCCATCATGAATGGGGAGCTGGAGACTGGAGTTAGCACTTTTTTCTTGCAGCATGAAATTGATACTGGCAATTTGATCTACAGTGAAAAGACAGAGATTGGCCCGGATGAAAATGCCGGTGAATTGCACGATCGCTTGATGAATTTAGGAGCAGGCTTAGTTGTGAAAACACTGGATGCAGTTTGCATGGGTAATTATCCTCAGCTTCCGCAAGGGTCTGCAGAGAATGTACCGGTGGCGCCAAAAATCTTCAAAAACGACTGTCGTTTGGATGCCGAATGGTCTGTGGAGAAAAGCTACAATCACATCAGGGGTTTGAGTCCATACCCCGGCGCTTTTACGTCATTCAAAGGGAAGCAGCTCAAGATTTTTGGAGCTGAGAAGCGAGATAAGGATAGGACTAAAAATGATGTAGATTGGGAGATTGTCGATCAGAAGGAATTGTTATGGCATTGTATTGGTGGTGCATTGCGAATAACGGATTTGCAGTTAGAAGGAAAACGACGCATGAAAGCAGAAGAGTTATTGCGTGGTTTGCAGGGATGAAAATGAAGTGCCCTGCGCATTGAATGGAGGCTTATACCGAGCATCTCTTCTTTAAAAGCCGTAATATTGCAGGATGAATAAAGTATTACTTGGCGCTCTTTTATTCTTCTTGCCTCTTTCAATTTTTGCCGGCAACGGAGATACCATGAATGTTCGCTCACATAGCCGTGTGCATATGAACTGGAATGGCCACTACGATCAAAAAGTTTATTTTCCAACGGCAGGAAAAACCTACCAACGTGTAAAAATGCATTATACACTGGGCTGTCCGGATAAAGGATGTTCAGAATGGGATTATACCGTTTCTGCCTACTTGCGTCAGCCAACTGGAAGGCTGGATTCTACCTTAAAAAGTTCCCCGAATTATAAGGCTGGCGGTGCAACACCTGATTCCTTTTTGTACACACTGGATACGGTTTACTCGTATTTTTATAATGCGATGCTTCCGGGAATTGATTCAACAGCAGAAATGCCGATTCAATTGATTCTGTTTGGAAATGCAGAAACCCCAACAACGGCTACCGATACCTTAGAGGTTTGGAACGCGATGCGTTACCGTCCGGAATACGATATGAATGGGGATCAAATTGATTCTGCTTTGATCGCCTTCGATCAAGTTATCTATAAAAACAACCATCAATGGTACCAAGTCTTTGAGGTCATCAATAACCTCGAGTTAGGCCGCTTAATTACGCCCTATGCTGCGGATAAAGACAAGACTTGGGAGTTTACCTATACCTATGATGTTACCGAGTTTGCTTTCTTGCTCAAGGATTCGATTACAATTCGCAGTAGTTTTTCTGGTTATCAAGATGGTTTTACCTGTACTATAGACTTTGAGTTTGTAGAAGGTGAGCCAGCCATGAAATGCGTAGACATCATTCCACTTTGGCAAGGAGCCTATCCATATGGCGAGAAAAAAGGAATTGAAGAATACCTCACAGAGAAAAAATACGACTACACGAAAACGGCAAATTCTCACGTGAAGATGCGGGTGATTCAAACCGGACATGGATTTGGTGGAAATGAAAACTGTGCTGAATTCTGCGCAAAAGAGCATTATGTGAAAGTTAATGGCGACCAGAAATACAAGACTTTAGTATGGAAGGACGACTGCGGAAGCAATGCGTTATACCCTCAACCTGGAACGTGGTTATATGATCGCGCCAACTGGTGTCCTGGTGAGGCCGTAAATTCCTATGACTACTGGTTGGATGATTATTTGTTAGACGGCGAGAATACCATAGACCTCGATATGCAGGAGTTTACCGACATCAATAACAATAATAATTCCTATATCATCAGTGGTTTTTTAATGGTTTACGAAGAAAATCCAGATGCCATCGTTGATGTTGCATTGGAAGATATTATTGCTCCAAGTTCAAAAAATAACTTCGTGCGCTTCAATCCTACTTGCGGGCTACCAAAAGTTTTAGTGAAAAACACTTCTATGAAAAAGGTAGAAACTATCGTTTTCAAGTTTGGAATTAAGGGTGGAAACATGACCTCTTGGGGTTGGAATGGTGAAATCCTTCCGTATGAAAGCAAGGAAATTGAATTGGCCTATCCTGATTGGACTGGTGCCAGCAGTGGTGAGTTTGTAGTAGAGATTGAGTCGGTGAATAATGCGGCAGATGGGAATGCTTTTAATAATCTACGTGAGTCACAATTCGAATTGACTCCAGAGTATCCAGACGAAATACAAATTTGGTTTAAAGCCAATAATAAGGGAAGTGAAACCACCTTGAGTGTCCACCAACTGGATGGCCGTGTGATTTGGTCGCGAACAAACTTTACCAATGGTACGAGTTCAAAAGACACGGTGCGTTTAGTTGAAGGGTGCTATTATTTTAAGGCCGTAGACTCTGAACGCAACGGGTTTAAGTTCTGGGCAAATAATGATGGAACCGGCTCCTTAACCCTTCGACGTGATAATGGCCAATTGATTAAGGCGATTGACGGGGATTTTGGTACGGATTATATTCAACATTTTACGGTGGGTCACCCGCTGGGAATGGAAACTGCAACATTGGCTCCTTCCTTAAAAGTTTACCCGAATCCGAGTACAGGAACTTTCACGTTGGAATTTGAGGCCCAAGGAAATGGCACTATCCGTATTTTGGATATTCAAGGTAAGACGATTGAAACACGTTCCATTAATGGGCAAGGCTTGATGCAGGAAGAATGGAATCTTCAGGTGATGCCGGGTATCTACTTTGTAGAATACAATGGGCCAAATGGTCGAATCGTAGAAAAGATAAGTATTGACTGATGAAGAAGGCGGGGTTTATATCTCGCCTTTTTTATTTCAGGGAAACCTCAATGCCATGGGCTGCTTCCAATGCGGCTTTCAAAATTTTAATCTGTCGGCATTGTGGATAGCCTTTTATGACTGCTAGACACTTTTTGTGCAAGATTCCTGAGCCTTTCCCGTGGATAATGGTTAATTGACTTACCCCGTCTCTCAATGCGGCGGATAAGCGTTCTTGTAAAAAGAGTTGTTGCGATTCGAGAGCAGGAATATAGAGCCTTTTAAACGATCAGGGATTTTCTCGAGATGCAGATCGATACGCAAGGATTTTGATTTTTTTTTCGAGTATTGATCCATTTCCTTCTTCGGGCTGATTCGGATAAAATCAATGGGGTTAAGTTCATCCACGACGACTTCACTATGATGAATATTGAGATCCATATCGAATTCTTCCTCGTGCACCATGAGGTAGCCGGCATCTAAGACCTTGACCACGACCCCCACTAATTCTGAGTTTTTTCCTCGAATCCTATTTCCTACAACTATCCCGTGTTTCTCATTCGCCATGAAAGCGTAAATTTGAGCTCGAAAATACGCATGCAACACGATATAATTATTGCTGGAGGTGGAATCGTTGGATTGGCCACGGCTTATCGACTTTTAGAAAAAGACCCAAGTTTGAAGGTGCTTCTTGTAGAAAAGGAAGGCAAGGTAGCCGCCCATCAAACGGGACATAATAGTGGTGTGATTCACTCTGGAATATATTATAAGCCAGGGAGTTTAAAAGCACAGAACTGTATTCAGGGTTACCATGATTTGCTTGAGTTTGCCAAGAAGCATAATATTCCCCATGACTTATGCGGTAAGATTATCGTGGCAACTACACAATCGGAAGTGGCCGCGATGGACAAAGTCATGGAACGCGGTATCGCTAATGGACTGGAAGGTTTGAAAAAACTTAATCAGGCAGAACTCAAAGAGCACGAACCCAATGTGCGGGGTGTGGAAGGGATTTTTGTGCCTCAAACAGGCATCATCGACTATAAGGTTGTTGCTGCAAAATACGCATCTGAATTTGAGCGAATGGGAGGGGAGATTAAGTTGAATACCTTGGTGACGGGTCTTAACCGGACTGCAAAATCCACGGAAGTAGTAACGGGTGGTGTTACCTATCAAGCGCGCTTATTCATCAATTGCGGAGGACTACTTTCAGATCGGATAGCCCGATTAAATGAAAAGAATTTAGATGTAAGAATCATTCCTTTTAGAGGGGAATACTATAAGATTAAAGAAGACAGAAAGGGAATAGTAAAAAATTTAATTTACCCGGTGCCGGATCCAAATTTCCCTTTCCTTGGAGTCCATTTCACCCGCATGATTGATGGCGCTGTAGAGGCAGGGCCAAATGCCGTATTTGCATTCAAGCGCGAAGGATATCACCGTTCAGATTTTAGCTGGAAAGATTTTCAAGAATCCATTTCGTGGAAGGGCTTTCGTATGGTTGCCGCGAAATATTGGAAAACAGGAATGGGCGAATTTTACCGTTCTTATTCAAAAGCAGCATTTACTAAAGCCTTACAAGCCTTAATTCCGGATATCCGAGAAGAGGATCTAGAACCAGCCGAAGCGGGAGTTCGTGCTCAAGCCTGCAGTAGGGATGGTGGTTTGGTGGATGATTTTTTATTTTCAGAATCGGAAGGTATTATCCATGTTTTGAATGCACCGAGTCCAGCAGCCACATCTTCCTTGGCAATTGGAACAACCGTGGCGAATAAAGCATTCGCACAATTGAATGCATAAAAAAAACCGACTGAAGTACAGTCGGCTTAGTTCTCATCCCATAAAAGGGTTAATAGACTTAGTAGGATTTGCTTGAAATCAAGTTACCTGAAGCATCCCATTGATTCCATGTTCCAGAACGTTCTCCATCGGTATAGTGCATTTCAAAAAGCTTGTTACCTGCGTTGTCGTAGATAAGCCATTCGCCATCTTTAACACCGTCTTTGAAACTTGCTTTACCAATGATGGTTCCTGTTTTACTGTATTTTGTCCAAACTCCTGATTTAGCACCATCCGAATAATTTCCTGACTCCATCATTTCTCCACTTTCGTAGAAAAATTTTGCTTGACCGATAATACGGCCATTGGTTACATTAAAATCAGATTGGATTGCCCCGTTCTCGTGATGGGTTGTATAGCGCCCAGAATATAGATTTCCGTTTGCGTCATAAAAGAGTTTTACATCATTACCACTCGTGGCAGCCATTGCGGTGAGAGCGAAAAACATGAATAGAAGTGTGAATAGTTTTTTCATGGCTTATGCGTTTATTGTATCAAAGTTAACAATTAATTTGGTATAAATTAACAATTCGTTAACATTAATTCATTAAACATGCCAAAACGTATCCCGATTTGGGAAAATGCAAAATATTAATCCAAGAATATTAAAGGGCAGTTTGTGGCTCTAAGGAAATAGTTAGTTTCTGAGAGTTCTGGTTTTGAGAAGGGTCGAGCTGAACTTGCTTTTCCTTATAAGAGATGGTTGAAACGGATAGGTTTACTTTTCCGTTTTTGGGAAATGGAATTTCAAATTGGCCATCTAAATTGGTGTAGATTACACCTGCATAACCTTGAACACGTACCGCTACTCCAGCAAGTGGCTCTCCGCTCTCGTCCAAAATGACTCCAGCGAGTTGGACGTTTTCTTCTTTATCATTTCCAGCAAAGCTTGGAGTATTAGCCAAGATGCTTAGTGAAAACAAACAGATAAATAGGCGTTTCAGTGTCATAACTTGGAGCAAAAGTATCGGTGCTATATTATGAGAATGTTACGGAAATATGACCGCGAAGTAAAATGTTGTGATGTATTGATTACTAGGATTTTAAAATTATATGAGTCTCCACTTTCTTACCCCCTAGAATCGTTTCATAACTAAATTCTCACATTCTCTAGTCCGCGATGCGCAGTGTGGCGTCCACGAAAGAGCGAAACCCTTTTTGGGGTTCTCGAACACCTATAGATGCAAATACATGTGAGTGAATTTGGACTTTTCGGCCCGAGTGGCGGCTGGTCTGAGCGAGGAAAAGTCTAAATTTTGTTTTCGTGGTGTCTTTTTTTGGTTCTTTTTTAGCTCATGTCTAGGTCTGTTTTTCAATGGCATTCGCTGAATACTTCGTATTTGGACAAGCAAAAAAAGAAGGAAAGTTAGTGATGAAAACGAATCGCTAGGAAGCCTGCGAATGCTAGTAAATAATGGCGATAAATAAAATGCCAGGAAACAACATGTCAATAAGAGGGGGGGGGTGGCGTAAATTATCGGGTTACCAAAATTGAAATAGGATTAGTGGTATAAAAGCGGTTAGTCATGTAAAATTCTATGATGAAAAAGAATAGAGCTAATGAATCGTGAAGTTTTTAGGCGAGCAATATTGGATTGGACATAAAAAAAGACAGTCCGAATGAACTGTCTTTTCTTTCAATTGCTTTTTTATTTAGATATCGATTTTGGCGTAACGTGCATTGGCTTCTATAAATTCACGTCGAGGAGCAACTTCATCTCCCATTAACATCGAGAATACGTGGTCAGCTTCAGCGGCTCCATCAAGTGTAACTTGCTTTAAAGTGCGCGATGAGGGATCCATGGTTGTATCCCAGAGTTGTTCGGCATTCATCTCACCAAGACCTTTATAACGTTGAACACCAACACTTTCAATTTTTCCATCGCCAGCCATTTCTTTCATGGCAATATCGCGTTGGTCATCACTCCAGCAATAACGCATGTCTTTTCCTTTTTTTACTTGATAAAGCGGCGGGGTGGCGATATAAACATGACCAAATTCAATTAGTTCCTTCATATAGCGGAAGAATAAAGTGAGAATCAAGGTACGGATATGCGATCCATCGACATCGGCATCCGTCATGATTACAATTTTATGGTAACGGAGTTTGGTAATGTTTAAGGCTTTATCATCCTCTTCAGTTCCTATTGTCACACCTAAGGCCGTGAACATATTTCTGATTTCTTCGTTTTCGTAGATTTTATGCTCCATGGCTTTTTCTACGTTCAAGATCTTTCCTCTCAAAGGAAGGATGGCTTGAAAATTACGGTTACGTCCTTGTTTGGCCGTACCACCGGCAGAGTCTCCCTCGACAAGGAATATTTCGCATTTGTCGGCATCTCTTTCCGAGCAATCGCTCAATTTACCAGGTAGACCAACTCCGCTCATGGCACCTTTACGTTGCACCATTTCACGAGCTTTACGTGCAGCGTGGCGCGCATTGGCAGCAAGAATAACCTTATCGACAATACGTTTGGCTTCCTTTGGATTTTCTTCAAGGAAGTTATTCAAGGTATCTCCGATGCACTGATCTACGGCTCCCATCACCTCATTGTTTCCAAGTTTGGTTTTGGTCTGCCCTTCGAATTGTGGCTCTTGAACTTTTACCGAGATTACTCCTGTTAGTCCTTCGCGGAAGTCATCTCCAGAAATTTCAAATTTGAGGTTTTTTAAGAAGCCCTGCTTTTCGGCGTAAGATTTCAATGTTCTTGTCAAAGCACGGCGGAAGCCCGCGACATGGGTTCCTCCTTCAATCGTGTTGATATTGTTAACATACGAATGCAGATTTTCCGAATAGCCTGTATTGTATTGGAATGCAGCCTCAACTGGAACTCCTGAGCGTTCGCCTTCAACATAGATTGGCTCAGAAATCAAAATTTCCCTTGTGCCATCAATATATTGAACAAATTCTTTTAGTCCACCTTCTGAGAAAAACGACTCTGATTTTGCAACCCCATTTTCATCCTTTTCGCGCATGTCTGAAAGCGTCAGGCGAATTCCTTTGTTTAGGTATGCCAATTCACGCATTCTCTTTTGTAGGGTCTCAAACTTGTATACTGTTGTATGGAAAATGGTATTATCAGGCAGGAAGTGCACAATGGTTCCTCGCTTGTTGGTTTCGCCAATTACATCTACCGATGTTTGAGGTATTCCTTTGGAGTAGGTTTGTTGAAATATTTTCCCTTCACGATGAATTGTAGCGGTTAGTTGAATACTCAAGGCATTCACACATGACACACCAACCCCATGCAAACCGCCAGAGACCTTATACGTGTCTTTATCAAATTTTCCACCGGCATGAAGTACAGTCATTACCACCTCTAAGGCAGAGCGTCCTTCTTTTGCATGAATCCCAGTAGGAATCCCACGTCCATCATCTTCAACCGTGATGGAGTTATCTTCTTCTATAACTACAGTAATATTTTTACAATGGACAGCAAGGGCCTCATCAATCGAGTTATCGATTACCTCATATACCAAATGGTGAAGTCCGCGTTCGCCGATATCACCAATATACATGGCTGGGCGTTTTCTTACCGCCTCTAATCCTTCTAAAATCTGAATATTGTCCGCACCGTAGTCCGACCGATTTACTTGTCCTGAATCACTCATTGCTTCACTCAATTTATCAAAGGGTAAAAATAGCTTAATCCCTTGTTAATTCTATGCTTTCAAGGGGTTTAATAGGCTTACTTTTCCACAAAAATTGGTGGATTAATCTCGGATTATTTCTGGCTTTTCTGTGAAAAAATCAGGACGCTCCATCCGTATATTCCAGAAGTTCCCGTCGATAGGGTGTTTGAAGCCGATAGAGGCAGAGCAGAGATACAAACGGTCGGCTTCCTTACCACCATAGCGTTGATCACCTAACAAAGGAGCTCCAATCGAAGCCATGTGAATTCGTACTTGGTGGGTTCGACCTGTTTCAGTCGTGCATTGATAGAGTTGCTTGCCCTCAAACTCTTCGAGCCACTTGAAATGTGTGCGCGCTTCTTTTCCTCCTTCAATGATCCCAATATTAAATGCATTTTCTGGGTCACGGCCTAAGGGGGCGTCCACCAAACCAAATGCTGGATGAGATTTTACATCACTCGCCACAAAATAGCTACGTTTGATTTCTCCATCGCGCATTTGCTTCATCAACCCATCGTAACAGGTTTTGGTCTTGGCGCAAAGCATTAA
>Ga0100379_10004871_pt1 | contig 11701 bp, 18 predicted proteins | sample CryGeymeta201503_FD_80418 | JGI IMG/M metagenome (GOLD analysis project Ga0100379, IMG submission 80418) | Groundwater microbial communities from Crystal Geyser aquifers in Utah, USA - Crystal Geyser metaG 2015-03 | ecosystem: Environmental > Aquatic > Deep subsurface > Groundwater | place...
AAGCCAATTTAAAAATAAACAATAGTGAAAAAAGACTTATCCCAACATTTAATATTAATATAAATCAAGAAGGAAAAGTTGGACTATCTCCTAAAATGCAAAGAACAAACAACTCTTTAGATAATAATTCAGATAAGAATTATAAATCGAATACAATAAAAAGTATATTCCAAAAATTAAAGTCTTCAAAAACTGGACAAAATGTACAATACAATGACAGTAACGACAAAGACAGCAATAACGATAACGATTACCAAAGTGAACATTTAATAAATAATGTCAATTTCGATTTAAAAGAAGAAGATATAGAGAATTACTTAAACGAAGAAAGTAACCTTGAATCAATTAAAGAACGTGAGTCACTCCTATATAAGGAAAATGATAGAGAAGATGAAGCCGAATTAAATATGTTTAAACAAACAGGCAAGTTTAGTAATGTAGGTAATAATGATAATCAACATAATCAAAATAGTCAAAGTAATCAACATAATAAAGAAATTGAAGAAAATTTAAGATTTACTTTTAAGCCTTTTGAAGCAAATAGTTATAAAGATAAAAACAAAAAGAAAAAGAAAGAAGTTAACTATGACTTTGATATTACAGAGAATTTAAATGAGGATTTAATGTCACCTGACTATTTAAGATAAAGAGAATATATTCGATAAAAGAATCTGAAATTATATATGCAAGAAAGTTTAATGTTATAACCAATTAAATATACATAATTAATTTTAATTATTATATTCTAATTAATAATTATATGTTTAAATGTTAGTCTTTAATTGTCAAAATTAAAATAAATAATTATATTCATATATAAAAAATTAATGTATTTAATTATATCTTTTATCGAAAATGATGAAACATTTTTTTAACAAGAACTTAACCAAGAAATTCCTCGACACAAAACAGTTCATGAAACAAATTAAGAAAAACTTCTCGTATAAATAATATTAAAATTTAAAAAGAATTATTGGAATTGATCTAGGGACAACTAATTCGTGTGTAGCTATGATGGAAGGATCAGGAGTAAAAGTTATTGAAAATTCTGAAGGTATGAGAACTACCCCATCAGTCGTTGCTTTCCTTGAAGACGGTACCAGACTTGTAGGTATCTCTGCAAAAAGACAAGTAAATCAATTTTTATAAAATTAGGCCGTTACAAACTCAGTCAATACATTATATGCCACAAAAAGACTAATAGGAAGGAGATATGACGATAAAGACACACAAAAAGACATCAAAAGTTTATCATATCACGTAGTTAAAGCTAATAACGGAGATGCATGGATTGAGACTTCAAATAAACAACAATATTCCCCTTCTCAAGTAGGAGCCTTTGTTTTAACAAAGATGAGAGAAACAGCGGAAGCTTATACTGGAAGCCCAATTAAAGAAGCTATTGTCACAGTCCCCGCTTATTTCAATGATGCTCAAAGACAAGCTACTAAAGACGCCGGTAGAATTGCAGGACTTGATGTAAAAAGAATTATCAATGAACCCACAGCTGCCGCTTTAGCTTACGGAATGGATAAAGTTGATAAAAGCGATAATAAAATTATTGCTGTTTATGACTTAGGAGGTGGAACTTTCGATATATCAATCTTAGAATTATCTTCAGGAGTATTTGAAGTTAAAGCTACTAATGGAGATACCAGCTTAGGAGGTGAAGATTTTGATACTGCTTTCCAAAAGCACTTAGCTGATCAATTTAAAAAAGACACAGGAATTGATATTTCAAATGATAAAATGGCAATTCAAAGAATAAGAGAAGCCGCCGAAAAAGCAAAGATCGAACTTTCTTCTACTACACAAACTGATATTGATTTACCATATTTAACTGCAGATAAATCTGGCCCAAAACATTTAAAAATGAAAATCACAAGATCAAAATACGAAAGTTTAGTTGATGAATTAATTAATAAATCAATCAAACCATGTGAGAATTGTCTTAAAGATTCTGGTGTTAGCAAAGATAAAATTGAAGAAGTTATTTTAGTCGGAGGAATGTCAAGAATGCCAAGAGTTCAAGAAGTTGTTAAAAAATTCTTTGGTAGAGAACCCAATAAAACTGTAAATCCCGATGAAGCTGTTGCCATCGGTGCTGCAATCCAAGTAAGATTATAAATTATATAACTAATATTAACTTTATTTAGGGAGGAGTCTTACAAGGAAGTGTTAAAGATTTACTATTATTAGATTTAACTCCATTATCACTAGGTATTGAAACTTTAGGAGGAGTTTTTACTAGAATCATTAATAGAAACACAACCATCCCAACAAAAAAAAGTCAAGTTTTTTCCACAGCTGCTGATAACCAAACTACCGTAACAATCAAAGTATTCCAAGGAGAAAGAGAAATGGCTGCAGATAACAAAACATTAGGAAGTTTCGATTTATCCGGAATTCCAATGGCCCCAAGAGGAGTACCCCAAGTTGAAGTTACATTCGATATCGATGCTAATGGTATAGTACATGTTACTGCTTCTGATAAAGGAACAAACAAACAAATGGGAATAACTATTAAATCATCAGGAGGACTTAGTGAATCACAAATTCAAGATATGGTTAAAAATGCAGAAAAAATGAAAAATGAAGACGCTGCCAAAAAAGTATATTCTTTTTTAACATTTTTTAGGAAATGATAGAAATGAAAAATGAAGGTGAATCATTAATTTATAATACTGAAAAACAATTAAAAGAAAATGATGCTAAATTACCCCAAGATATTAAAGATAGAATTAGAGCTGATATTTCTACTGTAAATGAAGCTATTAGTTCAAATAATAAAGAAAATATGAAAACCTCATTAGAAAAATTAAGAAATTCCGCAATGGAAATGGGTAGAAGCATTTATCAAGGTGCATCACAAAATCAAGAACAAACTCAATCTCAAGATCAATCTAGTCAATCACAAGAACAAACTCAAGAAAAACCAAAAGAAGAAGAGAAAAAGCAATAAATAATAAACAATATATTTTATAAATATAAATATAAATTATAATAGTTAAAATAAAATTATTTGCTAGTAATAAAATATAAATTATTAATTAAGTCTATTAATTAGTTTAATATTATATATGTCTTAATGTTATTAAACTTAAATAAAAACTATAAAAACTTTATAAATCTTCTATTCAAATTAAAGGAAATACTCTGGTAACGATCTTTTTGGAGGGGGTTCCTTATAATCTTCAGGTGAAGCATTAAATTTTTTATAATCATAGTTTAAGTATTTATCTAATACCAATATGGCTGCTATGTTATTACATCTTTGTTTTAAAAATTTATTATACCTATAACAGTAATTTGGAGCTGACCATATAGTAACTAAACGATTATTGAACATCAGTCTATAAAATTGATATATAAATTATTTTACTTATATCCTTCTTGAACAAGTTGATGAGATCTTACGACTTTTTCGAATTTATTGTCTCTTAGGAATTTATTAACTAATTTAGGTCCAAAGAGAATACCAGCCCCTCTTGCACTTTCATCCCATTCTTTATCCATGTCTATTGTAATTGATTAAGTTAATTTAATTTTATTTATTACCTTCAGGATCTGACCATAAAAAATTACACATCGGTCCATCATGTGGGATTTCTTGTCTTCTGTTAATTTCTTTAATTTTATCAACTTTATCAATTTCAGGGGTTAATCCACCATGAACGCAAAATATTTTCTCGTCTATAATACATGCTAAAATTAACATATCAAACACTTCAGTGCAATATTTCCAAACGTTAACCGACTTGTATTTTCTTAAACACTCATCATAGAATCCATACACCTGTGTAATTTGTCTTGATTCGTGATTACCTCTTAATAAAGTTACTCTATCTGGGTATCTAACCATATAACACAATAATAATAAAAATGTTTCTACTGATTCTCGTCCTCTATCAACGTAATCTCCAAGGAATAAATATTTTATTTGATTATTTGATGTAATTTCTTCTCCTAATTTAAATAATTCTAGTAAGTCATAAAATTGTCCGTGAATATCTCCACATATCTATAAGAAAATATATATTAAGTAATGATTAGACAGATTAATATATGTTATAATAAAGTTATTTATAATTTATATTTTTACTGTTATAGGTGTTGATAGATTAACAACATTATCCATTTTATCTAATATTTCCTTAGCTTTATCACATACATGTTTAACTTCTTCTTCTGGAATATATTCGCATTTTAATAAAGTTTCAATGTATCTATCTATGTCAGAGTTATTATTCATTTTTTATAAATTGATTTTTATTGTAGTAATAATAATAAAATAATTATAACTTTACATTCTTAAATTCTAATTTAATTAAAAATTATAAAAATTTATAATACTTTTGAATAATGAAAACAAGATTTAAATTAAGAGTTAGAAAAGAGAAACAAAACAAGATAGATGATGAAATAAAATTAAAAAATAAGAGTAAACAAGATAAACTAAAAAAGTATAATAAGAAAGTGAACTTAAAGCGTAATGATACAAAGATAAAGTCTAGTAAAAATAGTAAAAAAATTAATAAACAACTAATAATTGCTGACCTTACTAAAAATAATACTAACATAGTAGAGGAAATAAGTGAAAATACTCAAAATAATCTTACTAACTTAAACAATATTAATAATAACAATAAAAATGATCTTACTAATCAAAGCATTCAAAACAATATTAAAAACAAAATTTCAGTCAAAAAAGAAAGAAAAGAAAGAAAGAAAACATCAATTGCTAAAAAATTCCTTATCGATTCTAATAATATCGCTAACAAAAATTTTAAAAAGGATTCATTCAACTTTGAAATAAAAAACGAATCAAAAATATGTGTAATATGCTTTGACGAAATAATCAAAAAACAAGAACAAGTTTACATTAAATGTGGACACTTTTACCACAAAACATGCATTGATAAATGGCTTACCACATCTAACTTATGTCCAATTTGCAAAGGCAGTATATTCTTACGTGAAAACTCATTAAGTACATTGAATACAATATTTCAACAGGCAAATCTTGACTCAGACTCAGATATAGAGATTTACGAAGTTAATAATGAAGATAATCCTATTCAAAATAGAAATACTAATATGGAATTTATAAATGATACAAGCCAACTTAATATGATTTTAATGAATAGACTGTTTCTTAATACTTACAGAAATAGATTACTAATTCAAGAACATGAGCTAAACTATACTTACTGTGAGTTCTTTCTTGAATTATTGTTTGATGTAATGAGAAAGTGTATTTTGAGAATTCAAAATTTTATTAATAATCATCCAGTTTACATATTTTCAATAACTTTTTTGGTATTTTGTCTTTTTGGATATTACTTAAACTTTTTGAAAATAGATGGAAGCCTTGAAAATTTTAGAGAAGTAATAAGTACACATATGTCAATATTTTAAGAATTTAATGAAGATAATAAGGTAAAGAAAGAGTTAAATTATTTAGTATTTAAATATTTATTTTATTTGTTTGTTTGTTTGTAAATTTGTATTTAATAACGTCTTCATAAATTTATTTCTTTAATACATATTAGTTAATAGTATTTAATATATAAATATAAGTTATAATAATATTAAAAAATATAATATTATTAAGTTTTATATTTAGTATTATTTATTTGATTCAAATCTTTCTTTATCCTGATTTAAACAATAATACTGCTATTTGTCCCAAATAAAAATAAATAAAATGTTTAGTTTCATGGGTTACATAAGATCCAAAATTTCTTCCTGTAAAGCATTATAAAATATTAATACCAACTACACAGTGCCATGTTGGGTTATGCTTTCTATCAAATTCTTTTTTAATATAGCATGCAATATCTTTTTCAATTGAGTATGTTTCAATAGCTTTTGTAGATACATTAATTGCATCCTGTTGCATATCTTAATTTAATCATTATGTTATACCTTCACTCATATCACTATTTTTTATTATTGCTTTTCTGTCTCTGTTATCCATTTTTAATTATAATTATTTAAATACAAATTTAATATAAATTAATAAAAGACTGTTATATTATGAAGAAAGTTTATATATAAACAAAACATCAAATTGAGAAATTGAGACTTTATAGAAATTGTTCTATATATTTCTCTTTACTTTCATTATAGTATAATTCTTAACAGATAGTAAAGATAATACTTATTCCTTTTACACTTCTTAAACTTTTACTTTAAACATTGTTTTAATTAATTTTATAATATTAAAAAAATGAAGCTATTAGGCGTAGGATTAATATTATTAGTTGTAGGAACTTTTTCACTAAATCTAAAATCAAACCAAAATATTGTTGTAGATCATACTAGTGATCCTACCTTACAAGGTGTAATTAGAAGAACACCAGCTGTAACTGTTGAAACAAGAATGTCTCCAATGTCACCTCCCGAAAGTGCAAGTCCAATTATGAATTTTGGAAATACTAGTGATAATAACGGAGTTGGATTAAACTATGGTGGTTATGGAAAAAATCCAGAAATTGCAGGACCAGCTATTTATGTTCATTCTAAAGGAAAAATGTCTGTTATTGAAGAAGCCCCTGCTCATGTTGGATGGAGATCTGAAAAGAAAATTGTTACTTCTTTAAATAAAGCTACAAGTATTTACATAATTTAATAAATTTTAGACAAAGTTGAACAACATGTAATTAACTCACATACTCCTATCATGGGAACAATCGAAAAAGTAAATAATATAAAGTAAAATTGTTAGGTTAATTCATTAAATACTGATACAAGCAGAAGATTTGATTTGGAATCAAAACAATGGGGAGTAATTAACCAAAAAGTTACTAAATAAGATAAATAAGATAGCTATGCTAAATAATTTTAAACAGTTAAAGTGTATAACAATAGCTATTATCTTGAATATATAATTAATTCATAATAATCGTTTATAAGTTTAATTAATATAATGCATATTATATTACATAATAAAATAATTATTAAAATTATAAATTATAAAATTATAAACAATAAAAATTACAAAAAAGAAGAAATATTATGCAGTATTATAGTTATTAAACCTCTCTTATCATTATAGTATTAATAACTATTAAGAAATGAAGTAATAAAGCATCAATGAATGTATTAAATTTGTAATTGGATAAATTATTATTTAATTGTATCATATTATTTAGTATTGTGATTGTTTTTTTCCTGTAGCTCCTAAAACGAAAGTCTTACATCTTGAAATTGGGTATAAACTTTTCTTTTTACATACATTGCATTCTAATTTAAGTACAATTTTTCTTGTAGTTTTAGCTTTTTTGTGAAATACTGGTTTCTTTTGACCTCCATATCCTTTTTGTTTAGCATCATATCTTCTTTTTCCTTGTGCAAATACGGATTCTCTTCCTTTTTTGTATTGAGTAACTTTGTGGGGTTGATGCTTTCTACATTTAAATTTGCAGAAACATTTTTTAAGTTTGGGCATGCTAACCTATAAATTATTAGTTGATTATCATACCATTTTTGATATATAAATATTTAATAATTGTTTTTATACATAAAAATATAAAGTTAGATATAATAATATTTACTATGTGTTATTGTATTATATATTAATTAAATAAAATGTTTTGTAAAAAGAATTTCATTATTATATATAAATCTATTAGAAATATTAAAGAAATTAAAACGAAAAGTTTCTTTATTTTTAGTTTTTTCGTAAAGTGTTATAAATTTATAAATATATTCATATGTTTACCACGTAATTAATTTTCACTACATATTTAATTTAAATTGAAAATAATAATATTAATTTATAAATATAATATGAAAAGTTTTAAGATAAAATCAACTTTAGCATTAGTTTTTTTATGTTTAGTATCATTAAGTTATTCAACAAGTGAAGTTGAAAATACAAAAGATATACCTGAAGTTACCGATGAAGAATATGATGAAATAAGAAATCAATATAGAATTGAAGAGAAGAAAGATGAAAAAATGTATCAAGAATGCGCACTTCATCCAGAAAAATATGATTTAAATAAAGATAGAAAAATATCACGAAAAGAGTTAATTAAAGCAATCACTTATTTATTGTTCCCTAAAACAAGAGGAGAGAAAGCAGTAATTCATCCTAAGATTGCAAATATAGTAAAAAACAAAATTCAAGCTTTTGTAAATGAACATCCTGAATTTTTAACATACAGACAATTCTCTCATATAATTATGACAGTAAAGTCAGGTGACTTTATAAATAGCGATTATTTTGATCAAGTTGTTCAAATGGACAGCATGGGTTTAGAATATGAATCAGAATTATAAACATAACAATAAATAACTTATATAATTAATATAGTTTAAAGTTTATTTAAAATTTACTTTTTTATAGTTATTATACTTATTATCTCTATAATATATTGTAATTAAATATGAACGATAGTAAAATTCAAAGTAACAGTATATTTTAACGACTTTATAGAAAATATAACAAGTAACGGGAATAATAGTATACTAAATAGCCAAAGAAATTATGAATCAAAAAAGATTTCCTTTTTCGATCAAAACATTAAAAATAAATTAAATTTAAAAGTTGATTATACAGACATCGACGAACAAAAAGGTCTAACAAGTCCTAAATTCTTATTCAGGAAAAGGAAAATGGACTTTAATTATGACAAAGCAGATAAATCAACTAGTAATGGAACAAACAGCACCCAAAATACTAACGGTGAAAAAGACGTGAGTATGAATACTATCAATATATCAAATAATAATAGTTCTAGTATGTCCGTCATGGAAGATAAAGAAATTAATAAAAGTAAAATGATGATTAATATTTCTAGACACAGCGAAATTTAAAAAAATTAATAAAGTGTTTGAAAATTTGCTAGAGCTTGTGAACGAGTCTTATTTTTCTGATATAGATTCAGTAATATTATTTTATAATTTTAATTTTGTAAGAATGATGCTGATGATAAAATTAAATCAAATTTTCAATTTAGTTCTTTAGATTTGTTGATAAATCCTTTAAGACAGAAATTCGAATTTGAAAGTTGGACAATATATGAAATTGCTTTGTTCAATTGCTGCATGTGCAAATTCAATAAAAATTTCGATTTATACGAAAAGATTGTAATTAAGTTTAATAACATTATAGATAAAGACAAAAAATAAAGCTGAAATAGTTTCTTTTTACTACTATTGGAAGAATTCTTCTTTTTATGAAACATACATGAACGATAGGTTTAAGAAATTGATAAAGTGTAGTAAAAACTAGGAAAACTTATATTAAATTACTATATTATGCTAAATTAATATTTCATCTTTAATTTATTTTTGTTTATATAATTATTATAGTTAAAATGTTAATAAAAAAATTATCAACAATCTGTAAACTAAATACTATAAAGAACAAGCAAAAGTTAGGCATAACTAAGTTACTTAAATTAAATAAAAGCTTATTTTGTAAAGATAATACTAGCAAAGAAAGAGTTAAATTCAATTTTAAAAATATAAAAGAAAATACAACAGTGGAGGTCGAAGGCGAGGTTGGGCAGACCTTAGTAGATGTAGCACATAAATTTAAACAGGATATTGAAGCTGCATGTGACCAGAGTTTAGCTTGCTCAACTTGTCATGTTATATTAGATCAAGAAACATTTAAAAAATTAGGAGAAGCCTGTGAAGAAGAGGAAGATTTATTAGATTTAGCTTTTGGTCTAACTAGTACATCTAGACTAGGATGTCAAATAAAGATAAGTAAATTATTAGAAGGAAAGACAGTTACTATTCCATCTGGAACAAGAAATTTATATGTAGATGGGCATAAGCCTGAACCTCATTAATTCAATAGTTTAATAGTATTTAATTAATTAATAGATTGCTCTATTAGATAATATTAAATTAATAATATTTTTCTTATTTCTTTATTAATTTATTATATTTATATTTGCAATATTAATGAAGTCTTATTTATATTAATTATAGTAAAATATTATATAAACAATTTTAACTATACATAATAAAATAACAAGCAAATAACTTTATTACTAAACAGTTATATATTATATCATATTTTTATAAAAATTAAATATATACTAAATTGAATCTGATTTATTAATAATTTCATAACATTACTCCAGACCCATCAAGTTAGCTGTAACTAAATCCTTGAATATATCCTTAAATTCATTAAACTCTATATTTCCAGACATATCATAATCAAAGTCTTTAAACGTTTTTTCAATAAGCTCTTTATTTAAGTAGGTTTTTTCACCAGGATAAGTTTTCTTTTCTATTTCTAATAGAAAAATTTCAAATTCATTTAAACTAATTTTGTTATCTTTATTTGTATCAATTAATTTAAATGAGCTCTTAGCTGCTGCTTCAAAAAGTAAAGGATTATTTAAGGTAGCTCTTACTAAAGTTAAGTCACTTGAGAAAATCATCTCCATTGCTTTTTCTGTATCGGTCAGCATTTCTTTTTGTTTAAGAATTATTAATAATAATTTTATTTAAGATAACTAACTTATAGTGCATTTTATAATTTATGCTAGTTTATTATTTATTTATATAAATATTATGTTTTACAATATTTTACGAAATAAAATAAAAATAAGAAAATTCATTTATAAAATCAAAATGAATAATATTAATATTACCGAAACAAAAGAAAATGATAAAGAAATTGATAAAGAAGTAATGAAAAAAATTGAAGATGAAGTTGAAGATGAATCAACTTTTAATTTATTATTTGAAAAGTTAAAAGAAAAAAATATTGAATTTAAATTACTAGAAGTAACTTATTATAATCAAAATACTAAATACTAATTATCTCTTAAAATTACAATAAGTAGCATAAACGAACGCTTACTAGTGAAGAATCCGCCGAAATTCGCAATACTTCTATAGAAAGTGGTGCTAAAGCAATTTTATTAAAAACTGATCTGAAAATAGATGAAGTAAACATATAAACTATAAAAATTTAACAATACAAGTTTGTTCTATCTATTATATCAGCAAAATACAAGTTTAGTAGTAAACTTATGAAGAAAGTTTTAAAATGTAAATCATTGAGATTTGCCAATATGGACGAGGTTAAAAAAATAACAAAATGCTTAAATGGCGCTGTTCCTCCATTTGGAAGTATTTTTGGAATTAAAACTTATGTTGATAATTCATTAGTTAAACAAGGAGATTATATTTCATTTAATGCAGGATTAAGAACAAAATCAGTATAACCTACTATTTTAAAATTTAGATGATAATGGGAACTGACCTATTTTTAAAATTTGAAAATCCAATTGTATGTGATTTTAAAGAAGATTAATATACTATCAATTAATTAGATAATTAATAACTTTAATTGTGTTATACAATTTTATTACTAGACAGTTAATTTAAATATATTAAATTAATATCAATATTGTAATACTCAACAATTCTTAGATAGTTTATTATTTTATAATTTATATATTGTTTTCTCTAACTTATATAGAAATCCTAATAATTAACTAGCTAATAATTAGGAATATTATAATCATTAATAAAATTAGTATAATATCACTTTATTGAATACAGTCATAATAAAATATTAAATGGAAAATCAATCAGATTTCGATACTAAACTAAAACTTATCACCAGTAAATATTACTCAACTAAACCCATATCAAATTTATAATATAGGCATGGAAGCAGAATCCTTCAATTTCAATTTTGACCCAAAAGATTTTA
>Ga0100379_10004881_pt1 | contig 11681 bp, 12 predicted proteins | sample CryGeymeta201503_FD_80418 | JGI IMG/M metagenome (GOLD analysis project Ga0100379, IMG submission 80418) | Groundwater microbial communities from Crystal Geyser aquifers in Utah, USA - Crystal Geyser metaG 2015-03 | ecosystem: Environmental > Aquatic > Deep subsurface > Groundwater | place...
CATCAAAAATATCACAAAGAAGCGGCTCAGTACTAATAGAATGACAACATAAAAAGTAAAGATATATTCTATTCAGCATGTCCAATCAAAATATTCTGCAGAGAAAAAAAGTAGTATCAACAAAATTGTCATCAGAGGAGGTGGATACACAAAAGAACTCTCCCCCTAAAAGCAAAATTACTTTCATCACCATCTTGAAAAAGTGTGGGTCAGTTAAAAGACTGCTTAACCTGAAGGACATCTGCTCTTTGAGGGTCCCAAAAAAAGCATTGATAAAAAATTCACTCCCTTCTAAAGATAAGAGAGCAAAAACTACTAGATTTTTTTTGCGGGTAATAGAAGAATTTCTTCCCTGTCTGATTTCACCGAACCTGGAGGTGATTCAAAAGTTATGGTGGGAGATGCGATCGCTTACAAATATTAGATAGTATCAATATTGGGGAGAGGATCATTTGGCCGTGTATTTAGGGCCTACGATCACAAGAAAAGATAGTACATTGCTCTAAAGATCATCAAGAATCAATAGAAATTCAATACTCAGGCAAAAGTTTAAATATAAATCCTATAGACAGCTCTCCTTCATGATCCTAAACTGAGGAATAATATCATTCGTCTCAAAGGTTCATTCGTTTTTCGGGGGCATACTTGCCTCAAATTCTAAATTCTCAACAAAAACCTCTATTAATTCATCAAGGAAACTAATTTTTCAGGATTCTCGTTGGACCTGATCCGTCGCTTTGCCATTCAGATACTCCAAGCTTTGCTATTTTTTCGCAAACATCGAATCATTCACTGTGACCTGAAGCCTGAAAACATTCTACTGAAAGAAGAGAACAAAAGTGGGATAAAAGTCATTGATGTGGGGAGCGGATGCTTCGAAGGAAAGCAAATATACACTTACATTCAAAGTCGATTCTATAGAGCTCCTGAAATCATATTAGGGATCAAATATACTGCTGCAATCGATATGTGGTCTTTGGGATGTATTCTTGTGGAACTTTATACAGGAGTACCTCTCTTTCCAGGATAAAACGAAAATGAACAAATGCTTATGATTATATAGCTCATAGGTCTTCCCCCTCCTCATATCATTGAGAGGGCATAGAGAAGAAGGAAGTTTTTCACTGATGATTTTTCTTGCAAGATTCCTCCTTCCAAGAATAGGTAAAAGCTGAAGAAATGCATGAATTGGAAGGCAATATTGGGTACTGACTGCGACAAGAATTTTGTTGAGTTGGTAAAAAGATGCTTGTAATGGGATCCTGAGCAGAGGATAACACCTAAATAGGCCCTTCTTGACGAGTGGATCATCACAGGTCTTCCACACACAATTCGCCACCAGCACGTATAGCAGCTGACAAATTAATGAGTCTTTGATTAATATATTCCTCAACCATATAAGCATCTTGTTTGAGTTTGTTTCCTCTGTATCCTGCAAATGGCTATGATTGGAGAGTAGAATACAGTGGGGCTATTATTATATGGCATTTATATAACTTCATTAACATAGGGTTGCTGATTGACAAAGTTATTTAGAGAGGCAAGATGTTTTGTCTTTGTTAACAAGAATTCGTTGATTTGGAATTGTCTGGGAATGGAAACCAATGCTTAAAATAGATGATCGGGAATAAGTTACTTTACTATATAATAAATACAGAAACATGCCTTTCAAAAGCAAACTGATCAATAAGTTGCAGAAAAATATTGCTAACTATAGCAATAAAAACAACTCCGATGATCAGGCTTAAAATTCATGCAAAATTTAGCATATTCATGAAACTGAAGAATTCCATCATAAGTACTCTGGTAATAAGCGAGGACCCAAAGGAATATCTCCCACAGAATCGCCAATGTATATCAGGACATGTTAGTGGCCAAGCCGATAAAATAACGCCATATCATCAACTTTTACAACGTTATTTTGTCATTATTGTAGTTGATTACCCTCAATTAAGAAGCCATTCAATCTGAAGGTTGTCAGGAATCTTATTTTCGGACACTTTTTTACACCAAAGTAATCAAAAAAGCTTCTCTTAAGCCCCGTTACCTAGCCCTAACTCTTGTTGATTCTGGTCTAAGCTATCCTCCAGTGTAGACATGATATCAACGTAGGGAGTATATAGTGGATAGGTTCAGGAGTTTTGGTGATCAAAAGTTTTATGATTTTTCATGTCTGCTCCAGAAAGCTGCAAACAAGCTCAATTAATTGCAACAGCACCAAAAAAAGAAATAAACTAATAACAATGATCAAGTCGAAAAGTATGTCTAATCACTAGGAAATCGAATGTTCTACTGCAAATCTAATAACAAGGTCTTTCTCTCACAATCATTGCTGAAACTTCTTGAATACGACCCATAAAATTTGGCAATTGAAATGGTAAAATATAGAGCGTCTCTCTATGAGTAATCATCAATCTATATAGTGCTTGCTCAGCACATCGATATTTTGAACTTATGACGAAGTCTTTTGAGAATATGACCAACTTGATAAGCTTGCTGCTTGATCAAATCAGCTTGGAAACATTTTTGGATAATTCCTTGATTCGTTGCAAAGATATTCTCTACACGAAAAGTGGTGTATTTATGAATTGACATAGAAAAAGATACATGCCAAGATCAAGTATGGAATGCCTAACCCCTTAGTTCAGATATATGAACTCGAAGACATTCTCAGTGTTACTGAAGAAATTGAAGCAAACCCTTTTTACAAAGGTTACAAGTACCAATAGCTGTGCAATACCAGAAGAAATCGACAAGCTTCAGAGTCAAACTCTCTGAAGTACATTCTCAAACTTCCTCAAAGAGAGTCTGAGGAAAAAGGCATAATGGCTAGCTATATGGAAATCGGGAATCCCCTATCAAAATTTACGAGTGATTGATAATATTAGCATTATTCAAGATAAAAAATAATCAACAAGCTATTATTTCAATCTATGTTTCGTGGATTGTTGGCTCCCGAACGACTTTTTATTAATTTTTACAGCTCTCCACTTAACTAACATGGAGCTACACGTTAAAACAACCCCATGTTCTCTGGCATTTATCCAAATTTTCTCACTGGCTTATACTTGAGGACTCGAGCCAAAGCTATGAGATCCTCCTCAGGCGATATTTTTCCTTTTCCTGATAATCGATCAGCCATCACATCTAAGAGTTGCTGTTTGTCAAAGTCTGGAGGGTCGACAATATCGAGAATGTCGTCAATGAGGGACTGTTTGACAATCTAGTCAAGAAGATAAGCTCTTTCAAGGGAAGGAGAAGCATTTATTTCTATTAAATGGCAGTTCGAGTTGTCATCTATCATGATGTCATAGCCAAAGAGCTAAAAAGCAGCTGGAAAGGGAGGCACAGAGACAGAACATCCAAGCAGTGACTTTATGATAATTTAGTGAACCTGAGTCCAGATACGACTAAAAGAGTAGTCCATCTTGGTGAGCTTGTCCTTTAGAGTTTTCAGAGAAATTTTACTACCTCCCGAAAAGTTGGCTGATTGCTTTGCATCCTCATTATTCTTATTGACTGAGAAGTTAGTTAAGTGAACGAAGGCATTTTTTATCATAATTGGATCCAAACTAAATTTTTATGTGCTCAATCTTGCAAACCCTTCTCGATATACAAAGGCTTATAGAGGGTGGAAGCTTGTCACCAGGACATAAATTCTCATGTCGAATTTATATCCATCAAGCAGAAGAGGGTTTGTGATGTACTTCTGAACAACTATGTTGTCAGTGTAGTTAAGTTCGGCTAAGCTGCTGATAACCTTGATTCCTCTCCCTCGAGATTTGCCAATAGGCTTCATTATCCAGTAGTTACAGTCTCTGTGAAAAAGCTCCTCTTAATGGAATTTTATGCTAAACTGAGTATATTCTTTGGGAAGGTTGTATGTTAGTGGCAAAAAGTTAAAGGGAATTTTAATCAGTTTCCTGAAGCTATCGAGATTCCTGTACAGGAGGTCTTTCCTTGAGAGATTTTTGTTGAAAGGAAAGTGATTAATTCTTTGCCAGACTAAGAGTCTACTTATGTCAATATCAGGTTTGCTCCATGACCAGAAGAGGTTCCAGCTAGCTCTCAAAGAACAACCATGAGGCAATTATTTCCAGTATTTTCTTCTCAAAAATCCAGAGGTGATGATATCATACACCTCTTCTTTGCTCTTGACCACACGATAATATCTATTTTAGCCCTATCTAAATTCTCCTTGAAGATTACTATTAAAAATTTCCAACCTCTCAACCATTTTCTTCAAATTAACATAGGTACTTTCAGTGTGTACTAAAAGCTGCCTTGGGTCTCTCATTTGAAACTTGCTGCTGGAGTCAAATGGCAAAAATATTGCAGGTTGAAATACAGTTCCCTTGTCTTTAAAATGATTTTGATGAGTCGAAAATATGTTGGTAATTTACCTCATGATAGCTGGGATATCTTGTATAGCCTGATGCTCTGCCTTTGTATACATCACGGAAAAAATATGATTGAAAGTTGGGTATATTTCAAGATAATTGAACGTTGGCTTAGCATAGAGAGGCCTCAAAGGGGCTATTGTAGCTGGAGTAGGGCGCTTTGTAACAACTCTTTTTCTATGATCATCAACCATTCGTTTTAATTCTTTCTTTTTCTTTTAGTAGTACTAATCGATTACTTCTTATTCAAGCGCTTTTGCCTACTTTTCAATGGTGACATCTTTTCTTTCTTCATGTTATTCAGCCTAACCTTATTATTTTTATTATTTTTATTTTTCTTGAGGCTGGACTGAAGTAGTACTTTACCGGATTTCTTTTTTTAGCTTATTTTTATGATTTTACTCAAGTTATTTTTACTATTTAAACCTTTTGATTTGAAACTATGCTTCTTGTCGAATGTGAATCCAGTATTATTCGTTATAGCATTTTTTATGAGGTTACTCTATTCTTTCCTCTTTAATTTATTTCTGTATTTGTTCACTCAAATCAATAATCTTCCCAAAAGGCTCTTATTTCTTAAGCATTGTTACTGCTGTCTTATTCTCCCGAGTCATTTATTGTTCAACTGATGCCTATTATTAAATTATCTCAGCTTATCCTGTCTCAATGGCAGTATCTTCAACATATTTATCTTGTTCGCTTTTTAAGTTTTATTTGGAAAGAGAAATAACACCTTTTTCTTAACAATCTTAACAATCTTAAGGAGTTGAATCGCTGAAAGGAAGTTCTGATTGATATTGTTTTTTAACATCAGTTTCAAGTAGTTGTTGATTCGAAGTTACTTTAATATTTTATGGTTCAATCTAATTATTTTCAATTCGGGGCTCATAAAGTGGCGCTTAAACTTTAGTAATTTGTTTGTTCACAATCTATTATTAGATTTTCTACTTTTCAGATTCATTTTTAGTGATATTATTTTCATTTTAGATAACTTCTTGAACCTCTTGCTTTTATTACATTTTTTCATAGGATATTGGCAGATCTTATTTTTTATATTATCGAACTTGTTTTTCTTATGGGTGCTCACATATTTATTTTTATTCGAATTTTTTTCTTTATATTTACTAATTTTGTGACGACATTTTTTTCTTGTCTTATTTTGCCTGCTCTTCTTGTCTGATCATTGCCACTAAATCTTTGTTATTTAATGGTTTCTCCTTCTTTTTCTCAGCCTTCTTGCCCCTCATCTTTTCCATCACTTCCTAACGACGTTCCAGCATGGCTTTCTCATTCAGTTTGTTTGGTGCTTAGCTGAGCTGTTTCATTGATGATGGTGCTGAAGGAGGTTTTGAATTGTTCGATTGAGGCTTAATGTTGTGAGATGAAATAGGCTGTAGAGTTGATGGACTCACAAGATGGCCTCTTTCGTTTACTGTGAATGCAGGCTGAGGTTTTGGAGGTCCTCCTTTTTTTATAACATAGCATCCTTCAGCTTTATTCTTGTTAAGGGCATTCATAATGAAATCTTTCATCGCATTTTTTGATTTACCCTTGGCACTACCAACACCCATCTTTTTATCACCTTCCTTCCAAGTTTTCTTGCTGCTTGTGCTGTAATTTTTATCAGTGCACTTGGGAACATCAATAGAATCCAGGTCAGCGAGAGCTAAATGAGAAGGGGTAGCCGATGTAATGGACATTGCATCATTGCTTGTTTATTGATTTTCTGTGACAAACTTAGTCTTATGATCGACAACTGGTAGTTACGGAGGCTTTTCTGCTTACTGCTGTGCTAGAGCTTTCTCTGCTAATTGGAGGAACTGATTGTTGAAATCTGTGACTTTTCGGAGATAGGGGTTATCAATAGCACACATTTCTTGAAAAAACTAAAGAGTTTTTCGCTACTCAAGTTCTATATTAATGTTTTCTATATAGTCTTGAAGCTGCTGATTATTGGGGCGAGCCAGAAGTTATTTTTCGAGGGAGCCTGCCAGAGTTCTAAGGTCTGAGGAAGAGAAATCGTATATTTACTAAAGAGAAGGCAGTTACTCTATCATTTTATTATTCAAAAATGCTATAAGCTTATTAGCTTGTAAGAATGCTGGTCTATATTTTTAATTAGGATCATTTACCAGATCAAAGTTGATGAGCTGGAAAAATTTCTTCAGCGAAAACAAGGCCCTTAGCGCAGTCATTGCTGCAGTAGGGTTTGGTGGGGCTATCTTTTGGTAAGTCTTTCTACACTTAGGGCCTATAAGGTGTACAAAGAAGAGCAATCACCTCAAGAGGAATAGGTAAGAGAACAAGGAGGATAGCCAGCATTCAACATCGAAGAAGAGATTCGTAAATTGAAGGAAGAAATAAACGCAGCTGACCCAACCCTTGGAGACGTTAAAAAAGTCCTCAGCCTTTTGACTAACTATGTCAAGAGCAAAACCATGGCTTTCAATAACAAATTCAAGGCTGAAAGAAGAAAAAAATTTCCCCATGAAAAAAGATATTCCCAAATGGCCGAATACTTCAGATTCTCAAACGAAGGTCTCAACAATCTCCAAACTACCATTATGGAACTCCAAAAAGAGCAAACTCAACTTATGTCAAGCATCGGTATCAGTCAAGCTGCAATTGCCAGACATGGGGCTCATCTCGGTGCTTTCATGCAAGAGCTGGTCTTTGACACTTCTGTTTCTCTCGATGATGTCAAGCGCTCGATCGCTCTCAAGACTGATTATCTCAGCAACCATGGCCAAAGACTTATTGATTCATTAATCTAAGCTAGCTCCGAGTTCAGTCTTCGAGAAAAACAAAATATAATGCTGTTTTTGAATGTTGTCATCAGCGATGAAGCATTCTAGAAAGAGCCCAGTCTTGATAAGGACGAACTTGACATGGCATACGGTAAAAAAATATTTATTTAGAAAAATACAAAGACCAGATTAATCCTGAACTGATGAAGTTAGAATCTGTTTTGATGCCATTGATGGGTCAATTGCAAAGTGCCCTCGTTGGAGAAGCAGGCATGGGTGGCATGGGAGGAATGGGTATGATGGGTGGTGAAGATATGGGAATGGGAGGAATGGGAGGTATGGGAGGAGAAGGAGGCTTTAGCGAAGAGATGATGATGCAGCAGCTCTAACAGTTGAGGATGAGCGACCCTCAGGCCTACGAGCAACTCATGGCTATGATGGCTGCCCAGCAAGGTGGAAGATGATCAACTCTGTGATTATTATTCAAGTATAAAACAATAATCAATTAAGCCATCATTTCATGGTCAGATTTTTGATATCTCCCGGGGTTAATTTGATTAGAGCGATTTTGGGTCTTTTGAGAGTTTCCAGTTCATAAATTCCCTTGGTCCAGTCTGTTCCAGTTGCAAAAACAAGGAAGTCTTGCTTAGGGCTGATTCGAACAGCTGTAGTTGCCCCAATTGAGGAAGTTGATGATGTGATGGTGTCAGCTTTGTTTTTTGCCACCAAATTGTAAGACTCCAGGTTTTCAGTGCCTCCAACAAAGGCAAAAGCCTCGTATTGCGCGTATCCGAGGTCCACACAATCTACTTGACCATATAGAATTCCCCTTGTGTCTGATTTTTTTTGGACTTTACTCACCACTTGATCAGTAGGGTTTACCCGCCCCATGGTATCCCTGAAGGCAAAAGTCACAAACCTTCCATCCATGGTTCCAAGAATTGCCTTCTTGGCCTCATATAAGATTCGGCTGCAGTTGAATTTGGAAAATCGAAGTAATGTTGTTTTGAAGTAATCATCAGGATGTTTTGGAAAGTTGCAATGAGGCAAAGATGAAAGAGAAACGATAGAAACAGAGCTTTATGCTGAGCCAATGAGCAACAATGGCCAATCCACACTGCAGGTATGAGTTTTCAGGGGCAGTTTGATTTCTATTTCATGTTTGCCTGGGTTATTCACATTCCATAGCCTGACTATATCATCATACCCCAAACTCATTAGACACCCTCTTTATCGTAGCCAGAAAAGGCCACAGATAGGGGCATCATGAAAACCAAGTCTGACAACATTTGAACTTTACATTTGAATTACCGCAATATCTCCAGTAGCAAGACCAGCAAACAACACCTTGTCCTGAGTAATATCACAGCACAACACAGGATGTTGCAGGAACATTTGCCATCCAAGCTAGACAGTCAACGAGGAACCAATTCCTCCTGGTTTGAGGACATAATATCTCACAAACCCATCCCAGCTCGTCACTATGAAAGCTGGGTCAGGATGATATGGATCCCATATGATAGAGCTCACTGTGTCTAGAGGTTGGTCCTTTTCAAGTGGTCGCATCTCTTCACTTTTATTGCCTCTCCCATATGAAGAATACCCTGTCGAACTGTACCCGTACATACCGCTCAATTATAATATAGCATTCATTCATTCAATCTAGTCCTAGTAATATCCAGTCACCCTTTGTTTATTTAGTCGAAATTCAATCAATATACACTAAGTACAATCAATTTGCATAGTTCAATATTTGACCGACTGTCAATCCGAATATTTATCGAAGGGGTTTGTAAGTACTGAGGAAACTTGATAGCAAGGCAACAGCTAAAAGTAGAGGAATTCCTCTGATCTCGACATCAATTGGAAGTTATGAAAATATTTACCGTTGAAGACCCATCATTTGAGCCACCATGTAGCCGACCGCCAACCCGATCAAACATGAATTGAGCACAAGCACCAAACTTTCATAAATGTATACTCGAATGATTCTGTTTTTTGCATATCCTAAGATGAGAAGGATAGCTATTTAGTTTGTTTGTTGGAGGATGTTGAGATATGTGGTTGTAAGCAAGGAAAAAAAGCTGATGGCCAGCACAATTCCCAAAAGAATGTAGGTGACCATATTCAAAATGTAGTCGATTCTGTCGATTGTTCCTTTGAGCTCGGTGTAGTCCCAGACACTATTCATACCCTGATTCATTGCCCTGATTCTCTGGGCCACCTACTTGACATCGCTGATGTTGCTGATTTTGACTTTGATAGAATATGTTTAAATATCTTCCTCCCTGGATAGACCTCCTAGTTATCTAAATGTATCATAAGAAACTCCAATGTCAGTGTGGATAGGCAAAGTGGAATATAGGAGTCCCATTCTCTTTTAAAAGACAGTAGAATAATTTAAAGGAATTCTCTTAACGCCATCTTTAAAGTAAATATTCACCAAAAATTATCTGTCCTAGCCTTCCAATATGCCAAGTTGCTTGGCCACATAAACTCCGATAGTTGAAGTCATAAATCCGTCTGGCGAATAGAGGTAAGAGTATGGATCGTAAGGAGCTACTAAATCAGATTTGGTGTAGCTGACTTTTTCATAGAAGAAAGTATTGATCAAGTTAGGAGAGACAGCTCTGATTTTCACAGGCTAAAAATAAAGTCTTGCTTTGTCAGAAACCATAATTTTTGTGGCTCCTTGGTGACTATAAAATCCATCCAAACTTTCGGATACAAAAGCCCAATCTTAAACCCCTTCTACTCTTCCAAGCATATTGTTGTAAAACCACCGATCACCTCCGTTGATGACAATATAGCTTCCTTTGGCCTTTAGCATCTCCACATATATCGTCTGGAGCTGTATCTGTAAGCCGACAGAAACAAAAACAATAAATGATATCGAAAGAGCGTACAATAGCGCTGTTCTTCTATTTCTGAATCGATGAGATGACAGGTTTTTTAGAGTAAGCATAAAATCAGTGGATTATGCCCAGAAAAGACAGCAATAGGCTACGACTCTTTCTAAAATGTACTGAATACTGAAAGATAGAAGAATCAGACCAACAAGGAGCCCTTCTAAAATAGCGAAAAATATTATGAGAAGAAGTCCAAGGTTTTGGTTAATGAGGGCTCGAGGCAGAAGATAGTATATCATGAGACCAAAACCAGAGGCTATCAATCCAAAAATTATTTTTCCCCAAGGAAACTATTTCCCTTCAACATAAACTTCAACTTTCGTTGCTGCAGTCTTATTTCTAAGAGGATTCAAATTTTCAGCAAGATCATTTTTGATGACTCCCCAGATGGGGGCTATTGCTGATATTATAGGTACCAGAACTCCAATGAATAGCCCTCCAATAATTGAATCAGAAGTTGGAGTTATTTAATGCCTATATCCAAAAAAATCTTAAAATACTGAGGTAATGGCCTGAAGAGCCAGATAGGCTAGAGGATATGCCAAAAAATTAGAAAAGACAACAAACTTGAGAGAACTAGCTAGTATATTGGTCACAATAAAGGCTCTATCGGCTCCCATGACCTTTAGAAGGGCAAAATCAAACCCTTTTCGTTCCACTCCCACTCTCAACATGTTGTTCATCATGATTGCACTCAGCAGAAACAGTGAAAATATGATGAGCTTGAACATAACTCCAATGAACATTCCCACAAATCCCAAAGCCACCAGGTTAGTTGCGATGGGCATGCTCGTCTCAACAGCGAATATTCCAATTTTTTCCATCAACTATTGTCCGTACTCGCTCACTGTTGCAAAGGTTTCCTCATAGTTTGGGTTGGAATAAACTTCTACTCTGTTTTCCAGATTGACTGTCGCTTCACTTGAAAAATGTCCAAGGTCAAAGAAAGGTGAGGCAAGAAATTTGACAAGAGAAGAATTTTCAGGTGATTGATTATAGTTGATCAAAGTTTGGTTAATTATTTGATGAAAGGCTTGTGTGATATCAAGGTAAAGGAAGTTATTAACCTTACCTATCCCAAATTTTCCAGCAGCAGTGTCGAAAGTCTATCTGACTTCAAATTAGCCTGCCATTTCATATCCTCCACTGATAAATTGGTTGAGCTATTTTAGCACCTAATTTTTTTCTTACGCATACACCGACCCGTTGATTAGGGATTGCTTGATTGCCATGGGAATGTGTTTATGGTCTATCTTCAAAGATACTTTTTGACCCACCTCAACTCCAACATCTTCACTGACATAGATGTAATTGTGCCGATCTGGCTCAAATCCTCCTATGGTGCCCAGATGATTTTACCTTTCGAGCTTGAAATCCATGAACCAGCCAGTAACTATTTTTGTATTACAAGACAGCATCACCATATGCCTAGGCATTGCAGTGACAGACCCGACTTATGATAGTAACGAAGCATTCAAGTAGTCTAGTCGAGGACTAAGAACGATATCTCTTTGACCTTCGGCCAGTTATCCGATACCGAGGATGATGATGGGTGTGACAGCAATGATAGTAATGATTACGACTGAGGCAAAAACAAGCAGAGTCATGGTGGCTAAGGAGAGACA
>Ga0100379_10004901_pt1 | contig 11658 bp, 7 predicted proteins | sample CryGeymeta201503_FD_80418 | JGI IMG/M metagenome (GOLD analysis project Ga0100379, IMG submission 80418) | Groundwater microbial communities from Crystal Geyser aquifers in Utah, USA - Crystal Geyser metaG 2015-03 | ecosystem: Environmental > Aquatic > Deep subsurface > Groundwater | place: USA...
CATCCGTTCTTATGAAGACTTCACAAGTATCAATTCCATACTATCTAGAATTGTTGACGGGTATGAAGGGTAAAGTAGAGAACAACTTACCTCTAAGATTGGGAATGTCTGTTTACAGAAGGAAGCACCTTATCAATGCCATCATGGGAAAGTCTGATCGATCAAAAACTGAAGGCAAACTCATCATGAACAAATTTCAATAACAGGTTAGCAGTAATCCTGAGTTCAAGACAAAACTTCTCAATCCCAAAAATATCACATAAGATTTCATCCCAACTTTGCCCAAGAAAAAAGTGATTCTTGAGCCGATCAAGAAAAGAATCAAAACCATTTTTTGATTGTTTTTTTGAATGATTTGAATAAGTCTGTGATTATAAATAGTTGGACATGAACTTTCAAAAAGATAAGAAAACAACCATCGTGACACCCACCCTCTTAACACTTCCTTCGCCAGTCAAAAAAGTACGACCTTGTTGATCAGATCGTAACTGGGCCGAACCATTCATACGCGATAGCTAATTAAGAATTGTACCATTGGGGAGCCAAGCATGAAACAACCAACCATCATAAACTTGATGAGTCTGGCTCGAAAAGCCGAAAATAATAGGTGGGAGTATCACAATAGTTGACAGTTATTCCCTTGGCAGTGGAGCATCTCTCAACGAATAGATATCACACCTTTGCATGGAAAGGATACAATGTTTACTGCTGGGGCTCGAACATATCATACGAACTCGGTAGAGAGAAATCTATGCAGGTCTGGAAGAAGAGAAATACTATGAATTTGAGCACATGCAAGTCCTTGAAAAAGCAATTAGCCAAGGCTACGAGCTTAGAGATATTTCTTGTGGGTAGCATCATACTTTAGCCGTCCTATATCGTAAAAATGAAGGATCAGAGATTTCTGAGCAAAGCATTGATAGTGAAGTGGTCGAGAAATCCTAAGATTATGATGATAGCTCTCCACTGCAATTGTACGCCTGGGGACAGTCAGAATCATATCAGCTGACGATCAACAGTCATAACATCATACCATATCCTGTCCTAGCTCCTTGTAATTTCAAACATCTCGATAAAGTCTACAGCTAAAGTGACTACAATGCTGCCCTCTGCAATGAAAAGGTCTATACCTGGGGCTGTAATATTTTTTCGAGATTGGGACAACCTATTTCATCTTCACAACTGCCAAAAGTTCGGATACCGCGATAAGTGGTTCTTCCTGAGAGAATTAGCAAAATTGGTGTCGGAACATACCATGTTGTGGCTGTGGGGATTACTGGTGCAGCATATGCTTGGGGAAAGGGCAATCAGGGACAGCTGGGCATACATCAGTATGAAACATAGGTACTTTTACACATATTCAGAGCAAACCAACAAAAATGATATGTGACGAACCAATTTCCTAGGTAAGCTGTGGCTAAGCTCATACAATGGTTCTTCTCACTGACGGCAGACTTAAAACTTGTGGAAGCAACTCATATGCCGTTTTAGGTCACTCTTAATTCAATCCGAAAGATAAAAAGAAAAGATGTAAGAAACTTGAATTTGTGCATGGGGTGGCAGACATTGGTAAAATAAAAATGATATGCAGTGGAAATAATCATAACTTAGTGCTCAATGAATAGGGAAAGGTCTATGGCTGGGGAAGCAATACTCAAGGACAGCTGCTTTCTGAATAGGAACAGCTTGTAAATGACTCAATTGTAAGTTTGTCTTCCAATGTCTTCAATTCTAACGCAAAAGATCCAGCAATATCAAACAGTAAAGAACCTCGCTCTTTTACAAAAGACCCTAAATATTTATAGATCACGATCGACATCGACTATATGCAACGTTCTCGCAATCGCTAAAATAATTCCAGTCTTCTGAGTAACTCAGAAAGGCTATAAAACTGGAAACATCGATACAGCGCTTTTTTAGCTTATAAGCAAAGACAATAGCAGTAGTTCATGAAGGAATTGTAGTAAATTACCAAATAAATGGCATTGGAAGAAGGCAAATGATTTTTCATACTTGATTTTAGTTGTTTACAATATATTGGCTTAATCATATAAGAGATGCATGCCGGGTAAACGAGTAAGTTCTACCAGAAAGTGCTAAAATCTTTCATCAATAAAGTCAGATAAGATCCCGTCATTGCCGAACAACTCGAAAGCCACAATATATAAATGAATCAACTGGAGTCCAAAATTAAAGAAAAAATGAAGGAACCTAAACAGATGTTCAATCGAGTCATCAGTGGATAAAATTAGATCGAAAAAGAGCAAAGACATAAAAGATAGATTGAGAGAGCATCAGACATACCTTCATCACCTGTATAGACTCAAAAAATCAAAGAGTAGGTTGTAGAGGATGACTCGGGTCAATCATACTCCAATGATCTGGAATACATCACTCAACGTGGAGCTGAGGCTGTATTAATGCATCAGTAGAATATATAAAGTATCGCCAGACAAATGAAAGAATAACAGCGTGACAAAAGCGCCCATAGAATGAGTATAAGTGAAGATAGAGGTTCAGCAATAGTGGAGCTATAAAAAAGATAGGAATTTAGTGAGAAATAGTAGGAAGAAAGAAGTCATAAACGACCTGCAAGTGATTATCTTCCTGACGATTTCAGCGATATTGAGCATGAGGAAGAAGGTGACTTCAAAAGATTCCGGCAAGACTCTAAGATCCACATACTAGGAACATATTAAACCTTATCAAAGAGACATAAATTCAGCTAGGAAAAAACCCAAGTAATGCTTGAAAATGTATTCATAAAAGTTGAAGGTCTCAATAAAGAATTGTTTCTGAAGAAAGTACACTACACCTCTCAGAAAAGACTCTCAAGCTGATTTTTATTCTTCATTTGGTAAAATTATTTTGATAAAAGTTAATAAATGATAAGAGATAAGGCATCTAGTGGTCTACGATCCTCTGGATCAGCAAAATTTCTCACTAAAAATAGTACCGAAGGACAGTCCTTCTTTTCTTGCTGCTCTGTATTTCCAGCAAACGAACAAGAGCTGAGGTTCACTCGCAAAGACTCATCAAACAATAAAAAAATATCAATGAAAAATATGATGAAAAAATCGTCAATTTTACCTAGCCGCAGCGTCGCAGATCTAAGTGTGGACTATTCTCAATCAAAAATGTAGAAAGGATGGAGCCCTATGACTCCCAAAAATCATTCACGTATGGCCTCGGATGTGAGCATCTCCCAACAAAGCCAGCTTAGCGACCACTAAAAAATACAAAAGAGGAGGATGAACAAGATTAACTTTAGCTATAAGAAGCGAGAAACAGATCAGAATAATTATGTCAATAGCTACAATCCCACGAACTACATCGTCGATAAATATATCGTGCAACCTCAGGAAATGAATATCATCTTCACCAATCATCAACCCTCTTGCTCTCCAAAAGATAACAATCCTGAAACTGGCAGATATTTTGACCTTTCTGGATAGTTTTAAGAGGAGAGACATCAATCCGGAGAGAATAGTCCCAAGTGGAACAATGAACATGACCTCAAACATAAGGATAATCCTTTCAAAGGTGTATCAGCCAAACCAGAAAGGACCCCAAATAATTGTCAGTTTTCTTTTGGCAAGGGGCAAAAACAAGAATTTTTGTCAAAATTATACGCTGGCTTCAGAGAAGTAGAATCTCGTCGACAGTCTTAGAATGAAAAATAGCCTATCCCCTGCTCAAATCCTTTCTAAATGAATGCCCTCAACGAACAACTTAGTTTTAAAAAAGGTGAAGAAAAGTCTTTGACGATTCCTTCCAATGGCTTGCTCGGCTTCGTCCGAACCTTCACTAGTGCCATTCACTCCTAATAAGACGAGTGCTAGGATTCCATCGTGATAGCTTCCTCGGACAAGTTAAGCCTTCTCAGGCCAAGTGCTCATTACGGATGATGCTCGAATTGTTAATAATGATAGTTGATACTAAGATATGCTAGTTTAGATAAATAGATCTATCAGCAGGTTCATCTTCCCCATTACACATCTCTCAACTGCTCCAGTCTCGATCTCGCCGCATCCACCAGATACCTCTCCAGATCTCTCAACCGATAACCCGTATTATCCATCTCGAACTTCCTGGCTTGGACTGACTCGCATATCCTGATGACCTCATAGATCTTGTTTTCGAATTCACTGGTGATGAAGACACCAGCCATGTTACGCCAGTAGGGTTTGTTGATATCTTCTCTCATGGCATCAATGTGGTTCATTTCTTGTTGAAGAGCGTCCTTGGCTCTGATGATCTCCTCAGCGAATTTTATCTCTTGAGCTCTCATGTACTCCTGGATGTATCCCTCGCTGTTTCTGAAGGTTTCCTCGACGACCTGGTAGATCCTTTCCTTGATTTCGTTGTACTCCTGAGTGACAACGCTGATCATCTGGCTGTTGAACATCTCCAATTTGTAGTTGAGGTTGTTAATTTCATTCTTGACTTTTTGAGCTAGACCTTCCAATCTCTGGGCAGTCTCCACTCTGGCTGACTCAAAACTGGAGGCATAGGTCTTTTGACTAGCCACAGCCACAGCAGTTGACAGCAAACCATTAGTGATCGCTTCATTAGATGAGCTGATCTGGTTGTTCGTCTCAAAAGAACTTCTTAATTGTCCTCCCTGGATGTTGGAGTAATTGTTACCAGTGTTGTAGGCAGTTGTGGTCGCAGTGTTATAGTTGGCTCCTTGGTTATATCCACCTTGAGTCTGTCCATAAGTTCCTTGATAATTGTTGTTTTGACCGGGTTGGTAAGAGATGGCGTTAACTCTGTTGTTGTCGTTGTAGGTGCCGTTGGTTCCAGCGTTGTAAGTGGTATTGTAGGCATAGTTACCATTGTTGTATTGTTGATTGGCTCCGGGAGATCTGTTCCTCTCGGATTTGCGATCACGGGATCGGCTGGACATTTTGCGGGTGGGTGATCCGTTGAAGAGAGATTGGTTTTTGAGGAAGGACAGGAGGTTGTTGTCGTTCTGACTCATGTTGTGATTTGAGATATGCAATAAAAATAATAACAAGTTACCTCTTTGCTATTTTATTTAAGGCATACAAAGCAACAGTCGTCCTTAACAATCATCCATAAGAATAATTTTTTCTACTACTTTGTCAAAAGTAGTCTCAGAATAAAATTCTTCATTATCTTTCATTTTTGATAATATTTACATTACATGCACATATAAGAATAAGAGCATAAAAGTTAGCTCTTCTACTTCAGTAATTTATCCCTTTTCCTGCCAGAAAATGTCCAGCTTTTGTGCAATTATAAGTCCTTTATGGAAAGTGTCATCATGCAGTTGGGAGAAGATTGGAAAATATAATCTGCCCTCTTCACTGAATAAATTCAACCCATTCTGCAAAACCATCATAACAGCCAGCAGTTTACCCTTTTTAATGAGTTCATGTCTGCCTTCCTCAAAGGTCGCTTTGGTTCAGAATATATGTTCTCTACTTTGGCATAAAATGAAGCACAAGAAAAATTTCTGGAGAATGTCAACTAAAGCTTTGTGGAGGAAGATATCAAAGAAAGCTTGACTTTTAAGACTTTGTCACTTGGATTTTGTATTACTGCTTCTGAAGTATGGAATAACACTTTTTCACAGCCTCTTTAAACCAGTCTGAAAAATACAGATCAGCTCAAAGTATTTGCAAAGATAGCTTTCAACCCTCAATAGAACACCCCTGGACGATGGTCAGCCCTCAAAAGTGATGAAGTAGGAGCCTAGGAGTATCAAAAAATAGCAAATACTTTACAGAAGGTCAAAAGTACTCTATCAAAAGCGCAAGTTTTCTCATCAATGGTCTGTTACGTCTATGAAGTTAAATTACCCTCCAAGACTGTCAGAATATTTGAATTAGCCAATGATTTCTACCAGGGAGCTTTCATCATTTGGCTGATCTTCAACATAAAAATGTCTTTCTCCCTTTCTCGATAGCCCTACATCAAGTACTGCAAAAAATACTTTGAAAAAAATTGGAACTAGAAGTACGAGACTGTACTAGAGGAGTACCAAAAGATGTTGGACACAGAGTGGAGCCAACTCTCAAAAGATTACACAGTGGCTCTACAAGACGATTTAGAAATGTTAAAAATGTGTATAAAAAGGATTCGCAACGAGTTATTAAAATAATGGGATGGCTGTCTCCAAGAGTTGCACCCCTGATTATCTAAACTTTGATCATTTTATATATCTGTAATAACAACTCAAGCAGATCATGGAAAAATACGACATCAAGAAATAATTCAGCGGATAACAGGTGGTCAGTCAGCTTCAACTGCTCTTCAAAAATATCGGAGTAGAAAAGCCTTGCTAAGAAACGCTGAAAAGTATTCAGTAACTTATCGAGAAAGATGGGAACAATATGATTACGTACACAGAACTAAGGAATGTCATAGAAAAGGCAGTTGAGAACTTACAAAAAGCGAGAGCCGCTTAAAACTAATGATGATGCAATAAAACTTAGTAAAATCATTTTCTCATGTATGTTAGCTTAAGAGCCTTCTTGAAATCTTTCTCTTAGATTTTCCTCTCAGTCGGCCTCTGATTGATGATAGCTGAATGTTCCTCAGGGATTGACTACCTTTTATCATACTTTTTTTTCTATAATGCCATTTGCTGAGGATGCTGATTGATTATTGGGATTTCCATCGGATCTGTTTGAATTGATAGATCACTTGTTAGTCTCGACTGAACTTCCTTTGGATAGGGCTTATCTGTTTGTTGTTCTTTATCTTTCATCTCTGGTTTGGCCAAAGACTTATTCAGAGAGATCGATCTGCTTTTTAGTTACCCTTCGAGTGATTTATTTTTTTGAACTAGTGATTTGATTTAATCATCTTTTCGAACCAAATCTGTTTTAAATGTTGCTTTGTCTTTGCTTCTTTCATTTTCAACTACATTGAATTTTATTTATAGATCCCTGATCTCGGTCTCCAGTTTTTTCTTCTCTTACTTGTACTTAGCTAACTCTCTACTGTAAAACTAAATATTTTTGGTCATTTTTCCTAACTCATCAGTACTCGAACTCATCTATCCTTTTTTCTGCCTGAGCTCAGATCGCAGCATTTCGTAATTGTTTCTCATATGTTTATCAGCTTTGATAATGCTTGCAATTTATGACTACAGTCTCAAGATGTGTGCTTTCATATCTTCGGCAATCATCGGATGAATATGCTGCCTCTTTTATTTTGCCTGCTCTTTGAGTTATTTTACCTTGACTCTCAACAGGGTCAATTATCCATCAGTCTATTTTCTCTTCTTTGACAAGGTATATTATTTGCTACTCAGATCCTTTTTCAAAGCACTTAATTCAATCTCTTTTTGTTGATTTGCAGTACTGGCTTCATCAAGTTTGCTTTTAATATATTTAAGCTAACTTTCTTGTGAAGCATTAATCTTTTTGAGATAACTTATCTAGTCAAGTTTCTTAAGTTTATCGCTTTCCTTCTGGTTTGATTCATTCATTAGTTTCTAAATAGCTTGCTTGTGGTTTTTGAGCTCCTCTTATTTCATTCTAAACTCTGCCTATTTGTCAGTCATACTCTTTCTTGAATATAGCTTCTTTTCCTCCATCAGACAATCCTTGATCTTCAGTTGCTTTTAAAGCTACAATATTTTGGCTTCGTATTATTTCAACTGTTCTTTTGTCTTTTCCATGCGAAATTATAGATCAAGTTTATTGGCACTCACATCGGCAAGTTATTTGATCTTCTACTCTGCATGTTTCTTTTCAATTTCGATATCTTCTTTGAGTTTTTGATTCATCCGCTCATATTTTTCTTTTACATTTTTTAGCTCACTCATGTTTTGCGTGATTTTATCAAACTATCGACCCAAAGAAATGTTATTTTTCTTAAGATCTACCACTTCATGCTCCAGTTCAGAAATTACATATTTTTTTTCATTTAGCTATTGGTCAATGATCTGCTTTGCAGCTTTTAGTTGAATATTCTCCTTGCTAAAGGTCAGGATGGTGAGCGCCTTTTCGTGAATTTAATTCTACAGAGGAGCAATTTTCATCCCTGTATCATGACATTTAATAAATAGAGTATCATTATTTTCACGAATGGCAGAAAGCTCCCCTTTTAATCTCTAAATATTATCTGTTTGTATCTTGATAATGTTATTCAAATCTTCTATTTTGATCTGACCTTAGGCCACCTGCTTTTTGAGAAGTTTGTTAGTCACAATGAATTCATCAAGCACGATTTATTGTGAAAGTTTCATTTATGTTTCAGATTGATTCACTAGTCTGATATCCAAATTTTATTGATTCTTCATAGTGATTTCTCTTTCATATATTTAAATTTGTTCAGACAACCGCTGGATTTACTTTTGAAGTTATTTGTTTTTGATGAGTTCTGTCTACAACTGATCCTTGATACTTTTTTGCTCAATTACATGCTCAAACAATTCTTATTTGCTGTAGCCTAAATCTTTTCTCAAATTTTCATACTTCACTTTCATCTATTCATAAGAACTATAGACCTGATTTATCTTTTATTCGAACTTCAATCGCAAGTATACCTCATCATTGAATGTCACTTCATACATTTGCTGAGTTGCCTCCAATACCTTGTAGTCAGCCATCAAACTGGTCAACTTGTTCTTTAGATCAACAATCTCTTTCTAATACTTCTTCTCAATATCAGCTGTTTCTTGCTTTTACTCCTCCAGTTGTTCAATCAGATGAACTTTATCATTTTTTAATTCGGATATTTCTTTGAGATGTGTCTCCTATATCATTTTGAAGGAAGATTTGATAGGGACAGAATTTTAGAGTAATTTGAGAAAGACAGCAAAATAAGCCTTCGGTAAAAAATTATCCTCTCGAGGCATGACCTTTGTTTCTTCCAACATTTCCTTAAAAGCATTTCTGACACCTTCAGAGTAGACAAACAAACCTTTGTACAATTTATCAATCGTTTAATGACTGAGTCTCAAGTTTCTCAGTGTAGCTTTGTCCATTCCATATTTTTTTAAAGTCTTGAGAGGCTCTTTGCTTGACGATATCTCCGTTCCATCCTTTTCCAAATTCTAATTGAGCCATTACTCTATCATGAATCCTTTTCTATTTTTGATTTAGGGCAAATTGGGAGTTTTAGCTTATCTTCTAAATTATTTGGTGAAAGTAGCGGCCATATGAGCAGGCTCAATATCACTGCTTCTTTCTAAGATTGATTTTTTGATACTAACTGACTTTGAGTTGTCTATATATCGTCTTCGAGGGGTAGTTACAGGGACCATAGTGCTATACATTTGCTTTTTGGTGGTCGACATAAACTGCAAATCCTAGCTGAGGTCACTCAGTTTCATGTATTTTGTTATTTTTAATAAAATTAATACCTTCTGGCCCGTTTATTATCAAGTCCATAGTCACTATCAAAAACATAAAATCAATCACTTGTTCGATGGATGACAAGCTGCTACGATCTCCATCACCAAAGGAAACAAACTGAAAACTGCCCATAGTGCCCATATTGTACTAAACTGCCATTGCCAAAAGCCAAAAGATGTGTATAGTATGCACCCGAAGAAATGCACAGAAGCCATGACAAATGACAATCTTTCCTTGAAGAGATTGATTCCTACAAACAAGATGATGAGCTCCACGAACAGCCCGATGATTGTTAGTGAATTTGCAGCCAGGAATGATACACGTCCTCCCACATAGAGACTATCACTATATGTGGTGAGTGTTGGATATGCCGAGGTGATGTTGTCAGTATACCCGAAGAAGAGCATGGTGGTTGAGATAAGATGGAAGGCCAGAGAAAGGAATTTGGCAGGCACTAGGATGTGTTTCGAGTCGTCCATTTTAAATTATATGCAAAACTGATTCAAATTCATAACCGTAGTGAGTAAGTCTTTCTATTATCAGATTGTATGCTTAGCCTGGACACCTGTCCTCTGATTGGCCCAATATTGTTTGTATCTCCGATCAAGTCTATTGTAGCATTCCCATAGACAACTATTTTTTTCTTATATGGTTCCTCCACAATTTTTGCTGCAGCCTTAGAACTTCTGCTGTGAGTAAAAATTGATGTTGTCCAGAAACTTCTCGACATCTTTCAACTCCTTCCCACATTTTTATTTGCACATTCTCAACTCTTCCGTCTTCTCGTCAAAAGACTACTCTGAACTGTCTTGCCCGAAGTAGTTGTAACAGTTGACATAACATTGATATTTTTTCATCTGATTTAGTGATTTGCTGTACTTTGATGGGCGTGGTGTCTTCTAGCTTGTGCTTGTTGATCGTTGTGAGCATCATTTTCAGGTGTAGTTGGATGTAGGACTCATAATTTGCGATAGTTTAAGGGTCTGTTCCCTCCAGCAATTTGTTAATGATATTCATAGTTATTATTAATGGAGCACTACATAGTGGCTGACTCAGACAAGAATCGTGATAAAATATAAAAACATCTGAGCAAGTATATCAACGTCCACCAACCTGTCTGGATGATGAGTACGATATAAATAAGACAGCAACCGGATCAATATAACCTCTGTAGTTCAAGAAGTTCAGGCATAAAATCATCAGCTATTAAATAAAAGGACTGATTTTGAGTATTGCTGAATAGTATGTATAGGTAACAATGAACAAGGAGCACTGCTGAAGGAAATTGGAGGAGGACGTTTTTAGCATTTGCTCATCTTGAACCTCTGTAAGCCTGCCTATATTTAGCAAACAACTGTATCAAGAATGTTGAAACCTTACTTGCATTTCAGGCTCCTCTCCTTGAAGCTCTTTACTTAGGTATAAGCGCCAACTAATGAAGATCGAAATTTGCTGACAAATCTTCGAAGTCTGAGAAAATTCGTCAATTAGCACCTAAAAATAATAGATGTTTGTAAGTCCTCCTCAATTAAGCCTACAACTATCTGAAAGATCTAAGAGGCCTTCAATAATTCGACTGCCCCAATCTCAAGCAACTATCTCTCAGTATTCATCGATCTATCAGACATGAACGAGGGTGTCGGTGTAATTTTACCATTGTTCAAAAGTCAAATGAACCCTCAAATGCTCAATCTCAGTAAGCTAGATTGTAAGATAGGCAGGATGGATTTTGTGGGACCCACAGCCACAGATATTTATATTGACACTTGTTGGAGATCGAAGTTGAGGGATGGTCTGCCCCGAACGAAAATCTGAATGATGGCTGTATCATTTTAAATTATACAAGTTCGATGACAGAGGCAACAATAATTGAGGTCTGGAACTACATCAACTAGGTGCTTGAATTCGAATAGATCAGTTTTAGCATTGAACTGATGAGTGGACGCTAATGGTATCTTCAGGTTCTATCTGTGCTGTTTCCGTTCCTCGATAAGGAATGGAATAAAATAGCAGTAGAGGTTCACTCTGAAGAAGCTGCCATCGATCGTATGCTACTGCTTCTGGCACAAGAAGGAGCTCTTCCCTAGGAATATTTAGCATAAATTAAAGGCAGGAGTATCGTTAGTGGCCATCAATAAACCATCCTGACGTTAGTCCAGATCTTGAATTAATTTGTCGAACAGGCTCTTTAAGAAGGTTAAGAAGGTGAAGAAGGAGAAGGAGAGCCAAACTAGTCTCCTGAAAACTAGTAGGAAGTCGAGGACGGGTCATCGGTTGATTATATTCAGCAAACTCAAGAACAACCGATAGTAAGAACCAA
>Ga0100379_10004916_pt1 | contig 11646 bp, 13 predicted proteins | sample CryGeymeta201503_FD_80418 | JGI IMG/M metagenome (GOLD analysis project Ga0100379, IMG submission 80418) | Groundwater microbial communities from Crystal Geyser aquifers in Utah, USA - Crystal Geyser metaG 2015-03 | ecosystem: Environmental > Aquatic > Deep subsurface > Groundwater | place...
TTGGGGATTGGGGATTGGGGATTGGGGATTGATCCCAATCCCCAATCCCCAATCCCCAATCCCCATAAACACTAAATATATTATTAAATATTATTAAACATTATTAAACATTATAAAACATAATAATCATACTATAAACATAAAAATATATTATAAACATAATATACACAATAAACTAAATATAATTCAATTACTACTAAATTATTCAAAATTATTATTATAAAATTTCTAAATTTTAATTGTTTAATTAAATGAATTTTAAAGCCAATTGAAGATAACAAAATTATTTAATGTCTATATCTTAAATGATTTTAACATAAATTATATTTGATGAAAAAATCACAAAATATGATATCGACGGACCAGAAAGAAAACGAAGTTTCCGCCTATTCTTCTGATGAAAAAAACTCAAAAAATTCAATTAATCAACCGGAAACGGATAAAAACGAAGAAATCCTTCAAAAAGCTAGCGCTGGCGCTTTCTTTAATTATGACTTCAAATTAATGTTGGATAAAAAATTAAATAAACTCAAGTTTCCATTTAGTGACAAAAGTTTTAAAGAAAACTTAATAAATGCCTTAGGGAAGAAAAAATATATTGACTCTGTTATTGATAATCCAAATCAAAATGATTTTAACAATAATAGTGAAGAAAACAATAATTTTGATCTTTACCAGTATAACATGCTTAAAAATTACATAAAAACTAAAGTAAATTACTAATATAATTCATAAAAGAATGGCACAGCGAATAATTTAGTACGAAACAAGATTTTTAAAGAAAATATGGAAGATCTTTCTAGTAGGTATATTAACTCTGCTAAAATAGTAAGAATTATTTTAAACATTAATTAAAATATATTAGATTGATAAATTAAATGATGATGACGACGATGATGAAGAGAATGAAGATAATGAAGATGAAAAGGAGGAGAAAATTAAATACACTAAAGACAACAAAAATATATTAGGCCTTGAGAAATTAAACTTAAAAAACTCACTAAATGATATGAAAACAAATATTAACGACTTAAAAACGTTACTTAAACGTAAGCGAGAACAAGAAAATAAGTATGAAGATAAGCTTGAACAAGAAAGTCATTTAGATATGTTAAAGTTTGATGACTACGATTTATGGACTATAAACTTAGGTCAAAAAGTAAGAATATCACAAGATAATCAACACACTACTGACTCACTTGAAAACCAGAACTATAATAATGGTAATGTTATTATTGAGGACAAAGAAGATGATGAAGATAATGATGATAAAAACTTAATGAACTCACTTACTTTTAAACAGCCACCTCAAAAAGATAAATTCTCAAGTATACTGTATAGTAAAATGAAAGAAGCATTGTTTGGGAGAAAACCTATTGATATGAAAGTAAATAATAAAAGACAAATCGGACTAACACCTGAAATTATATATAAAGTAAAAAAATACAAAATAGATATTAATAACTTACCTCAATTATCAAAAAATTTCGAAAAGATTACAATTACTAATGATGAGTATGACAAAAGAAACTTTATGTCAGACAGCAAACATAAAAAGAAGCAAAATGTAAACTATATCGAACAACAAAACCAAGAATCACTCAGACTAATCGAGGAAAAGCGTCAGAAATATAAAAATTTACCTAAAGCAAATAAAGAAAAGATGGATAATAATAACTTACATAAACACTGGATGTGGATTGTAAAGAAGGAGATTCCTAAGATGCATAAGATTTATCAAAAATTCAGATCTGATATTGATTATAATTCAAAAAGATTCTCGTTGCTATGTCAAAAAGAAGTTCGTAAGAAGTTTGCTAAGACCATACGTCTACAAAAAGAGTCTAACATGAGAGCCAAAAGAGTATCTAAAGAAGTTATTACATTTTGGAGAAGAAGAGACAAAGAATTAACTGAAATTAAAAAACGTAATGATAAATCTGAAACTGAAAAGAGAAAACATGAAGAGGACCTAAAAGAAGCTGTTATTCAAAAGAAAAGACTGGAATTTTTGATGAAACAGTCAGATTTGTATACTTTCTTTATGTGGCAAAAACTTGGACTAGATGGGGACCAGAAGCCTGATATTAATATGCCTGAAAAGCCTGATGCTAATAAAAATGATGATCCCGATAAAGAAAATAATGATAAAGATAAAGATATAGAACAAAACGAAGATGAAGATGATGAAGATCATAGCTCAAGACAAAATAATATTAATAAAAATAATAATATAAATAATGATCCTGAATCAATTATTCATAGTGTTCCACATCAACTTAACAAAAAGAAGAAAGTAATATTTGAAAGTGTTAAGGTTGAAATTGATGAAAAAGCTGCGCAAGAAGGTGTTAAAAACCTTATTAATGAACATAGAGATCATCTTAGGAAGTTTGATATGGAAACTGAGAAATTAAGAATGAGTTCAGGAGGTGATCATGGCTATGTATCAAATTTAGAAAAATGTAAACATGAGGATTTAGATCTACAAAGACTTGATAACCCAGATATTAGCGGTAGTGCCTCTCAACTTGTTGAAATTCCAAAGAGCTTTAATGGAGAACTTAAAGAATATCAATTAAAAGGTAATTATAATAAATCCTAATATTAATAATATTATTTTATAAATAGGTCTAAGATGGTTAGATAACTTATATGAACAAGGTATTAATGGAATATTAGCTGATGAGATGGGATTGGGAAAGACTATTCAAGCAATTGCTTTACTTGCACATATATCTGAAAACAAAAGTAACAATATTATTATTTACTAATTTTTATTATTTAATTAGATATATGGGGTCCTTTCTTGATCGTTGCTCCTAATTCTACATTATATAATTGGCAACAGGAAATAAATAAGTTTTGTCCTTCGTTGAAAGTTCTTCCATACTGGGGTGGAAATCGTGAAAGAAAAACATTAAGAAAATACTTAAATTCTTCTAATTTATACACAAAAAAGTCACCATTTCATGTTCTGATTACTTCTTATCAGCTAGTTGTAGTTGATGAAAAAGCCTTTAAAAATATCAAATGGCAATATATGATTTTAGATGAAGCACAAGCAATTAAAAATATCAATTCTCAGAGATGGAAATTTTTATTATCATATCAATGCAGAAATAGATTACTATTAACAGGTACACCAATTCAAAATTCTATGGCAGAGTTATGGGCCTTATTACATTTTATAATGCCAAAATTATTTGACTCTCATGAACACTTCCAAGAATGGTTTAGTAAGGATATCGAAGCTCACTCCCAAGAAAAAGGTAAACAATTTTTATAATTTTTATAATAAATTTATTAGGTGAGTTAAATCAAGAACAACTACGTAGACTTCACACAATTCTCAAGCCATTTATGCTTAGAAGGATAAAAAAAGACGTCGAAAATGAAATTGGTAAGAAAACTGAGTTCGAAATATTTAGTGATATGACTGAACGACAAAGACTTCTATACAACACTATTAAAGGAAAACTTACTAGTATTGCTGATTTATTTTCTTCAATTGATTCTAAGTCAAAAGTTGAAAATTTAATGAACTTAGTTATGCAATTTAGAAAAGTATGTAATCATCCAGAGCTTTTCGAGCGAAATATTGGTAAAGTTCCTTTAGCCTTCAGAGATTTAAGATTTTCACGAACTGCAACTTTTATTAAAGCAAACAATGTAACTGAGGTTTGGACCGATAATAACAACTGCCTTAAGTATACAATACCAAAATTAATTTTCGATGAAATTGGTGAACAAAGTGTTATTAAACCTACTCCAAAAATTTTTAACTTATATAGCTTTTATAATATAGTAAGTTCAATTTATGATAAGAAAAGTAGTTCGGCTTTCTCTCCAAGTTTATTTTCTTTCGTTGGGTTGTTTAAGTTTTCAATTAATGAGTTTATGAATCTATTAAAGATGGATACAATACTTGCTCAAATTTGCCTTGTTCATTATATGAAGGAACAATCTATAAGAAATAATTACTATTCAATGCATAAAAATGAAGATGCTTATATATACAGTCCGTTTGGTAACTTTAGTTCGAATATGGGCTTAGGAACTAATTTAGATATTCACAATTATCCCTATTATGAACAAAGCAAATTAGTTTCTTATAGACCTTCTGTTTCAATATTTATCTCAAATAAATATTTACAAGAAGAGGATACTTTCCTATTTAAGAAACAGTACTTTAACAGCACTTCAATATTTCAATCTTTACTACAAGATTCGATCACAAGTACAAAGGATTCATTATTATATAAAGAAATAAAAGTAAATAATACAATATTAACTTAACTAAATTATTAATTAAAATAGAAACATCGATGCTATATTCCATTAGTCATTTCAAGTCCAGTTACAATATTATGCTCAAGTCAAAGATTTCAGCGTCAATGGACATATCAAATGCATAATAACATTACTGAAAGAATCTTATTTGGAAGTAGTTATAAATCTAAAATTCCATCGATATCTAACAAGAAGATTCAAAATTTATTATCATTTAAAAATTCTAATACAAGTAATTAATTTAATAAAAGTTTATAGATAGTTACATTGATGAGATATTAGAAAATGGTCTTTTATCAAAATTATTTTATAAATATGAAGGCTTCGCACAACTTGAACTTCCAAACTTCCAAGGATTAATTTCTGATTGTGGAAAACTTAAATTACTTGATCAATTGTTAACAAGATTATATAGTGAAGGACATCGTGTTCTTATTTTTTGCCAGATGACTAGAATGTTAGATATACTAGAAGAATATATGTCAAAAAAGAGATATACCTATTTTAGAATGGATGGTTCAACTAATATAGCTGATAGAAGAGATATGGTAAATGAATTCCAAGTTAATCCAAATATCTTTTCCTTTTTACTCTCAACAAGAGCTGGTGGTTTAGGTATATAATTATAAAACAAACTAAATATATTACTATATATTTCAGGTGTAAATTTAACTGGAGCTGATACTGTTATCTTTTATGACAATGATTGGAATCCAACAATGGACGCTCAGGCAACAGACAGAGCTCATAGAATAGGGCAAACTAAGCCAGTTAGTGTTTATAGATTAATTACTAAAAACACTATTGAAGAAAGAATATTAAAAAGAGCAAAACAAAAGCAGAATGTACAAGCTACAGTTTATGCAGGAGGAGCATTTAAAGCAGATATATTCAAGCCAAGAGAGGTAAAGATAATAATATAAAAGTTAATTACTTCTTATAGATTGTTGAATTACTATACGGTGAAGAAGAAGTTCAAAAGATTGAAATGGAAAAGAAAATAAACCTTGACCATCCTCAAACTAATAAAGCAGAAAACTCTAACAATTCTAACAAACAATTAGGACAGGGCCATAATAATGTTAACAGTGCTAATGAAGGTGAAAACTCCAAAAAAAAGAAAAAGGGAAGTAAAGGCAAAAATAAAGAAGACAAAGAAGGAAAGGATGGAAAAGAGCCTAAAGAAGGAAAGTCAAAAAAGTCTAAAGGTGATAAAAACAAAGGAGAGACAAAGCAATTAAGTTTAAATAAAAATACTTTGGGTAAATTTGCTGTAACAAATACCGCTTCAGCAGGAACTACAGGTGTTACTCCAGGAGGAAATAAAAATATATTTTCTGTTAGAAATACTAAATCGAACGCTTTAGCAATGAAATGCGATTCGTAATAAAATATATTAACATCATAATAACCTTATTTAACTCATTTAATTTTCTAGGTCTGATGAAGAAAATAATGTAATTATAGGTGATGATGAAAATATATTAATGGATGATCAAGATCAAGACGATGATATGGATATATAATCTTAATAATATTTGGTAATAGTTTGATATAGTGATAATTAATTAAGTCTATAAAGTTAAATGCTAAATTTAATTAGTTAATAAATGTTTATAATAAATATATATTATTTTATTACAAAATATAATTTCTAATTTAAATAATGTATTAGACATTAAAATAAAAACATTATTATTTAATATTATAATAGTTAATTAAACTAATGCAAATAATTATATTTCTATATAAAAATGTCCAAATTACAGGAAATAATATAAATACTATAAATTATCTTAAGTTTTTTCCATTAAGTCTAAATAGTTTCCTCAAATATTCGACATTATTTGAAATTTTTATATTCTTTGTATCTTTTGAATTATTATTAACTTTCATAGTAACAGGACTTCCAGCACTTCCTTTCGACCACTTTTCTTTACAAAGACTATATAAATTCGGCAATAAAGTCTTTATAACATTAGCTAAATCTTTATTTCTCTCAAAACTTTCCTCATTTGGAAAACATGCTTCAACTCTGGGATTTTCATTCATTTTCTTAAAAAACTCAAGCATTGAAGCCCCAGGGAAATTATTATTACTTGCCCATAGTTCTGTACATGCTTTAAATAAATTAGGTTTAGTCTTTTCAAGCCAAGCAAGATCTTGTGGAGATAATGCAGCCTTAGGTTGACACCATACGCTAGAAGTAGGATCTTGATTTTTCAATTCAGCAGCATTAGGACCTAAGACAAAGTCTTCATTAACTGGTTGAGGTTCTTGTTGGGCATTTCCTCCATTTGCCCATAATTCTTCACAAGCTTTAAAAGTATTAGGAAGTAAGTTTTTAACAGTAGATTCGAATAAAGGATTAGAAGCTTTTGCACTTTCAAACGTTGCTTTATTACAAAATTTCATATCTGGATTAGCATCTTGTTTATTATAGTATTCAATAATGTCTGAACCTGGCATACCATTATTTGATTCCCATAAACTAGTACATGCTAAGTATTTTAATGGATATTTATCTTTTAAATGATCTAACATTTGTTCGGTTACTAAGGCTTTTGGCATACAGTCTTTGTCTGACGAGTTATCAATCATATTTGAATTTACTCTAAAAACTCTTTTATCATATTCTACTCGATTTAAATATAATGGATTATTTTTAATGTTAATATTAATCGTATCTTTTTTTAAATGGTTTTTTTTGACTTTGTGAGTTGAAATAACATTAAACATACTAATGATTGTAATAGTTAAAAGAAATAATGATGTTTTATCTAACTTCATTTTATTATAAAATTAAATAAAACTAAATAATCAATATAATAAAATAAAATTATTGAGTTCCAATAGAAAAAATAAATATATAACTATATATTAAAAACAATTATTACCTAGATGTAAATATCATATAATTTTTTGTTTTAATAATATAAATATTAGGAAGAAAAAGGTAAATGAAAAAGAATAATATGCTAATTAAAAAGAAACCTAGATTTTATAATAAGATTTCTAACGCGATTCGCCTAAAGCTTCAGATAATGGTATATAATGATATAAATAAACTAGATAATGGAAGAGAAAAAAAGTATGTATGAAGCATCGTCCCTCTTGAATATAAAATATAGTACAGCCAAAAGTTTAATCCAAATAATGAAGAGAAAAGGTACAATAATGAGGTATTTTAAGGAGAAAAAGAAAAAAGTCTTTAAAATTTACAAAGAATGTCCTTTAGGCAAAAGATGTCCAAAACCTCACATTCGACCAGGTAAAGTCCTTTTACAAAAAAAGTTAGACGAGAACAACAAAATCATCTATACTTTCAAAAACCAATGTGAAAACAAAGGAAATTTACAAAAACATCATTATCCTTACAATTTTGACAAAAAGAATAAGTTTTTATTCAAAATTGTTTCCAATGTCTCAGATCCAAAGGATATAAAGATTCAAGGAAAAAATGAAATTTTTAATAATTTTAATGTTAATCCAGTCACAAGTACTATAAAATTAATATAACTATTTAGTTAAAGGAAATGATTACTTCAATCGAAATGTAAACAACGAAAGTTTCGAGAAAATTCCTAACTCAACTGAAGATATAAATCAAAAATATGACTTTAGCAGAGCAGAAAGACCTCTAAGTCTTTCAAATATGTCTACTCTTAACAGCAGTACTTTTCTATTAAATTATGCTAATAATTCCATAGATAGATTTAATCAAAATGACGTTGGGAGACTTTTTGACAACAATAGTTTCTACCTTCTTGGAGAGATCGAAAAGCACCAGAATGTAATAAAAGACCTGAAGATGAGCATAATACAAAATAATAATTTAATAAGAAAATTAGGAGAAGTATGGAACTTCTGTTCGAGCTTTAATAAGTAGATTAAGAACTATTAAAAAGCTTCCTATGTGAGCTGAATTAATAACAGTTTGTATTTTTACATTGAATTATTTCTTTAAAAATTATAAATATAAAATTAAGTTATATTGTTATGTAATTAATAATGTTTAAAAATAAATTTGTAATATGTAATTAATATGATTAGTATATCGAAAATTAATAATAGTGTCCATAAAAATGAATACTAATAAAATTTACTTGAAATATGAACTATTTTAATGATATTCAATGCAATTAATAAGAAATACTATAAAATATATTGTTATTCTGTTATAATACACAATATTTTATTAATTTTATTATACAAATTTTCCTCATTAATAAATGTATTAAATTATTATATTGACAAATAAAAATTATATTATTTATTATATATTATATTGATTAATTTATAGCACATTAAAGTTAATTTATTTTAAAGCTCATTAATTTAATAAATGATTAAAAACTTATTTAAGTTGTCCAAAAATCAGAAGCTAACTATTTATAATGGACGTTCGATGATTTTAAAAAACCTATGTAGTAAGATAAACAAAAATATTAAAATAGACAAAAATATTAAAATTAATAAAAGTATTAAATCAGATAAACCTATTAAGCCAGATAAACTTATTTTAACAGAAACATATAAAAATATTGAATTAGAAAGTAAAAAAGAAGATAATATTTATAATTTTGATACTTCCAACTTTACAAAGAAAAGCTTTCGAGAATTATTTATTAAAATTGATAATAAAATTAGAACAAATAAAAAAATATTTCAGTTTAAAGAAGAAGTTGCTAATAATTATTTTGGAGAAGTTCCAGTTTTTCTTGCTAATGAGAAATTCATTTTAAAAGATAACAAAAAAATTGAAAAAAGTGGAGTAATATTCTTATTCACAATTTCTTTATGTTTGCATTATAACTTATTTTTCTTTATTCAATCAATAAAGTATATGTGGATAATATACCCTTATTTTTACTTAATGACAATTTCCTCTTTTTACAAATATTATAAAAACTTACTTAAAGCATCGAACAGATTGAATAAAAATATATTGAGAATATCATTAAATCGAGAAACAAATATTTCTAATATTACTTATGAAAATGGGCTTGTTTCTCCATCAACTATTAATAATATTAGAATAACATCTAAGTCAATAAAACAACTATTTTTAATTAAAAGAGATTTTGAAAATGATAAATCAAGATTTTTTATATATATAGATGTTATAGGAGCGTTAAAAATAAAAGGTTTGATTTATATTCGTGGCCGACGTGCTTTTAGGAGAAAGCTACACTATTCATATGTTAATTTTCCTGTGTTATGTTTATTAATTAGTCCTATAAGTAAAAAAATTAAAGTATTATAAATGATCTATAATGAAAATATAATTTACTATTTATTTAAAATGTTTATTGTTTATTAAATTTATTGTTTATTGCAGTTTATGTAATTTTAATATTTATTGTAGTTTATTTTTTTTAATTTTTGTTATTTTTATTTTAATTATTTAACTTATTTAATAAAATTAATTGTAATTTAAATGTATAAAGTAAGAGTTGATCAAAGACCTGATTTTGGACAATATAATTTACAAAGAAATAGATCGATGGAAATGATGGCAAGACCAGTTGACAAAGATTATCTTCCAGTAATTAATAATCTTAACCGATACAAAGATATTGAAAAAGAAAATCAAAATAATATGCAAAATCAATTAAATTTTCTTCATGATAGATCTCTTAGAGCAATACGTCAAAATAATCCTTTCGATAATGTCCCTCTCTATAATCCTGATATTCCAAACTTCTTACAGAACTACCCACAAAATTTACCTAATTATAGACCGATAAGGTACTTCTTTCAACAACCACTTAATATTCAACCTAAGTTTGCGTACCAACATAATATGGGAATTCCAATGGAAAAAGGTAAAGATGGAGTAATTAAGGATATAAATAAAGTATCTAATAAACAATACGCAAAGCCTTTAAAAGTAGATGATATGGTAAAAAAGTCAAATGAGTTAAAACACCCAAAAGCAAGTATTGAATCAAAAGAAGTAAGCAAAAAAGAAGCAGAGAAAAAGCAAAAAGAAAATAACGAAGTTTTAATTAAAGCACATCAGTTAAGGTATAAACGACTAAAAGAAAAAACAAAGGAATATTGGAAAACCCTACGTAAACTAGTAATAATAATGAATTTCTATCATATTTATAAAAGATTTATAAAAAACAAAAAGATTCATACAAACCAATCAGAAGTCTTAGATAAAACTGTACGATATCACGCATTGGAGCTTTTAAATTTTACTGTTGCTGCTATGAAAGGTCAAATTGAACAAAATATAAAAATTTATTTAACAGAAAGGCTTAAATACACTGGGGCAAAAGATAAAATAGAAGACTCTTTCTTCAGGACAAAGACTTTTATACATAATTTATTAAATATTGTTGTGTCTGCATTTGCGAAACCTGATGAAATACCTGGAAAAATCAAAAAAATAGTGCTTGATATTATATCAGAGAAGGTTCCTGCTACATGTGATTTTTATACAACGTTTGAGTTTAATCGAATTGAGTTTGACCTTAAACTTAGACTGAAAAATATGACTATTGATAGAAAGGCTATGTTAGTAGGGTTCATATTTCTTTATAGAATTTTTGTTACTGAGATAATGTCTGATATTCTTAAATATTTTCCAGATATTGTTAGTGAAGCAAGAAAAGAAAAAGAAGATTTTATTAAAATTAGTAAAGCCCAATTAGATAAGAATTACTTTGCGAAGATAGGTTTATCTGAAAATAAAAAGTTATCAGAAGTTGTAAATAATGCAGAAAACTACGGAGATGAAGTTGCCAAAGTCGAAGAAATAATAAAATACAATACTGAAATAATTACACAAATTATTGCTTTCCTAATTCAAAACACCTTTTCTCAAGAACCTAAAATTTATCGAGAATATTATAAAGAAAAGCATTTATATTTTGATATTGTACAAGATAGTGAAGAACGAGAAATATTCAAGAAATCAAGAGGTACAGGAAGAACAACACAAGGAGTATATTACGAAAGTTTAATAAAAGATGATATGATAGAATTTTACTCAGTTGATAATGAAGAATCATTACTGTTTATTAAAGAGAATTATAAATGGGTACAGCTTACTAAACATACCATATTTGGATTTTGTATAAGCTTAGTTGATAATGTTTCATAAAGGATAAATAAATATATTATAGTGATATTTAGGTAGTGATGTAATATAAATAAACTTTACTATTGCCAATATAACATTTTGAAGTATTAATAGTAATATAAGCTATAATTAAATAATATGGGTTAGTTATTAGTTTATAATGTATATTATATATTTATATATAATTTATTTTGGGGATTGGGGATTGGGGATTGGGGATTGGGCCCAATCCCCAATCCCCAATCCCCAATCCCCAA
>Ga0100379_10004920_pt1 | contig 11643 bp, 9 predicted proteins | sample CryGeymeta201503_FD_80418 | JGI IMG/M metagenome (GOLD analysis project Ga0100379, IMG submission 80418) | Groundwater microbial communities from Crystal Geyser aquifers in Utah, USA - Crystal Geyser metaG 2015-03 | ecosystem: Environmental > Aquatic > Deep subsurface > Groundwater | place: USA...
TGACAACGAGGCTAAATTGTTATATCATTAATGCGAACGTTCGCCCGAACGTTCGCATATTGCCCAGGAGAGAGATTGATGGCGCAGCGCATCACCTTGAAGCATGTAGCGGCCCAGGCGGGGGTGAGTTACCAGACCGTCTCCAAAGTTCTCAACAAACAGGTGCAGGTCTCCAAAGAAACCGAGGAACGCATCATGGAAGCCGTCCGTATCCTCGGCTACCGCCCCAACCAGGTCGCCCGCAACCTGCGCACACAGCGCGCCCGGCTGATCGGCTACACGTGGGCCCCCACTCCTCTGACCAGGTCAATACCATCCTCGACCAGTTCCTCCAAAGCATGTCCCAGGCGGCGGAAAGCTCCGGTTACCACGTGCTGTGCTTCCCCCACTACTTCGGGCAGGAGACCATCCCGGCTTACCGCGACCTGATCGATACCCAGCGCGTCGACGCCTTTGTCATCTCCAGCGTGGAAGACAACGACCCGCGTATCACCTTCCTGCAAGAACGGGGCTTTCCCTTCGTGGCATTTGGCCGCTCCAATCCGGAATGGGAGTTCCCCTACGTGGACGTGGACGGCGCTGATGGGATGCGCCGGGTCACCGAGCACCTGCTCGGTCTGGGACACCGCCGGATCGCCGCCCTGGCCTGGCCGGAAGCGTCACGCGTCGGACGGAATCGCATGGAAGGTTACCTGGGAGCCATGCAGTCTGCCGGGATCACGCCCCTACCCGGGTGGATTCAGCGCGGTGAGGGGAATTTCAAATTTGGGCTGGAGGCGGCAGCCGCTATATTGGATCAGCCTGCCGGACAGCGTCCCACTGCTATCGTCGCCTTCAACGATTACATGGCTATTGGCGCCCTGCGCGCCGCCCAGGAAAGGGGCTTGCAGGTGGGGGTGGACGTCGCCATCACCGGTTTCGATGACATTCCTATGGTGCAATACCTGACCCCCGCCCTGACCTCCCTCCGGCAGCCGATTTGGGATATCGGGCAGCGGGTGATCTCAATTCTCTTGGAAATTCTCGACAATACGCAACCAACGGATCCACACGTATTACTAGCACCACAGTTGGTTATTCGCCAATCCAGCAATGCTGTAGCAAGCGCTTAGCCAAAAAGTTCGACTAACTGTTTGCGAAAGGAGGTGGAAGATTGTAAGAAGGCATGTTGATGTTCAAATAATAAAACCGATCCATCGAATAACAAGTTCTACTAATTCATGAGGAGAATGAAAAATGAAAAAGAATTTGACTACCCTTTCTATTCTGGTGCTGGCAAGCCTCCTGCTGGTATCCTGTGGAGCACCTGCTACCGGAGTACCTGCTACACCTCAGACCATCGTGCAGACTCGGGAGGTCGTGGTGACCCAGCAGGTTCCCATTGAACGCACCGAGATTCGCCTATCGGGATGGGCTTCCAGCCCCGCGGAGACCGCCCTGCTCGAGTCGCTGCTCTACAAATTCTCGGTCGCCAATCCTGACATCGTCGTGAAATACGAGCCGATCACGGGTGACTACTGGGCCTCGCTGAAAACCATGGTCGCCTCGGCCACCGAGCCGGATGTTTACTACATGGACATCTTCCAATTCCCGGCCTTCGCCCAGGACGATGTGCTGTTGCCCCTGGATGACCTGATGGCCGCCACTGGCACGAAGCCAGAAGACTTTATCCCCACGTTGATGAACGCCTTCACCTACGAGGGTAAAGTCTATGGCATTCCGAAAGACTTCAACACCCTGGGTCTGTTCTACAACACCGAGATGTTTGACAAGGCCGGCCTGGCATATCCCACCGCCGATTGGACCTGGGATGACCTGACGGCCGCGGCCGAGAAGCTGACCGACCTCACCAACCCCGACAAGCCCATCTATGGCTTGGGCGTCCCGGCCGATGCGGGCCGCTTCCCCATCTTTGCCTTCCAGAATGGCGGCGGCATCATGAACGCCGACTTCAGCGACACGCTGCTGGACTCGCCCCCGACCATTGAAGCCGCGCAGTTCTACACCGACTTCCGCGCCAACAAGATCGGTGCTACCCCGGCGGATGTCGGCGAAGGCTGGCAGGGTACGGTGTTCGGCAAGGGTCAGTTTGCCATGGTGTACGAAGGTGGCTGGTTGATCCCATACCTGACCAGCAGTTTCCCCAACACCAAATACGGCGTGGTCGTCCCGCCGGCTGGCCCGAAGGGTGAGGGTAACCTGATCTTCACCGTCTCATGGAGCATTTCCAAGAACTGCAAAAACCCCGAGGCGGCCTGGAAGGTGATCGAGTTCCTGACCAATGAAGAGAGCCAGAACACCGTTTTAGCAAGCGGTTTCGCTCTGCCCACCCGTGTATCACTGCAGAACAGCGATTACCTGAAGAACAACCCCGCATCCGCGGCAATCTTCCAGGGCGCTTTCGAGAATGCTTACCCGTTCGTATGGGGCGTGGTTGGCTCGGACGTGAACGACCAGATGGGGAAGGCGCTCGAGCGCGTCTATCTCGAGAATCAGCCTGTTTCCGATGCTCTCAAGCAGGCCGCCGAGGCCATCCGTCAGAAGATTGCTGAAGCCAAGTGATTTTTTGACAGCAAGACAGGGACGGGCCGGAGGGAAACGACCTGCCCCTTTCCCCAATTTCACCTTATAACTTCCCCCGCTCTCTGGCGGGTCGTAGACCTGCCAGAGAGCGTATTTCAAAAAGAGAAAAACCTATGGCTGCCCAGGCTCTCCAAAAGTCGTACAAGGTCAAAAAGCGCTCTGAGGCGCTGACCGCTTACACATTTCTGTTACCTTATTTGTTTATCTTTCTGACTTTTACCGTTTTTGCCATCGGGTACGCCATTTATCTCTCCTTCACCAAGTACAACCTGCTCAAAGCCCCGCTGTGGTGGGGTCTGGAGGGCTGGCGGCGCGTTCTGGAAGACGAGCTATTCGTCAAGAAAGCTCTGCCCAACACGTTCAAATACGTGCTCGTTGTCGTGCCCGTTCAGACCGTGCTGAGCCTGGTTCTGGCTTTTGCCATGGATCAGAAACTGCGCTTCCGCCGCTTCTTCCGCACGGTCTACTACCTGCCCTCGGTCACCTCCTCGGTGGTGATCTCGCTGATCTTCGTCTGGCTGTTCAGCCCTCAGGGTGTGATTAACCAGATTCTGGGCCTTAACATCAACTGGCTGAATGACGTGCGGACTGCCTTCCCCACGATTATGATCGTCAACATCTTCACGACCACCGGAACGTTGATGCTCATCTTCCTGGCGGGTTTGCAGGATATCCCAACGGTATTGTACGAGGCGTCATCCATCGACGGGGCCAACAAATTCCAACAATTCCTATACATCAGCATCCCCATGCTGCGGCCAGTGGTCTTCTTCGTCGTCACCGTCGGGATCATCGGCTGCTTTCAGGTGTTCGACCAGATTTACGTCATGACCTCCGGCGGCCCGCTCGACTCGACCACCACCGTCGCCTACGTCATCTACAAATGGGCGTTTCGCGACACCACGGTCAAGATGGGCCAGGCGGCTGTGGCTGCCATCATCCTGACCCTGATTATCATGGCGGTTACCTTCCTGCAACGCCGCGTCATCGAAGGCGGCGGCAGTTCGACCGGGTAAACAGAGGTACTCATGAGCACCATAACTGCACCGACTACATCTGTTCGCCTATCCGACCGCCTGATCATGGTCTGGGAACGCCTGAACAAGCCCATTTTCTATACCATCCTGATTGCCTGGGCTATTCTCGCTATCGCCCCGCTGTACTTCACGCTGGTCTTCTCGTTGAAACCGGTGGCGGATGCGTATACCCCACCGCTTGCGTTCCCCATCCCATTCACACTGGACAACTACAAGACTGTCATCCAGTCTTTCAACCTCTTTCCGCGTTGGCTACTCAACAGTATTATCGTATCCTTTACCGTGACCATTTCGCGGGTACTTTTCTGCGCCATGGGTGGTTACGCCTTCGCCCGCATGGAATTCCCATTTAAGCGGCTGCTGTTCAACGCCATGCTGGTCTCGATGATGATCCCCGGGCAGGTGACGCTGATCCCCAGCTTCCTGGTGATCGGGCCGGGTATCCTGCGCGGTGGCCTCAAGCTCAGCGAAATCCCCCTTCTCGGCAGCCTGTTCACCGATTCGAAAGCAGCCATTCCCACCGGCTTTGGGCTGGTGGACAGCCTGGCAGGGGTGATTTTGCCCGGGATTGTGGCCGCTTTTGGGGTGTTCATGATGACCCAGTTTTACAAGAGTCTCCCCAAGGAATTGGAAGAAGCTGCCATGCTCGACGGCCTGGGGCGTTGGGGGATTTTCTTCCGCATCGTCCTGCCCATCAGCCAGACCCAGCTCCTCACCCTAGCGCTGCTTACCTTCCAGGGCGAGTGGAATGCCTTCATGTGGCCGCTGGTCATCCTGCGCACTCCTGAACACTTCACCCTGCCCATTGGCCTGCAATGGTTCCGAGGTGAATATTACACGCTGTACTCCATCGTGCTGGCCGGCTCGCTGTTCAACACTATCCCCATCCTGATCCTGTTCTTCCTTTTCCAGCGCTACTTTGTGCAAGGGATTGCGACGACAGGCCTCAAGGACGTGTAAAATATCAGGCATCAGTTATCAAATCGGTGATCAATCACTGATAACTGATGACTGACTACTGCCGACTGCCAATTGATGACTGATAACTGGATTCTCACCGAAACCTCGTTCGACCCCAATACCCAGCATCACCACGAGACCATTTTCGCTATCGGTAATGGCTACTCCTCGACGCGCGGCGCGTTCGAAGAGGGCTACCCCAATGACCGGCGGGCGGCGTTCGTTCACGGCGTGTTCGACGCGGCGCCCATCGTCTTCACCGAGCTGGCTAACGCCCCCGACTGGCTGCCATTCACGGTCTCGCTCGACGACGAGCGTTTCTCGCTCGATAGCGGCACGGTGGAGAGCTTCGAACGGTCGCTCGACCTGCGCACCGGCGTGCTGACCCGCACCGTGAAGTGGATTTCTCCCGCCGGGCGCGCCGCCACGATCAAGTTCGAGCGCTTCGCCTCCCTGGCGGATGAGCATATCCTGCTTATCCGCTGCCATGTTACCCCCGATTTCGAGGGCACCGTCGAGTTGCGCGCCACCATCAACGGCAACACCGACAACGAAGGCATCGCACACTGGCGCTGGATCTCCCAAGGCAGACTCCCCTCTCCCCCTGGGCCTGCGCCGAGCCGAAGTCTTGAGCGCAGCGAAGGAGCAGCCGAAGTGAGAGGGGCGGGGGGTGAGGTGCCCATCTTTCTCCGCAACCGTACCCGCACCTCCAATATTGATTTCATCTCCGCCATGCGGCTGGTGGCCGTCGCAGGCGATTGCTTGGACTCCACCTTCTGCGACGTGGAGAACGCCCCGACTCTCTCGCTGAAGATGGCCGCGCAACCCGACAAAACCATCATCGTAGACAAGTTTGTGGCGGTCGCCACCTCGCGCGATACCGCCGCCCCCATCGCAACGGCCTTGCAGCACGTCAACGCCATCGTGGATTGGCCGGCCGCCTTCGACGCCAACGCTGCCGCCTGGGCGCAGGAATGGGCGCGCACCGATGTGGTCATCGAGGGCGACGACGAGGCACAGATCGCCATGCGCTTCAACCTGTTCCAGATGCTCATCGCCGCTCCTCGCCATGACGACGCCGCCAGGGGCGGGGTCAACATCGGCGCCAAGACCCTCTCCGGCTTTGGCTACCGCGGCCACTCGTTCTGGGACACCGAAATTTTCATGCTCCCGCTGTTCACCTACACCGCGCCTCACATCGCTAAAAACCTGCTGAACTACCGCTACCAGCGGCTGCCCGCCGCCCGCATGAAAGCCCGTTTCAACGGCTGGGAGGGGGCCATGTTCCCGTGGGAAAGCGCCGACACCGGAGAAGAAGTCACCCCGCGCTGGGTGCCGCACTTCGCCGACCCGGCCAAAATGGTGCGCATCTGGACCGGTGACATCGAAATCCACATCTCCGCCGACATTGCCTACGCTGCCCACCAATACTGGCAGACCACCGGCGACGATGCTTGGTTCGTCGAAAAGGGCGCCGAGCTGATCCTGGACACCGCCAAATTCTGGGCCTCGCGCGCCGAATGGAACGCCGAGGCGGGCCGCTACGAATATAACGACGTAATTGGCCCCGACGAGTATCACGAGCACGTGGATAACGACTTCTTCACCAACCGCATGGCTCAGTGGAATTTGCAGACCGCCCTGGACGTGCTGGACTGGCTGAAGACCCACGCCGCGGCGAAAGCCGCCGAATTGGTAGACCGTCTCGACCTGACGGCGGAACGGCTGGGCCGCTGGCGGGAGGTGATCGAGAAAGTTTATCTCCCCGTGGGGGAAAACGACCTGATCGAGCAATTCGAGGGCTACTTCCAACGCAAGTATGTTGACCTGGCAGCGCTGGAGCCGCGCGACCGTTCAGCGCAGGTCATCTTCGGCATCCAGGGCTGCAACGAAACCCAAGTACTCAAACAGCCCGACGTTCTCATCCTGTTCTACCTGCTGCGCCCACACTACTCCGACGAGATGGTGCGCGTCAACTACGATTACTACACCCCCCGCACCGACCACACCTATGGCTCGTCGCTCGGCCCGTCCATCCAGGCCATCATGGCCTGCCAGGTGGGCCAGCCCGACGATGCTTACGAGCACTTCATCCGCGCTGCCCGCGCCGACCTGCGCGATGTGCGCGGCAACGCCGGCGACGGCATCCATGCCGCCTCGGCGGGCGGGATGTGGCAGGCGGTGGTGTTCGGCTTCGCCGGGCTGCGCCTCACGCCCGACGGTTGGACGGTGAACCCGCGCCTGCCGAAAGGCTGGAAGCGGGTGGCGTTCAGATTCTATTATAGGGGTAGGTTACAGGAGGTTGATGTAAAACGTGATGCGTAAAACGTAAGGGGCACATTACGCTTCACGTTTTACGTTTCACGGGGTAGATAATTATGACCATTTGTGCCTTTATCTTCGATCTCGACGGCGTGCTCACCGACACTGCCGAATACCACTACCGCGCCTGGAAGCGTCTGGCAGATGAGGAGGGCATCCCTTTCACCCGCCAGGATAACGAGGCCCTGCGCGGCATCCCGCGCCGCGAGTCGCTGCTGATCATCCTGAAAGGCCGCCCATACCCGGAAGAAAAAATCCAAGAGATGACGGAGCATAAGAATCGCTATTACCTGGAATTCATCAAGGAGATCACCTCGCGCGACCTGATGCCCGGTGCGAAGGAACTGCTGGAGGAGATCCGCGCCGCTGGGCTGAAGGCCGCCATTGGCTCGGCGAGCATGAACACCAGTGAGGTGATTGAACGGTTGGGTATCCGCTCGCTGCTCGACGCCATCTGCGACGGCCACAGCGTCGAGCGGCAGAAACCCGCCCCCGACCTGTTCCTGCACGCCGCGGCGCAGCTCGGTCTGCCGCCCGAGGTCTGCGTGGTCGTCGAGGACGCTGCGGCGGGGGTCGAAGCCGCCATCGCCGGAGGGTTTCGTTCCATTGGCCTTGGCCCGCTGGAACGCGTCGGCAAGGCCGATCTGGTGCTGCTGAGTTTGGATGGCGCACATCTCGCTGGCATTCTGGCTGCGTTGGACAAAAAGTAGAGGGCGAACTTAAGACCTTTTTTACCCAAAGGGTAAATAAGCCCCCCGACTAATCACGAACAAGGCGCTTTACTTCATCATGATCGCTTGTATCCTGCGATTGAGATAGCAGCATCGGTCTTGCATTCCACTTTTTGATGGCCTGTTCGTCAGAACCGCTATATGGACCAACCGCGCCGCAAATCCGGCAGCGGACAGCCGAATACAACAGAACGGGCTGATCGTCACCACAAAAAGGACAAGGTTTGAGGTTCTGGTGTTTGTCCATACCGAGGCCATCCTTATTACGCGCAGCGGCGCGGGCTCGGGGCACGATGGTCCCCTCTCCATCGCGCCCCTGTCCCCGCGCCATCCGGTTTTTTTAAATGCAAACTTTGATCTGGGAATAAACTTATTCGTTCTTTAATTACTATAACCAGGACCCCCAGAAAGTAAATAGGCAAGCTTCTCACATGGATAGACATTTGTAACAGTTTATGACATGAATGTCCGCCGTTTCTCCTGTCGGCGTCTTACGATTTACGCCGCTAGCGAATCTTGCGAGGTGCGTTGAAATCCTGACCGGGGTCTGACAGAGAATCAAGCCTACTGGGGATTAAACCCATTTGGTACGCTTTCGCAATGGCTGCGGCACGTGTCCGCACGCCCAGGCGCAGGTACGCGCTGGAGAGTAGATTCCGTACCGTAGAACCGGAAATGCCGAGCTGTTCAGCGATGGAAACGGTCGTACTATTCGGGTAGGCTGCGCATAACGATAAAGCCTCTAACTGGCGAGGGGTTAAATCATGCCCGGTGGGACTGTGCCGCAGATCGCGATAAGCGCCCTGGCTGAAGTAGACCCCCCCACATGCAACCATGACCACGATCTTTGCCAATTGTTGTATCGAGGCCTGGTCGTCCTTGAAGATGTAACCGCTGATACCGGCCTCAACCAGGGCTTCGATCAAGGAGGGTTGGTTGTACATGGAGATGACCAGGATATTTAGATGGGGGTAAGTCTGCAAAAGTTGGGGGACGATATGAAAAACGGGGAAGGGGGCGCGGTTCTCCGGCGAAGTCGGCACGTTGAGATCCAGGATCAGCACATCGGCCGGGTTGCGAGCCAGCAGCGGCTCAAATTCCTCCCAGAAAGCCCCGGTCGCTGCCACCTCGATCTCGGGCAGCGCAGACAGGCGATAGAGATAACCGTCAATGATGCTCTGGTGGTCTTCCAGAATCGCTATGCGGACGCGAGAAGACATATCACTTCCACTTCTCTTACACTTGCCTGATCGTCCTCTTCAAGAAATAGATTATATGGCATTCTTCTCTTTCACTTGCCGCGATGATACAAATGTCTATTACACCTCTCGCTGTTCACTTTTCATGCCAAGGTATGTAGGCGGTTATGCGCGAACCTTGGCCGGGTTTCGAATGGATTTCCATATGCCCGCCCAGTAGGTTCAAACGTTCCTCGATCCCTAACAAGCCAATTCCCATTTGGTGAGAGGTCGGAACATGATGGCTCATCCCGTTGCCATTATGGTTGCGCAATCGGCAACCATTATCATCCACCGATAAAACGATTTCACCTTTTCTGTAACGCAGCCCAACCCGCACCTGACTAGCCTGGGCGTGTTTGAGGATGTTCGTGAATGCTTCCTGAACGAAGCGATACAGACTGATTCCGACCGCGTCCGGCAGATCCGGTACCTCCTCGCCGCGATAATGGACCGGCAGTTTGGTCCGCTCGGCAAATTCACGGCAGAATTCTTTCAGGCTAAGATTGATGCCGGCAATATCAAGCACTGGTGGACGTAGACTGTGGGACAAATTGCGAATGTGGTCATTGGTTTGATCAATAAGGGCAATGGCATCCAACAAACGCTGACGGATCTGCGTGTTCTGTTCAGGCAATTCGTCAAGGATCGAGTCGAGGCTGTATTTCAACGTGATTAACGCCTGACCGGCCTCATCGTGCAGTTCACGGGAGACCCGGCGCCGTTCCTCTTCCTGGGCAGTTACAAGTTGCTGAGTCAGTTTGCGCAATTGTTCCTGGCTAGCGGTTAGACGCGCTGTCCTTTCGGCCACATGTTTCTCCAAATCGTCTTTGGCGCGTTGGAGCGCTTCCTCCGCCAGTTTGCGCTCCGAGATATCGCGCGAGACCTCTAGAACAGAAGTCACTTCATTCGCGCTATCGCGGAGTGGAACAAGCCAGGTGCTCAACCATCTCGGACCTTCAGGAAAGAGGACTTTATTCTCGCTGTACTTCGCTTCCCCTTTTTTCAGAACCTGCTCCAAACTGTTCCTCATCCGGCGATTGTCCGCCGTGGAAAAGAACCGCTCCCGTGGCTGTCCAATTATCTCGGCAGGCTGTACCCCGATCCTCTTGGCCGCGAAAGAATTAACATACTCTATTCGATTCTCGCGGCCAACAATGAAGATTAAGTCTTGCGCAGCTTCGGCCAAAGTCCGGTAACGTTGCTCACTTTCGCGCAACGCTGCCTCTGCCCGTTTGCGCTCGGAGATGTCCTGCAAAATGCCCGAACGGACGATCTGACCTTTTAGCGTTGTTGGTACGACGCTGAATTGAATATCTATGAGATGTCCGTCTTTATGCTTAAGGCGGAATTCGCCGCTGGCAGGTTTATTGATCCTCACATTCTCGGCGATGGGGCCCAACTTAGGCAAATCTTCTTCAGAAATCAACGAGAGCGTCGTTCGTCCTAACAACTCTTCCTTCGTGTACCCCAACATCCGCGCAAAGGCATCGTTTACAAATACCAATGTCCCCCTATCATCTGTAGACTGATAGATCCCATCCAAAGAGGTTTCCGCAATCGCTCGAAATCGCTCTTCACTCTCTCTCAGTTCCTGGGTCCGTTCTTCGAGCATGCTTTCGAGCTGTGACTGGTATTTTTTCAACTCCTCCGTCTTGTGGAGCAAATCAGAGGCCATTGCCAGGCGGATTTCCTCCTGCTCGCGGAGTACAATCTCGCGCGCACGCGCCGCGAATCCGGTGGACATACCGTTGAGCAAGGCAACCAGGCGGGGGTATGACCAGTGGTCTTCTTCGGGGGAGAGGCCCTCGACCAATTGTCTGGACCACAGTTCTCCCGTAACTTCCATTACGACAGGGGTAATGCAATGCAAACTTGCCAGGTTTGCACCAATTTCCCGAGCCGCGGTTGCCTCCGGCGTTTCGAGAAGCAAAAAGGCGATGACTTGATCGGTGAGTTGCAAAAACCTCTTAAGCGCCTCCGCTCTCGTCAAGAATAGACCGCCCACCGGCACGATGGCAGTGTACCACTGACGTGCGATTGTCTCACGACGCTGGTAAATGTTCTGAAGGGGATGAGGAATCGCTGCCGATTTCACTTGCTTCTTCTCATCACGGGAAAAGCATCTTATTGCTTGCGGCCTGCCCCGCAAAAAGCCATAGACCGTTCAGGCTGCTCAACGAGAATATCTTCCAGGCTTTCGGGACGCCAAAGCGGGCTCCGTACAACACCCGGCTCGACCAATTCATAGCCGTCAAACAAGCGCAAAACCTCCTCCGAGGTGCGGGAGACGGAGGGCGAACCGGCGCTGGCAGATAATCGTTCCAGTTGGGCGATCGTTTCGGCAGGAGTGCCCTCGATAGAGTAGTGTGAAATAACGAGATAACTGCCGGAGGTCAGCCGCGACCTCATCAAAGCCACACTGGCAGGAATCGGCGGATTGATCGGGGCGTTGGCGGGCATCCCTTCGATGGCGTATCTGCTTTCGCCTGCGGCGCAAGCTGGGGCGAAGGAAGAGGCGCTCATCCAGTTGGGCCCGCTTGAAAAATATCCAATTGGAATCCCGACCCGTTTTGATTTCACACGCACCAAAGTCAACGGTTGGGAGCGGACCGCGATCAATTACGGTTTGTATATTGTGAGAAAAAATGAGAGGGAAGTGCGAGTCTTTTCTGACATCTGTACCCACCTTGGTTGCCGCGTTAACTGGCATCCCGATGTTCAGCATTACATCAGCCCTTGCCACGATGGTCACTTCGACATCCTGGGCAA
>Ga0100379_10004934_pt1 | contig 11613 bp, 10 predicted proteins | sample CryGeymeta201503_FD_80418 | JGI IMG/M metagenome (GOLD analysis project Ga0100379, IMG submission 80418) | Groundwater microbial communities from Crystal Geyser aquifers in Utah, USA - Crystal Geyser metaG 2015-03 | ecosystem: Environmental > Aquatic > Deep subsurface > Groundwater | place...
GATTATCTAAAGTAATAAAGATTATCTTAGAAAAAAGATAATAAATATTGTGCGACATTTAATCAGTGAGAGAAAACCGTTAGGTCCGTCTGCCGACGAGGCAGGGAAGAAACCTAACGGTTTTGTTTGAATATTTACAAAATTTAATTTGAGTTTTATAATACTAACAAGTTCATTCAAATAAGAAAGGAGATAGATAAATGAAAGAAGCATTATGCAGGCCAGATGAGTTTCATTGGTGTATAGAATGTTGCCCTACCGAATGCCCGCTTCTAGGAGACACTAGCGATGGAAAAATGGGTTGTTTGGGCCACAATGGAAAAAAGGTAGATAAATTAACCAAGCGCTCTATCTGTTTAGAGCTTGATTGTTTGGCTGATTTTCTTCCAAAAGAGATAATCCGCCAGGCAATTTCTAAGTTACCCCCAGGACAATTTAAAATGAGCGAGGTTTTATCCCAGTATATAAAATAGGAAGGAGGATTTGCGCCTGGTGTGGGAAAGTGATGGGTAAGGCGGTTCAATAAAATAATGAATCGCCATTTTTTATTCCTTTAGATTTTTGCCGCTGTGGTATTGACGATGAATATCTCTTAAACGCTTGTTTGTCACGTGAGTATAGATTTGAGTGGTAAGAATGCTTCGGTGGCCTAAAAATTCTTGGATGGTTCTGATATCAACGCCTTGATTTAATAAATCAGTTGCATAAGAGTGGCGAATCGTGTGAGGTGTAGTAAAGATTGGCACCCCGGCTAAAATGGCGTATTTTTTGACGATTCTTTCGATGGAGCGGTTGGTAAGCCGGGCTTCAGCGTCTTTCCGGGCTCTGTAATGGATAAACAAGGCCTTTTCTTTATTTTTACGGGTTTCTAGATACTTCTTAAGCCAAGACAAAGCCCTTTCTGAAAAATAGACAGTTCGAGGATGACCTCCTTTGCCAATAATTCCAAGTTCCAAATCTTTTTTATCTCTTATATTGGCAAACTGCTCTTTGTTAAGACTTACTAATTCAGCTATTCGGAGGCCGGTTGAAAAAAGAGTCTCTAAAATAGCCCTATCCCTGAGCCCCTGGGGCGTTTTTATATCGGGGGCCAGTAAAAGCTTCTCAATTTGGTCTAAATTAAGGAATTTAACGGTTTTTTCGGCTCTAGCGTCCTTTGGGAGAGCTATTTTATCGGCAGGTAGTGAAACTATATCTTTGGCGGCAAAATAGCTCAGAAGGGCTCTTAGAGCGATAAGATAGTAGTTCTGGGTGATTTTCTTCAAGGGACGGCCCTTTTTGTCTGTATAACGAGATAAATATAAGCGATAAGCCCAAATATCGTCCGAAGTAAGTTCATGAGGCAAAAGAGCCTCTTTTTTGGTATTTTTTAACCACTCTACGAACTTTTTGAGATATTGGTTATAATCTTTCTGGGTTCTATCTGAAAGTCCTTTTTCAACTTCACAATAATCCAAAAAGTCGGGGATATGTTTTATAATTGTTTTTTCAGATTTTTTCATAAAAATTTTTATATATTTTTTAATTTTTATTTATTCTATTTTCTTATATTTTAGGACTTTCTCTCAAAGGCTATTTTAATGAAGCCCGAGAGGACCTCTCTTATTATACTCATATATAATCGTTTAATTAACATTGGGCGACTATCCATATATTCATAATATCAGGCCAAAAAGACCTGTCAAGAGCAAAAATCCCTCTCCCCTGCGCTTCCTTAATAACAAAAAAAAAGAAGAGGGCATGAGAATCATGGAAATAGCCCTCTTTTATTATTGCGTTGGTTGCCTCATCATGCGAGGCGAGTTGGTTGTAAAAGGACTAAAAGGATTAGCGGAAGAGAGGCTGGCTAAACCTGATGCAATGAGGCAAGCCTACTAAATGCAGCAACCCACTACGCCACATAGCTTGGGGACCATCGACGTAGGAAGTGATGAACCAACCTCTCCTCCACTTTTATAATAATTCTTTTTAATAAACGATGTCAAGGAAGCAAAAATTAAAAACCGTTAGAGTTCCCTATTCTAACGGTTTCTTTAAATGTCGCACAATATAGCTCAATGAATCTTCGATTCAGTTAAATGTTTCAAAATTGAAACATTTGAAAAAGATATTTTGAAAAAAAATATCTTTGCTCGAGCTTCGGCGAATCTTCGATTCGCCTTGCTACTTAATCAGTTCCTTAAATTTCTCCCAAAGAGATTTTGTGACTTCTGGTAGCTCTTCTTTCACTTCCTCTTTTTCTTTTTTAAATTCTTCTTCAATAATTGGTTTCCTTTTTTCTGCTTCTTCTTTAACTCGGGGTTCTACTTCTTCTTTAAACCAACTCTCAATTTTTGGCCAAATGTTAATTTTACACCACTGATACATTTTCTCCCAAATTGGTAAAACTTCCTCTTTCCAAATTTTTTCTAAAACTCCCGGCAATTCTTTTTCACCAACCTCAAGAGCTTTTTCCCCGATTTTTTGTGCTTCTTCCAAAGTCTCCGGCGGCTGGACTGGTTGATTTTGAGCCAAACTAAAAACTGGGGAAATCAAGCTGAAGATTATTAAAAAATTAATAATAATTTTGAATTTCATTTTAGTATTCTCCTAGCCTCATTAATTCTCTTTATTGTTTTTTCTCTCCCTAATATTTCGGCAATTTCAAAAGGACCAGCTGTGGCTTCTTTTCCAGTTAGAGCCACCCTTAATGGCCACAAAAGATATCCCCTATCCCCCGCCTTCGCTAAAGCTTCGGCGGGCAAGCCTACTTTTTTGATATCTTGAGCAAATTTATCTGCTTCCGGTACTAATAATTTTTCTAAATTTTCTTTAGTCCAATCCTCAGTTTTTATTTTAGACAATAATTTTTCTAATTTGTCAAGAGAGATTTTAATTTCTTTATCTGATATTTCTGCCCATTTTAATAAATTTTTATCATATTCCAATTTTTCTTTGAAGAAAAAAATGGTTAATTCAGAAATTTCTGACAATTTTTTTAATCTTTCTTGATAAACTGAAACAATTTTTTCTAATTTTACCAAATCGATTAACTCTTTAGTTTGGGAAATTTCATAATGAGGCGCTCCTAAATGAAATTCTTCTACTTCTTCATGAGATTTCAAAAAGCCAGCCTCAATTAAATAAGGAAGGCACAATTCGGTTAATTTTTCAACAGAACGTTGTCTAATATAAAACCCATTTAAGAAATCCAATCTTTTAATATTAAAAATTGCTCCCCCCTTTTGGACTTTTTCTAAAGAAAATTCTTTAATCAAAGAAGGCATTGAATAAATTTCCCTTTCGGTTCCCGGATTCCAGCCTAAAAAAGCTATAAAATTAATTATGGCTTCGGGTAGGTAACCTTGTTTTTTGTATTCTGAAACGGCTATTGCTCCATGCCTTTTGCTTAATTTGGTTCTATCAGGACCTAAAATTAAAGGTAAATGGGCGTAAATGGGCCTGGGAAAACCTAAAGCCTCCTGGATTAAAATCTGCTTTGGAGTATTGGAAATATGGTCTTCTCCTCTAATAACATGACTAATTTTCATCTCAAAATCATCAATGACGACGGCGAAATTGTACAAAGGGGTAGCTAAATTTTTAGCAATAGCAATATCTCCAATTAAACTGGTATCAAATTCTATTTTTCCCCTAATTACATCGTCGAATTCTATTTTTTTTGCCGGAGTTTTAAATCTAATAATTGAAGGTCTTCCTTCGGCTAAATATTTTTGAACAGTTTCTAAAGGTAAATCTCGACATTTTCCACTATAAATTGGTGGTTGGCCAATTGACATTTGATATTGTTTTTGAGCCTCTAATTCTTCCTCTGGGCAAAAACAATGATAGGCCTTATTCTCGGTCAGAAGTTTTTCTAAATACTTCGCATAGGTCTCCAATCTCTGGCTTTGTCTATATGGCCCATATTCTCCTCCAATATCTGGACCTTCTGACCATTCAATTCCTAACCATTTTAGATTTTCCAGAATGTTTTTCTCAAATTCGGGATCCGATCTCTCGATATCGGTATCTTCTATTCTTAAAATAAAAACACCCTCATATTTTTTAGCAAAAAGATAGTTAAAAAGAGCAGTTCTGGCTAGGCCAATGTGCAAAAATCCAGTAGGAGCAGGAGCAATTCTGACTCTTACTTTTCCGGGTTCAATGAGCTTAAAGCTCATTTCACCACTCGGGGTTTCACCCCGTCGGGGCTTAATGAATTTAAAATCCTCATCCATAATTTAATTTTGAAACATTTTCTCATTTTGTCAACGATTCTATAAGATAGTTAGCGATTATCTTAGCTGCCTGGGGTTTTGAGAATTCTCTGGCTTTTTCAGCCATTTTTTCCAGTTCAGAAGGATGAGAAAAGAGATATTTTAGTTTTTCTAAGAAAAAATGAGAAGTAAAATTTGATTCTTCGATTACTATTGAAGCCCCATTTTCGGCGTAGGAATAAGCATTTTTTATCTGATGATTTTGGGCAGCCTCCGGTAAAGGAATTAAAATGCTTGGTTTTCCAACAGCTGCAATTTCAAAAATACTTCCTGATCCCGCTCGAGAAACAATTAAGTCAGAAGCTTGATAGGCCCGTCTCAACTCTTCTTCTTTCAAAAAGGGAAAAAGATGATAATATTTTTCTAAATCAGGGGTAATCATTACCCTTGCCTCAGCCCTAACTTCTTTAAAATTTTTCTCTCCACATTGATGAATTATTTCAAAATTTTTTAAAAATTCTGGAAAAATTTCCAAAATTTTATCATTAATTCTTTGGGCTCCTTGAGAACCGCCCAAAATTAAAATCACTGCCTTTTGCCCGATTAATTTAAAAAATTCCTTGGCTTCCTCTTTTTTACTCTCTAAAATTTCTCTTCGAATTGGATTTCCAACTAAAATTATCTTTGAGGGTTTAAAATATTCGGTTCGAGGAAAAGAGACAAAGATTTCTAAAGCAAGTCGGGAAATAAATCGATTGGCCAATCCCGGGGTAATATCTGATTCGTGGAGGAAAATTGGAACTCTTAATATCCAACCTGCCACAGCTCCAGGGAGGGAGCCAAATCCTCCTTTACTAAAAATTAAATCCGGGGCTAAAAAGAAGAGGTAAAAAAAGCTATAGATAATGCCAAACGGAATTTTAAATAAAATATCGACCAGATTTTGAAGAAAACTTTTCCATCCCAAATACCTTCTAATTTTTCCAGCCAATATTGTTTTTACTTTTATTCCTTCTTGAGAAAGTAAAATTGAACTAAACTCGTCTTTTGGGCCAAGGTAAAAAAATTTAACTCCAATCCCTCCTCCACCCTCCCGGAGGTCCCCCCGGTCTTCCTTTTGATAAATCCTCCTTATTTCTCTGGTAATCCCAATTATTGGTAAAATATGTCCGCCGGTACCACCACCGGTAAAAACTATCTTCATTGCTATGTGACAATTTTTAATTGGTATTCTTTGATATATTTAATAATACCCCTACCCCTACTAATTCACTAATCAGGGCTGAGCCGCCGTAACTAATAAATGGTAGAGGAATTCCAGTTAAAGGTAAAATTCCTATCATTGAGCCAATATTAACAAAAGCCTGGAGAGTAATCCAGAAGGTAATTCCAAAAGCACAAAATTTAGAAAATTTATCTGCGCTTTGTTTCCCAATTTTTAAACCTCGCCAAAAAAAGGCGAGATAAAGTAAAACCAGAATAAAACTTCCAATAAATCCAGTTTCCTCAGCAAAGATAGCAAAAATTGAATCGGATATTGAGTGGGGTAAAAAACCAATTTTTTGGCGAAACATCCCTAAACCTAAACCCAATCCAAAAATTCCACCCGACCCTATGGCAATTAAAGCCTGTTTTATTTGATAACCGATTCCTGTTGGATCAATTTCCGGATTTAAAAAAACTAAAAGACGGTTGATTCTGTAAGGAGCAAGTTTGATTATTGCAAATAAACTCAATATTCCCCCAAAAATTATCAAAATACTGTGCCAAAGAGGAGTACTGGCTAAAAAATACATTAAAATAGCTGAAGCGACAATTACGCCTAAAGTACTGATATCTGGTTGAAAAATTAAAAGTAAACTAACAAAAATTATAACGATTAAAAAAGCAATTAAAGTTTGACTAAACCCTTTCTCAGCCTGCCTGGAACCTGATTTTCGCTGATCCGGGGCGCGACTGGTTAACCAGGCAGCGAGATAAAGTATAAAAGTTAATTTTAAAAATTCTGAGGGCTGAAAGGAAATCGGACCTATGCTTATCCATCTAGCGGCACCTCGGGCCTCAGCGCCAATTTTTGGCAAAAAAACAATTATCAGTAATACTAAACTTATTAAGAGTAAAACTGGAGCCCATTTTTTTAAAGTCTCAAGCCGAATTCTAAAAGCTAAAAAAGCTAAAATTACCCCTGGCAGAAAGCCAAATAATAACTGATGATTTAAGAAATAAAAGGTATTTCCAAATCTTTCTTGAGAAAGGGAAGCTGAAACACTGGCCAAAATTAAAACCCCTAAAATTAAAAGAACAGCCGTAACAATAATTAAAATATAATCAGGACGATGACCCTTCATTAGTTTATTATATCACCCTTTAGCAAACTTTTTCACGTATTTTTTAAATAAATTACCTTTTTCTTTGTAATTCCTAAAGATACTAAAACTGGTTGAAGCACAGGATAGAAGGCAAATTTTCCCTTTCCGAGTATATTGATAAGCCAACTTTACGGCATCTTTCATATTTTGGACTAAAAAAGCCCTGAATTTATTTTTTCTTTTTAAAGAAACTATTTCTCGCCAAATTCCTTCTCCTGTAGTAGGAAACAAAATCAAATTTTTTATTTTACTTTTTAATATTCTTTTCGCTAAATTTTTAAAAGAAATCCCCCTGTCAAAACCTCCTAAAAATATGGTTTCAACATTATTTCCCAGACCATCTAAGGCAGCAATTGTTGTTTCTGGTATTGTTGACAAAGAATCGTTGTAAAATTTTATTCCTTTGTAAGTCCCAATATATTCTAACCTATGCGGTAATGGTTTGAAATTTTCAATTGTCTTGGCGATTTTTAATGATGGTAGCCCAAATATTTTCCCGACAGCGACAGCTGCCATTATATTTTTTAAATTGAATTTCCCAACTAGAGGAATTCGTATACCCGCCCCGTTAGAAATCGAAGATTTTCTAACGGGGTGAATAAGAAATTCGTAATTCGCCGGGATAGGAATTTTTTTGGCTTTCGATTTTTTAGCGATTTCTCTAACAATTTTATCTTGAGAATTATAAACCAAATAGTCATTTTCATTTTGATAGCGGGTGATGTTGGCTTTAGCTCTCACATATTCATTAAAATTTCGGTAATAATCCAAATGCTCTTGATAGATATTCAAAAATACAGCGATGTGGGGTGATTTTTTTAGATTATATAATTGATGACTGGACAATTCATAAATGTAGACATCATTCGGAGTAGCTGAAAACAAAAGATTTGACACCGGTTTTCCAATATTTCCGACCAAATGAACTTTGATGCCGCCCCTTTTTAAAATTTTGTAAATTAAAGAAGTAGTTGTACTTTTTCCTTTAGTCCCCGTAATCCCAACAATTTTACCAGGGCAATTTTCAAAAAAAATCTCCGTCTGCGTTGTAATTTTACCGAGAACTGTTCTCGGCAAAATTTTAAAAGGAATTCCCGGTGATTTTAAAACAACGTCATAATCTCTTATTGCCTTAAGGTAATTTTTTCCCAAATACAATCTAACATTTTTATCTGGCTTTTTTATTTCTTCTGACTTATCAGCTATCCCCAATACTTTCTTTGGAAATAATTTCCTCAAAAACAAAAAATTATCCATCCCTTCTCTTCCGAACCCCAAGATTAAAACTTTCTTGTTTTTTAGTTCTTCCAACATCCTATCTTTAAAATAGCATACTTTTTTGTATTTTAAAATAATGAAAGGGCAGTTTTTATGCCCATTGTTTAAAATTGGAGCTGGGGAAGGATAGAAAATAGGCGGGAGTGAATCGTCTAAGAAATCTGCTCCTTCCCCAGCATATAAGAAACTATTATAATTATAGCAAGCCCAAAAATTTTATCAAGAGGCGGCATCTTTTAATATCTTTTCATATTCTTTCGATAAATTATTTTGGTTATTCCAGGAATCTAACAACTTTTTTGACTCCTTTTCTATATTAGGATATTTTGGTAAAATTTTCTTTTCAAAATAACTTAATAGAAATGGCAGTTTAGTAGAGACCCGGTCTCTACTTTTTTTCCAGCTGAGGTAGAAGGCGATGAGGCTTTCTTTTTTGGTGCCGACGCATTCAAGGGGTTTGAATGCCCGTTCCCCTATCAGCTCTTGCATTATTGGTAAAAGATTTTCGTCTACAAATAAGTTTTTCTTAAATATTTTTAATAATTCTTTTTCATTAACAAATGGATAAAGGCAGGCCCAGGTAAATAGACATTTCGAACATTTTCCACACCATTTTTTGGCAGGCAATTTGGTCCCGGAAGCAGTTTGATAAGCAACGTTACAGCTTAAAAAAGCAGGAAAATACTTGGGATATTTACTGAATAATTTGGCAATTTGAATTTCATAAAGCGGCCTTAAAAAACTGAAATACTCAATGACCGAGCTTCTGCGAAGCGGAAGCGAAGGTGGAAAAGAGGATTTATCCTCTTTGACTGCTGAGGTTAAATATTTTTTCGAATAATCTCTAAATTTTTTCTCAAATTCAAAACTTTTCGACCATTGATGATTAATTATCTTTCCCAAGTATTTTACATTCCCCTCATTTGAACTTCTTTCATTTGAAAAAGCAATGTATTTGTAATTAAAAATTGCTGCACACAAAACACTTAAAAAAGCTAAATAGGCAGAAAATGGCGTATGGCCATTCAAAAAACCTTGGCGATTTAATTTTAGTAATTTTTCATCAATTTTTCTTTGGACAATAATTGGACTCCGGCAACCAGCAATTTTCGTTATTCTCTCAGCTGCCTCAGTTGGATTTAAAGAGAAGCATTGAATATCTTTTTTAGCTTTTTTCAAGGTTTCTAAAGTCACCACCGAATCTTTGCCGCCACCCACTGGCACTAGAATGTCACTACGCGACCCGGCCGCGTAATCTCTACGTGACCCGGCCGCGTTGATGGTAGAAATGTTGAGGAAATTTGGTTTTCGGAAGTTGATTTTGTTTTCATAAAAAAATTGGCCCATGCCATTGATTATTAAGTCTTTCCACCAGTCGATGAACTTTCGTTCATCTCCACCCTTCGCTATGCTCGGGTATTTAATTTGCTCTTGGTTTAGTGGGCCAGCTTTAATTTCGATTTCTGGTGAGCAAGTTGCCTTCCAATAGCTTGGAATTTCCATTAAGCCCAAATTAAAAATTAAATTATCTAATATTCTATCCCCTATTTTTGCCAGCCGGGATTTGTCGACATTTTCGATGACTACTTTTGGTTTAAAATAAACATCAGGCTTAATTTTAAAATCAAAAAAAATCTCTAAATTATTGCCAGAGATTTCATAAGAGTATTTTTCGTAAATAAACTTCGGATATTTTTTTCTTAAAAAATCTACTTTTTCCATCTTGTTTAAAATGGAGTTTTAAACATTTAGCCGAGCAGTCTTATGGCTACACCTAAGATAGCAAAGACGATATTAATTATCCAAAATCTCATTGTTACTTGGTAAGCTGGCCAGCCTCGGGCCTCAAAATGATGATGGATTGGAGTGGAAAGCCAGATTTTCTTTTTTCGAAATTTTTTAGATAATAACTGTAAAATTATTGAACCTACTTCAATTACCATTAAACCGGCAATAATTGGCAAAACTACCACTGAATCGGTTAAAAACGAAACCACGGCCATGGTTGAAGTCAGGGCTAAAATTCCGGTTTCTCCCATATAAAATCTGGCTGGCGGAATATTAAACCATAAAAAAGCAAAAAGAGTGCCACAAATTGCGATACAAAAAGTGGCAAGGTCTACTTTTCCCTGAGAAAAGGCAATTATTGAAAAGGCGCCAAAAATTGATGCAAAAACGCCACCGGCCAATCCATCTAGTCCATCGATTACTCCGCCGGTCCAGGAAGCGACCATTACTAAAGCAAAAAAAGGAATTATCCAAAGCCCGAGGGTAAAATCGATTCCTTCTGGAAAATTAAAAATTAAAGGAACGTGAATGGTATCCCAACCCAATTTATAGTAAAACCAGAGACCTCCGACTAATCCGATTAAAATGATAATTAACAATCTTCTGGTGAACCCCATTCCTCCCCCAATATATTTTCCTCGACCGGTAACCTGTAAAACATCATCAGCTAATCCAACAATTGATGCTATCACCAAAGTAAACAGGGGCAGCCAGGTTTCGCTTCGAGATAAAAAATTTAATTTTCCTAACCACCAGGGATGAGAAAAATAAGAGAGAGCAAAAAATAAAAAGATAATAAAGAGTACCGAAACCCAAATTAATGCTCCTCCACCCCGAGGCACGGTTACCTCTCTTTCTTTGTGCAGGGAATAAAAAACTTCAGCCGTATCCCCGGTAATCGTTTTTCTTCTGGCTTCTTTTTTCCAAAATTTGATTTTGTGCAAGAACTTGATTAAAACCGGAGCCAATAAAAAAGCAATTCCGGCTGTCAAAGCGGCAATACTCAGGAGCCGAATAACGTTAAATGTAAAAATACTCATAGACCGAGCCCCGCCCTTTCCTTTCTTTTAGAAAGGGCGGGGCGAAGGTGGAAATGAGCAAAGCTCATTGACTAATAGTTAGCCAATTAATCAGTTTTTGCATTTCAGTAATCCGAGCCTCAACCGATTGAGCTCCTAAAATCACATTGATGAATTTACTTCCCTTTTTGTCTTCCAGAACTAAAAGCAGACAACCTCCGGCTTTCTCTGTATAGCCGGTTTTGCCTCCGATTATTTTAGTTCGTTGGTCGAGAGATTCATCAAACAAAAATTCATTAGTGTTTTTCAATTCGGGCCCGTAAAGATTATATATGGGAGTAGAAAGAATTTCCCAAATTAAAGGTTTTTTAAATAATTCTTTGGTTAGCTTCACTAAATCGTTGGCAGTCGAATAGTTGAATTGGGTTGTGAATTTGTCTTCTTCAGGCTCCAGACCTGTTGGGTTAAAGAAACGAGTGTTTTCCAGATTCATTTTCTGGCTAGCCAAATTCATTAATTCCACGAATTTATCCTGATTCATTCCTTCATAATCATTCGCCAGGGCAAAGGCTGCATCATTACTCGATTCCATTAATAAAGGATACAGAAGATATTCTACGGGGTAGATTCTTCCAATTGCTAATTTCCCGAAATCCCCCTCCTGAGAAACTGCCTCTTTTGTTATCTTTATCTCCTTCGAAAGGTCATAATTTTCCAAAACAACAAAGGCTGTCATTAATTTAGTCAAGGAGGCGATCGGAAGAGGCTGATTAATGTTTTCATCAAAAAGAATCTTTTCAGCCCCGATTTCATCCAGTTTTACCGAAATAGCTGCTTTGACTTGGAGGTCGAGTTCTGGTTTTTGGGGCTTTGGCGAAATTTTCACAAAAACTATCTCTTCAAAGGGCTGAGAAATTTGGGCATAAAAATAATTTTCCAAGTTTTCCTGGAAAATATTTA
>Ga0100379_10004936_pt1 | contig 11612 bp, 7 predicted proteins | sample CryGeymeta201503_FD_80418 | JGI IMG/M metagenome (GOLD analysis project Ga0100379, IMG submission 80418) | Groundwater microbial communities from Crystal Geyser aquifers in Utah, USA - Crystal Geyser metaG 2015-03 | ecosystem: Environmental > Aquatic > Deep subsurface > Groundwater | place: USA...
GCGTCTTCGATATGCAGGGCAATTTCCTCAACCGTGCAGGCTATTCCGACGGTGATCTGGCCAAACAGATTGTGTACTCCATTTATCGCCTGCATTTCGGCAATTTTGCCGGTATGGGCAGCAAGCTGCTTTATTTTGTAATGGGGCTGGCCCTCACCGTTGTCTGCGTCAGCGGCATTAATATCTGGCTGAACCGGCGCAAACACGAAGACCTGCTCAACCGCTTATGGGTGGCGGTGGTGTGGGGCGCACCGCTGGCCATTACCGTCTCCGCCATCAGCGGCGTGTTAGCGCGCTGGCCATCGGTAATACCCTTCTGGGGCGTGCTGCTGGCAGCGCTGGTGCTTGCGATAATTGTTCACCCAGCCGCCCGGTTCCGGCGTCAGATTCAGCTTGCCGGAATACTGGCCGTATTCGTGCTGTTGGCAGGCTACGCCATTCAATTCGGGCTGGCCGCCGCCTTCGGTGCAGGATTACTGCTCACCTGCGGCCTGTTGGTATGGGCGCTGGTGCTCGGAATTTTTGTTATACGCAGTTCAGGGGCTGGGGTAGGAAAAACCGGGTAAAAAAAGGGTAGGGCAGGCGGAGAGGGAATTGCTATCGGACACCTTGTCAGTTTGACTTTGGTGTCCGTTAAAGCGGGGGAAGATCAAGGTCGGACATGACAACCTTGTTAGCTTTCATAACCTTCACATAGGTTCTTATTTTCTTCAGAGGTCTTTTTATACCAACCGTCGAAGTAGGTATAAAACGTTACAATACTTTCACAAGCCCCCATGCGATAGGTTGTAACTAGCTCCTGCCACCCGTTAATAGACTTTCCTGTTAGATTAACGGAGTTACCAAATAATTCACCCACATAAAAAAAATTAGCAGATTTTACATCGTATGACAGTATGTGGTAAGCACAATTTCCGGTTGCACCACAATGATCCAAAGTATATACATTAAACTCTGTCAATCCATCATAATTTAAGTCAAAAGGAGCATCATTACTTCCTAATACTTCCAATTCAAAGTTCTCAATTTTATCGAGTTCTTTATCAGATTTTTTTAACAGCTTATCTATATCTATATCTATATCTATATTTTCTTTTGCAAGCTTAAAATTTGGTATATTACGCTCTAGTTCACTTAATGTTTTGTAGTTGTATATTCCACTATTGCCTTCAACAGCCTCAACTGCTTTTTCACTGTAGATCGTCACATAAATTGAAAAGATCATCCACACAAATGAAGGCATTCCAAACACCCAAAACCCAATGAAGGTCAACTTACTTGGAACGCTCCATGATTTCCATTGTCTTTTAGATGGCAAAATTAATTTTTTATACTCTTCCATTACCTGAACCTTGGGTTTAGCTAACGCCCCGCTAAACGGCGAGCGTTAGCGAGTCCGGTGGAGGCCACGCTTTTTGTGGCCGTAACGAATTTGAGCGGCTTGTTATGAGTTGCCATTTAGCACCTCTGTCTCTGAGAAATCGACCTTCCAGATATCGAGTTCGTAAGGCATGCCTTCTTTATCTAGGTACAGGGATGCGATAAAAGGAACCCCATCATTATCAGTGTGCTGCTCTTCTGCTACTTGCGAACCAAAAGACCTTAACTCATGATTCTTACCAATTTTTAAGCTACCCATCCCACCGTCATTCATTGGCTCTACTTCTAACGTAGTTGCACCAAAATCTAACCTTGCCTTTTTTAAAAGCAAACTCAGAATCTGCACTTCCTTTGATGAAGGGCTTCTCATCACTTTTTACTCATAACAGTTTCTTAGTAGGCATGCTCATTTACACACCTGTGTCCTTGTTCAAGGTCCGAGTCTAACCCACTGTCACCGCTGCGAAAAGCGTCGCTAATGACATTGCTATCAGGCCATAAACGCGCACGCACACTATCACTCGGCCATCGTTTTACACTTTGCGCACTATCCCGTTAAGCAATCCGTTAACCCATTGATTTTGCAGGGCAGACTCTTCACTGTTGGCAGACAATCCGCGCATCGTTATTTTGACACCGGCGCGTAAGTGCGCACGATTCCGGCCGTTTATTAACATAACCTGGTGGTCTGTTCAGTCGTCTGGTGCGCAGTCGTCTGCTGCGGTGTTTATTACTGCGCCCAGCAGCCCCGACCCAGCTACACTATTTTTATATATTGCGGAGGTGCTTATGCGTATTGGTGTCCCGAAAGAGATTAAAAACCATGAATACCGGGTTGGCCTGACCCCGGACAGCGTGCGCGAGCTGGTGCATCGCGGTCATGAAGTCTGGGTGCAGCAGAACGCAGGGGCGGCCATTGGCTTCAGTGATGACGATTATCTGAGCTGTGGGGCAATGGTCGTTGATGCTGCGGCTGAGGTGTTTGATAACGCCGAACTGATCGTTAAGGTCAAAGAGCCGCAGCCGGAAGAAATCAGCCTGATCAGTGCTGAACATACGTTGTTTACCTATCTGCATCTGGCGCCGGACCCGGCACTGACACAAGCATTGATAGCAACCGGTGCCACAGGCATCGCCTATGAAACCGTCACCGATAAAGCCGGGCGGCTGCCATTATTGGCCCCGATGTCAGAAATCGCCGGGCGCATAGCCGTTCAGGCCGGTGCCCGCAGTCTGGAGATGGAAGCCGGCGGACGCGGGGTGTTGCTGGCCGGAGCGCCGGGTGTGCCGGCTGGCGAGGTGGTGATTATTGGCGCCGGTGTCGTGGGGCGAAATGCTCTGGCTATCGCCGTGGGCATGGGCGCGCAGGTCACCGTGCTCGATACCTCGATGCAGGCGCTGCGCGAGCTGGATCAGCATTACGGCAACCGCATCCAGACCCGTTTTTCTACCCGCACCGTATTGGATGAGTGTCTGCCCAAGGCCGATCTGGTGATTGGTGCGGTATTAATTCCCGGTGCTGCAGCGCCGAAACTGGTGCTGCGTACCCATCTGGAAAGCATGAAACGCGGCGCGGTGATCGTCGATGTCGCCATCGATCAGGGCGGCTGTGTGGAAAGCGCACGGCCAACCACCCACAGCAATCCAACCTATGTCGACAGCGGCGTGGTGCACTACTGCGTTGCCAATATGCCGGGGGCGGTGGCCCGCACTGCCACGCAGGCGCTGAACAACGCTACCTTGCCCTTTGTACTGGCGCTGGCGGGTAAAGGCGTTGAGCAGGCGCTGCGTGATGACCCTTATCTGCGTATGGGCCTGAACCTGTGTCAGGGCGCGCTGACCAGTGCGGAAGTAGCGGCCAGCCAGGGCGTGGAGTACGTGCAGAGGGAAACGCTGCTGGGTCTGTAAACTCCGGCAATGACCGTTTCGTTTTGTGGGCAGTGCCCACCCTACATCCCGCAATGACGTTTAATTTACCCCCGGATGACGATGAATTTATCCGTAGGAGCGGGCCATGCCCGCGAAATTAAACGCCGCGTTTATTTGAAGATATGGCCATTCCCCGTAGGAGCGGGCCATGCCCGCGAATGGAAGGGTGGAATCGTTTTTCCGCCCCGCAATGACAGTTTCGTTCTGTGGGCGGTGCCCACCCTACATCCGCGCAATAACGTTAAATTTATCCCCGGATTACGATGAATTTATCCCCGGATGGCAATAAATTTATCCATAGAAGCGGGCCATGCCCGCGAATGGAAGGGTGGAATCGTTTTTCTCCCGGCAATGACGGTTTCGTTCAGTGGGCAGTGCCCACGCTACTTTCTCGTGGCTCTCAAGTCTGGTCTTCTCTGGTACTCTATGGCCTGCCAACCACTTGCCCGCAGGGAAAGCATGTTCCGCCTCTATCATTCCAACGATCTTGAAATTCTTAAGGGCATTCTTGTCCATCAGATGCAGGAATCACCCGTCGGCCCCTTTGGTCAGGAAGCCATTCTGGTGCAGAGTCAGGGCATGTCGCACTGGCTCAAACTGCAGCTGGCTGATTCGCTGGGGATCGCCGCGCAGGTGGATTTTCCGCTGCCCTCAAGCTTTGTTTGGCAGGTGTTTAACCGCCTCAAGCCGGAACTGCCGGAACGCTCTCATTTCGATAAACAGATTATGGCCTGGAAACTGGTGCGTCTGTTGCCAGCGCTGGCAACACAGCCGGGCTGTGAAGCCATTGCCCATTATCTGCAGAACGATGCCGATGGCGTGAAGTGTTATCAGCTGGCGCAGACCATCGCCGACGTGTTTGACCAGTATCTGGTGTATCGCCCCGATTGGCTGCTGAGCTGGGAGCTGGGCGAGGATGAAGTCGCCGATACACAGGTATCGGCGCATCCGTGGCAGCCGCTGGTGTGGCGGGCGTTAGTGGCCGACAGCGCCAGGCTTGGCCATTCACTGGATCACCGCGCGCGCCTGCTGCAGGAGCTGGAACAGCTGGTGCAGGCTCACCCAGAGCGTCTGGCCGATCTGCCCAAACGGTTGTTTGTGTTTGGTATTGCGGCGTTGCCGGGTAGCTACTGGCAGGTGTTGCAGGCGATTTCGCCGGTGATTGAAGTGCATTTCTTTTTGCTGAATCCGTGCAAAAACTTCTGGGGCGATATTGTCAGTGACCGGCAAAAAATGCGCATCTTGCGTGATAATCCGGATAGCGCCCACCTGCTTGATCGTGGCAACCCGTTGCTGGCTTCCTGGGGGCGTTTAGGGCGTGATTTTCTGACGCTGGTACATGAAACGGCCGAGCAGTACGAAGGCCGGATTCAGGATGTGGATGCCTATTTAGAGCGGGAGCTTGAACCTGAATCACAAACGCTGCTGGCACACCTGCAGCAGGACATTCTCACCCTCACTGATCGTCAGCAGGGCGCGTTCAGCAAAGAGGCTCAGTTGCACAGCCACTTTAAACAAAGCGTCGCGCCTGATGACGGCAGTGTGCGCTTAATCAGCGCCCACAGCCCGCTGCGCGAAGTGCAGCGCCTGTACGATCAGATACTGTATTGGCTGGATAACGACCCTGAACTTAAACCGCGCGATATTGTGGTGATGGTGCCGGATATTGACCAATATGCGCCGTATATCGATGCCGTATTTGCCAGCAGTCGTGCCCGCACGGAAAACGGTGCGGAATACCGTATTCCCTGGGCCATCGCCGACCAATCCATGGCGCAGGAAGATGCGCTGATCGACAGCTTCCTCAGTCTGCTGGGTCTGGCCGATTCACGCTTGCTGATCACCGAAGTGCAGGACTGGCTGGATGTCGCCGCCATCCGTAACCGCTTTGCCATTAGTGAAGATCATTTATCGTTACTGCGTGACTGGCTGGCGCAGGCGCAGATCCGCTGGGGGCTGGATAGCCAGCAGCGCGGGCAGCTGGGCCTGCCGGCCTTTGAACAAAACAGCTGGCGCAAAGGTTTACGCCAGCTGTTATTGGGGTATCTGACGCCGGACAGTCGTCAGGACTTTATGGGCGATTTTCCGGTGGCGGCCACCGAAGGCAACGAAGGCGAATTACTCGGCCATTTAATGGCCTTTATCGACGCCCTGGAACACCGGCAGAAAGTACTTTCATCCGGTCATTGCTCAGTGGCGCAGTGGTCGGATGCACTGCAGAGCATGCTTAACGACCTGTATCTGGCTGACAACACCGAACAGAACTCGCTGCAGCGCATCCGCGATGCCATTCAGCGCTGGCAGGAAGAGCTGACGCTGGCCGGTTTTAACGGCGAATTATCCGCACCGGTGGTGCGCAGCTGGTTTAACGAACAGTTAGGGCAGCAGGGCGGCTGGCAGCGTTTTCTCGCCGGGCCGGTGAACTTCTGTACCCTGATGCCGATGCGTTCTATCCCGTTTAAAGCGGTGTGCCTGCTGGGGATGAACGATGAGGATTATCCGCGCCGGGTAACACCGGTGGGCTTCGATTTAATGGTATCGGGGCGCAGTCGCCGTGGTGACCGTTCGCGCCGCGAGGATGACCGTTATCTGTTTCTGGAGGCGGTGTGTTCGGCACAGGATTATCTGTACATCAGCTATCGTGGCCACGATGTGCGCGAAAATGCCGAATTGCAGCCGTCGGTGCTGGTGGCGGAATTACGTGATTATTTATGCGATGGCTATTGTCTCGAAACTGACCGGCAGCAGCCCCATCAACAGAGCCGCAGCACCATGCTCAATTGGTTGCAGGAAGAATTACCCTTGCAACCCTATAACCGTCTGGCGTTCAGCAATGATCATGGTGATGCAGTGCGTCATGTGCGCAGTTACCAGCAGGTATGGGCAGAAGTTGCCGCTCAGCAGAGCAGCCCGGCCGATGCGGAAAACGATCATTTCTTCAGTGAGCCGCTGACCATTCCGGCGGATATCGATACCTCGCAGGTTGCCTGGGAAGACGTCAAACAGGCCCTGGCTGACCCGTTAAAATACTTTGTCACCCGGCGCTTAAAAGCCTCGTTCGATGTGTACTGGCAACAGCACGAAACCGAAGAACCTTTTGCTCTTAATGGTCTGGATTTATATCAGCTGAAAGACGACTGGCTGCAATTGGCCATGGCCGATATTCAGCAGGGCCACGCTGAAGAATTAAGCGATGAGCTGGCTTTTACCCGCCGCCAGCAGGCGTTGGGGCAGTTGCCGGTGAATGCGCTGGGGAAAGTCTGGAGTGACAATCTGATTGATTACTCACGCCCGCTGGCACACAAAATTGTCGCTTTATCCGAATTCCGTATGGACGTCCGGGCGCTGACGCTCACGCTGGAACAAGGCCCGGAGGAACCGTGCAGCGTCCACGGTGAATTGCAGCAGGCCTTTGTGCAGCAGCCAACGGATAGCACCGGGTATCTGCTGTATTACCGCGTTGGGGATTTGCGTGGCCGGCATCTGCTGCAAGCCTGGCTGGATGCTCTGTTGGTTGCCGCGGCAGCACCCGGCACAATCAGCCATGTCTGTTTGCTGGGACTGAGCAAAGACAAAGGCTCTGTCTGGCTGCGCGAGGTGCAGTTGGCGCTACCCACCGGGGAAGAAGCCATTGCTTTAGTCCGTCAGGCCGTGGCGTGGTATTGGCAATGCTGGTGTGAACCGCTGGCGCACTTGCCCGATACGTTGTGGAGCCTGATTCAGGCGCAGGAACGGATCAGCGAAAAACACGCCGACGATGCCAACGCACAGGCCGATGCCATGCAAAAAGAAATCAGCAAATTAGTGGAGCAGGATTTTGGCGAACTGGCGTCGCCTTATCTGCAGCGTTGCCTGCCGGATTTTGTCGCGCAACTGCAAAGTCAGTTACCTGATCAGTGGCTTGCTGAGCAGGGCATTTTGCTCACCAGCCTGAAAAAACACATAAAAACCGATGAGCTGCATAAAGATTCCGCTGCCAGCTACAGTGGAGGAGAAGGCGCATGAAAACCTTATCCATTCCTGATTTTCCGCTGTACGGTCAGTCGCTGATTGAAGCCAGTGCCGGTACCGGTAAAACCTTTACCATCACCGGTTTGTATAACCGCCTGATTCTGGGACACGGCCGCGAAAATGGTGAACGTCTGGGCTGTGATCAGATTCTGGTGGTGACTTTTACCCGTGCCGCCACCGAAGAGTTGCGTGGGCGTATCCGCCAGCGTTTGCGTGACACGCTGGAAGATTTATTGTCACTGGAAAACGGCCAGCCGATTAACGATCAGCAGCTGCAATATTTACAGCAGTTAGCGGCTTTACAAAACAACGATGGCCAGCACAGCGATATCGACAGCCTGTGCAAGCAACTGAAACCCTGGCTGCAAAGCAATCTGGCATTAATGGATGAAGCGGCGATTTATACCATTCACGGTTTCTGTCAGCGCATGCTGAAACAGTTTGCCTTTGACAGTGGTGTGGTGTTCAGCGCCGAACTGGTACTCGACAGTGACAGCTATTTGCAACAGGCCTGTGAAGATATCTGGCGGCAGCAGGCGTATGCCCTGGATGAACAGCAGGGCCGTTATTTAATCAGCCGTTATTCCGGCCCGGATGATGTACTGGCGAAAGTAAAAGCACGCATTAACCGTCCGGATATGACGGTGATTCCGGCTCTGTCAGTGGCGGGTTTAGCCAGCGTCTGGGCAACCGCCGAGGCAGCGTTTGAGCGTGCTCAACGGGCCTGGAACAGCACCAGCGATGCCGATATCCTGCAATTAATTACCGACTCCGGGCTGGATAAACGCTCTTACAGCACGCGTTTTGCCCCTGCCTGGGTCGCGGAAGCTTCCGGGTATTTTTCCGGGCGTTTTTATATGCCCGCGCCAAAAAATCTGTACCGCATGACTCCGGCAGCCATGGAAGAAAAATTAAAAAGCGGCGAGCTGCCCCAGCATCCGGCGTTTGATGCCACAGCCGAATTTCTGCAGAACAGCAAACAGTTAAGCCTGTTGCTGGAAATGGCCTGGATGGATGCCATTAAAGAACGTTATTTTGAGCTGCTGGAAAAAGCCGGTGCCTTAACGCCGGATGATTTATTACGCCTGCTGGTGAATGCTCTGCGCGCCGAACAGGGCGAATTGTTGGCCAGTCATATCCGCAGGCTTTATCCGCTGGCGATGATTGACGAATTTCAGGATACCGATCCACAGCAATACGAAATTTTTAACCGTATTTATCCGCCGGATAATGTTGCTAAACCGTCTGAACATAAATCTGACACCGCGCTGGCGACGCAGGTAGGTCAGCACGGATTAATTATGATCGGCGATCCCAAACAGGCTATTTATGGCTTTCGCGGTGCCGATATTTTTACCTACATTAAAGCCCGGCGGCAGCTGGTGGACGAACGCCGTTTTACCCTGGAAAAAAACTGGCGCAGTCACACGCAGCTGGTGAACGGCGTTAACCAATTATTCGCCGGCCACGACAGCCCCTTTGTGTTTGATGACGACATTCAGTTCGTTAACGTATCGGCGGCGGGTAAGCCGGATAACCGGCCGCTGCGCGTGGCGGGCGAGGAGCAAACGCCGTTGCAGTTGTGGCACGACGGTGAAGAATATTCCCGCGCCCGTGCGCAATTTCGTGTTGCCGAACAGTGCGCGGAAAAAATCGATGCCCTAATGCACGGCACGGCAACCTTGGGCGATACGCCAGTGCAGGCGCGGGATATTGCGGTGCTGGTGCGCAGCCGTAAGCAGGCGGGTTTAATTCGTGAAGCCTTATCCGCGCGTCAGATCGGCAGTGTGTTTTTAACCCGCGACAGCGTGTACGACAGCCTCGAAGCGCGGGATGTCTTTGCCTGGTTACAGGCGGTGGCGCATCCGACGGACGAACGCGCTTTGCGTACCTCGCTGGCGACCGAAACGCAGGGGCTGACCGCCGCACAGCTGGATATCCTGCTGAACGACGAACAGGCGTGGGAAACGGCACTGGAACAGAACCATGCGTATCACCAGTTGTGGCAGCGCCGAGGGGTGATGGCCGCACTGATGCAATGGCTTGAAGAAGATGGCCGCGCCCAGCGACTGCGCCGTCAGCAGGATGGTGAGCGGCGCATTACCAACCTGATGCATCTGGGCGAATTGTTGCAGGGCGCAGCCCGCCGTTTACGTGGGCATGAGGCGTTATTACGCTGGTTTGGTGAGCATCTTTTCTCCGCCAATCGCAGCGGTGATGAAGCGCAACTGCGTTTAGAAAGTGATGCCAATCTGGTCACCATTGCCACCATTCATAAATCCAAGGGTCTGGAATATCCGCTGGTGTTTTTACCGTTTTTGTGGGACGACAGCTACCTGCCCAATGCGCGCAGTGATACCCAGTATTTCAGTGAAAAAGACGGCATGGTGCTGAACCTGGAGCCCGATAACGAAGCCAAAGCGCTGGCCGAGCGCGACTCATTGGCCGAGTCATTGCGCCTGTTGTATGTGGCGTTAACCCGTGCGGTGCAAGGCTGTTTTATCTGGCTGGCGGATGCCGTCGATGGCAAAAGTAAAAAAGAGAAAAAATCCCGTATTGCGCAGTCGGCGCTGGGCTATTTATTGGCGCTCAAAAATGATCCGGATTGGGCGGGGCTGAAACAGCCCGGACAGCAGTCTGAGCAGCAGCCAGAACAACAAACAGAAAAACAAGCAGAAAAACAAGCAGAAAAACGAGCCTTTAGTGTCGGCGACTTACCGCTATGGTCAGCGGATGCTCTGCGCCAGGCACCGGCGCAGCAGGATCGTCCGGCCGCAGCATTATGCCGGGCGCAGCGTTGGGACAGCTGGCGTGTGAGCAGCTACAGCCAGCTGACCGCAGACGATCATCACTACCAGGAAGATGTACTGGTCATGGATGAAGGCAGAGCGACGGATGAGCCTGAGCCTGAGCCTGAGTCAGTGGTGGCCGATGAGTTTTTATTGGCAGAAAGCAATGGCCGTGAATTTCAGGCCGATGCCCCGGCATTAACCTTTGCCAAAGGTGCCAACGCCGGGACCTGCTTGCACGCCATATTTGAACACTGGGATTTTGTCGATGAAGACCATCTGAAAACCATCGCCGAGCGTGAGCTGAGCCATTACGGCCTGCTGAATACCGCTGATGATGGTGCAACGGGGGATGGTGTAAATGCTGATGCCGTAAAAAAACAGCAGATAGCCGACGTCGCACACTGGCTGCAGGCGGTGGTGAACAGCCCGCTGATGACGGCCCAGGGGGATACGTTTGCCTTAGCCGATATTGGCCACAGCGACCGTCTGGATGAAATGGAGTTTTATTTGCCGGTACAGGCACTGCAGGCGGCGGACATTAATCGCTTGCTGAATGATCCGGGTAAGGCCGGGCGTTTTCATTTCGATACCCTCAGTGGTTACCTGAAAGGTTTTATCGATCTTATTTTTTGTTATCAGGGGCGTTATTACGTGGCCGACTATAAGTCCAATCATCTGGGCTTCAGCCTCAAAGATTACACTCCGGCAGCGCTTAAACAGGCGATGGCCGATCATCAATATGACTTGCAAGCCTGGCTCTATACCGTTGCGCTGGACCAGCTGTTGCGCCAGCGTCTGCCGCAGTATGACCCGCAGCAGCATCTCGGTGGTGTGTACTATTTCTGGTTGCGTGGCATGCATCTGGGCGCGCAGGCACCGCGTTTAAGCGCGGAGGATGCCGGCGTTTCACAGCAGGATTTATTTGCCGCACCGTCCCTGACCCAGGTGCCGGGTGTGTATTACCACGCGGTGGATCTTGCAGAACTGCAACAATGGCGTCAGGTGGTTTTACCCACCGCGCACACAGTGGAGGCCCGTGCATGAAGCAGCCGCCATTAAAACATTCCCTGAATCATTACCTGCCGCCTGCGCAGGCGGCGGGCGAAGTCAAAAACCTGCGTGACATTGACCGCCAGGTCGCCATGCAGATTCTGGCCTGGGAGCAACAGGCTGATCCTGTTGTGGCCGACGACGAGCGCCTGACGGTCTTGGTGATGGCCTCATTGCTGGTCAGTGTGGCGTTGGGCAAAGGTCAGGTTTGCCTGCCACTGGAGGCCTGCCCGGTGGCGGAATGGCGCGAGACCTGGCGTTCGTTGGCGCCTGTCGCCGCACAATCTTTGCGTGCCTGCCACACGGTGTTCAGTGTCGATTCTGTGGGCACAGAACACCGTCCTCTGCACGCAGACTATGCTCAGCAACCGCTGGTGCTGCAGGGTAATAACCTCTATCTGGCACGTTACTTTTTCTATGAACAGGGCGTGCTGCACCAGATTCATCAGC
>Ga0100379_10004941_pt1 | contig 11602 bp, 11 predicted proteins | sample CryGeymeta201503_FD_80418 | JGI IMG/M metagenome (GOLD analysis project Ga0100379, IMG submission 80418) | Groundwater microbial communities from Crystal Geyser aquifers in Utah, USA - Crystal Geyser metaG 2015-03 | ecosystem: Environmental > Aquatic > Deep subsurface > Groundwater | place...
AAAGCTCTGACTGGGTTTTTGCTGGAGATGCGGAAGTATGGAATCAGCAAGGCGAATTACAGAAGTTCGGAGATATTTTTGAGTCCATAGGGGTATGTTAAACTGTATTTGCTGAATATCGAGGAAGACAATAAGCATAGCTGTTACTACACAGTGCTGAGTTAGAGATAAAGAATCAAGGAATATTTATTGGCACCTGAGCAGTTGGCTAGTTTGAATAAACTAGAAATGGAGACAAGATTCGATCAATACAAGGCAGATCTCTTTGCTATCGGACTCATCCTAGTAGAGCTGATAACTCTAGATCATGCGAATTACTATTTCGATTACTAAACTCTGGAGTTTATGATGGGTAAGGTCTACTTCATGTTGGACAGCTATGCCTCCACTAGATTTTCGGAGGGATTTATCAACTTGATCAAAGGAATGCTGCAGCCAGAGCCATACAAAAGAATAGATATTGAGGAATCTCATGAGTATTTCAAGAAATTTAGTGAGAGAGACAGACCTGTGTACTGCATTAGATTAGAGGCAGATCCGAACACAGATATTTAGAAGACTACTGAACAACCAAAGCGAAAGATAATGCTGAGCAGCATAAGCAAACTCACACCTAAGCCCATCTCAACTTTGTCTTCAACCAGCACCTATCGTCCTTCATCTTTGAATTCCTCCAGCCACAAAAGAACCGAATAGTGACTTCAGATTCCTTATGATTTTCCATTGATTACAATGAGTTATTATTCTGCTATTTTATGACTCATGGAAGGTGCTATATTGTTCGCCGAATAGAATATTAATATAGCATTGGAAAGTAGATGGAGGTCACTCACGAAGGTCTAACTTACAACATGGAGGCCAAAATAGGTGAAGGATACACAGCATAGGTGTATAAAGCTACCAACAGGCAGAAAACGATTTGTGTGAAGGTCATCCATAGTGACTTCTTGCAGCACCAGTTGGGAAAAAATCTGATCAGCAATTAAATCAAAATCCTTAAAAAGTTAGAACATCCTCAAGTGCTAAAATTCCTCAAAAAAGAGTAAAGCAAAACTCTCATGATCATCACTGAGTATTGCTCGGGAGGAACCCTCTACGACCTACTCAGAAGTAAAGGCAAATTTCCTGAGAAGGAGGCCAATAGCATCATGAAGCAAATCATCGAAGGGTGTCTTTATATTCATCAACAAGGGGTCATCCACAGAGACCTAAAACCAGAGAACATTTTTTTCACCGATAAGAGTCACAAGCATATCAAGATTGCTGACTTTGGTTTTGCGGTGAATATGCAAGACTCTAAGCTGATATCAGCCAATGTAGGATCACCTTTGTATATGCCCTATGAGGCTCTAACGGACAAAAAGTTTTCAACACATTCTGATGTGTTCGCTCTTGGAGTGATGTGGTTTGAATTGCTGACTGGAAAGACTCCGTTTGCGGCAGCAACTGAATCAGAATTACAATCGATGACAAGTAAGGAACAAATAAGAAAAGTAGAGATTCAATGCTCAAAAAAGGTCAAAGATATGATCTATCGATGTCTAAAGACCAAATCCTTTGAGAGACCGTCCTTGTTGGAATTATTGGGTGCATTTGAGTCAGAAAATGTCGATAAGACCAGAAGCAAAACATTTTACAATGGATCTAAAGATCTGGTGCTAATCACGAAGGACAAAAAAGCCAGCAAGGAAAATGTATGTCCTCAAATCAACCAACCAGCTTCAAGAAACAGATGCAAAACTAATATGGAAATAAAAATTCAACACACTGAGCCTATCTCGAAAATGCTATCAAAACAGTTGCCCAACAGAACAAGAGCCTCAAGCAAACAATCTGTCACAGGAGGTCCAACTCTGTCCAAAGAAGATCTTCTCAAACTTTTAAACAAACTTGAAAAGATAAAATTCAGCTTCCTTCCTATTTCTGTTCAGGACAAATTCACTGCTCTTCTCAAAATATACCAAAATTTCATTCTGGGAATCAAATCTGCCAAAAAAGTATAAGAATAGCTGAAAAGAGACGACTTCATCTATGCCTTATCTTCCAGTCAAAATGAACAGGATCTATGCATAGCAGCCTACAGTTTTGTGAGAAGATTGATCCGTTTGGCAAAAACATACAAGGAATTCAGCAAGACCATCGATGATTTATCCGTGTTGTGGGGGCACATTCAGGCTCAGTGCTTGATCAAGGTATGATAGTCTATATTCAACTGCATCTTTAAAGTAGACAATATCATTAAGAGCTTCAGAATCTGGTTCGAGTCAGTCGACTGTTGTCCTTTGATCTGTTCTTGTCAAGACCTTTCTGGAGGCTGGAGTTGTTCTTCAGTTTAGGACCTTACTGGACAGTGCAGGAACGATGAGAATTGATTTTTACTTCAGCCTTTCTAGCTTTGGGCTTTGATAAATCCTAACGAACCTGTATACTGATGAATCTCCACTACTATTTCTTCTTGGAGAGGCTTTCAGGAGTGGTGTGTTTGTTGAGAGCTTTGACTGATCTTCCTACTTGTTTTCTCTATCGATCGATCTCATCTCCTTCAGTTCTGAGACCAACAGGTCCTAATTTTAATTTTAGGTTGATGACAGGTCTTTCTCTTGAGCTGTTTTATGAATTTCTGAGAGACTTCTCATACTTGCGATGGTATTCTTTGATGTCGACAACTTTGAGTTTTTTGAGGTAGTGGTATTATTCAATGTCGCTGCTATGGCTGCTTGAATGTCGTCTGCGGGTGATTTAGTTTTTCTTCTAAAATTTATAGGTCCGAAGTCTAGATCTTTGAAATCTAGCCTCGATGGCATTTCTGATTTATTTTTATTTCTGAGTGAGAGCCGGTATTTTAGGTTGCTCTTCTCGTACTTTGTAGGAATATTTGCTGCCGCTGGCTTTAGAGGAGTTGCTTTTGGAATAATGTCTGGTTTTGTCGTTCTATTTTTTGAGCTTGGACTTGAAGAAGTTGAACGTCTTGTCCATTGTTAGTTAGGATTATTATGAAATTATTTTACAGTATTATCGACCTCCTCATATTCAAAAATCACGCATGATAGACACCTTTATTCCGTCAAATGAAGTACCCTCTCCTTGGTACTACCAGAGAACTTCCACCTTGTGACGTTATTCTTCGTTATTAACGTCGACCTTTGAAGGTTTGAATCGTTTAAGAGGCTGATGTCTGCCCATTTAATTGGCAAATTCTTCAAAAGAAACCTACCCCAAACAGAGCATACCTTGCAGCCTATATTCCCTTTCTTTTTAGTTGAAATACAGGCCCAGAAAACCATAGTCGACAGTGCTTTTGAGTATTTTTCCCAATTATTTGGCCCCTATATCTAAACTTTTCTCCAAATCAGGATAACTATCTGCATGCTCCCCAGCTTCATAGGTAATTTCAACCAAAGTACAGAGCAAATTGTCATACATGAGCCAGTAATAAGGGAAGTAGCTGCTTTTTGATTCTTGACTTTTGAAAATATTTCTGAAAAAGTTATAGAGCAACTCGTTTCGCATTTCATTGCCTGATGGGCCGACCCAAGGCTCAACTAGCTTGGCTAGTTCGATTTGAATGGCCTATTATTTTTTAGTTTATGCCTACTCCTATTACTAGAACTAAGCAGGCAAGCACTCCTTAATACATGGAGCTATCTTCCCATATATCTCCTCAAATTCTACAGTTTTGTAAATCTTCTCACACTTGTTGAATATTCTGCTTTTGCTTTTCCTGAACTTTTCTTCAAAAACGAACTTGTAGCCGATGAATAACTCACAGGCTATGATGATATTGATGAAGCTATAATCAACTCCGTATATCTAGTTGTGCTCTCCGATTTACTGGTCTAATTTCAAAATTTCCTTTCGGATTTTGTTGCTCAGGTTTTAGTATTTTGTCTTCTTTACTGTTTCGTGGCCCAGTAGATATTTGTAGAAATCCTCCAGCATAGGAAACAGGGTTTTCCTGAGTTAGATGAGCCTTTCATTGATTTTTGTCCATGAAAAGATATCAACCCAGAGTGCAGGCCTGTCCTCACAGATCTAACTCATATCCGAGCGGTTGCTTCTGCTGAAACTGTCATTGACGATGTAACCAATTATTTCGTACTAGTTAAACAGCTAGCCTTGATAGGTCCTGAGCACATAAGGTCGTGATTATATTTCTGTCACTTATTCGAGGTAATATGGTAGCTTTGATATTTTGATCATTGTTGCGATTTTTCTGGCCTTCATGTCCACCATTTGATAATGAAAAGATGGTTCGTGTCTGATTTCTGATGTATGCTCCTCGGTGGAGGTACGTTCGCCTATAACTGTGCTTTCTGTGGTGTTGATCATAAGATGCTTTTGTTCAAAATTATAATTTGGTTATAGGTTGAATAAAAATTACTTTGATGAATAGATAGGCTAAATTTGATAGGTCAGATAGTGGAGGGACTCGTTTTGTTGTCTTTGGTATGCCAACATATGTATCAAAAGATATGTTGATTCATGAAAGTTTGAGGCTTAAAAGACAGTGTTTATGTACTGTCGGAAGCAGCATTAAAAATGAGATGTTATACAATCACTTTCATTTATGGATTTGGAAGCCGACGATTTCTCCGTAGTCTCTGAAACATTTTCTGCAGAGCATGAGGTCGTATTTGCGGATGAGACCAACATTGAGAGTGCATCTGCGGCACTGGCGGGCGTCCTTTCCGAACTTGCGAGTATGGGTTCTCCACTGGTTGTTGGGCATGGTGTGGTTAATTAAATATTAATTATTTTCAAGAAATCCCAAAATAATGACACTTAAACTTTTTTCTTCCCCTTTCGCCTCAACACATAAAAACAGGAGTTCTGCTTTGACTCCGTACTGCTCTGGAGTACTCTCAACTCGATAGTTTATAATAATAAGGCTATGAGTAAAGAATTAAACAATTATAAGACCAGTCTTTGCTGGCACTACGTCAATAAAGGACATTGCTCCCTCTTCGAAAAATGCTACTTCGCACATGGGCAGGCATAACTCAGGCGAAAAGATGATCCTCTTCCACCTTCGATGCCTCCTCCTTGCACGCCAGTTTCAAATTACAAGACACAGCTCTGCAAAGTAACAGAATGAGTTAGTTAGTACTTTAGTAAAGGATATTGTCGAAATGATACGAGCTGCCAGTTTGCACATGGGTCGAGAGATATTCACGGGTTGGTGGTGGCTTCAAATGCTCCCATTCGACCTGTTCCCACTCCAACTCCAATTACAGATTATGGACAAGCTGGGCAGTTTTTGCTGTCTATTCTCAAAAATCTCGAGCAGGTATTTCCTGATGAGGTGGCAAAACGAGTCCTAATCAAAAAAGGTGTAGAGCTAGTAGGAACGGGAGACTTGCCTGAAGCCAACGAGATCATAAATGAATTAGTGAGCAGTAATACTTTATCGGAAAGACAAAAAGAACAATGCCAGACCATTTTATCAAATGCCTACTCACTGCATAAAATATCTTTTGGGCAGTATTGATTTCGAATGTTTTTTGATTTTGTTTTTGATAATTCATAACTATCATGCGTGCCGCCCTTATTCTCGCAATTGTGGTTGTAGCCATCGCTCAAGAAAAAATCAACTACGTCAGCACACCAGATCCCAGCTTGCCTATTGAGCTTATCGTCTAACGCTTTGCAGCCCAGCAGCCAGAAGTTTATCAAAAAGTTTTCCTCAACTTCATCAACGAGCGCATCTCATTTTGGAAAGCCGAAATGACAACAGACTAGAAGATCCGTGAACAGATAATATTCTTAATCACCGAACCCAGTAGTCCTTTGGAAGTTAATTTGAGGGAATATATGCAAACAAAGCTCTTTGATAAGTTGGGTAAATATCGTTAGATTTAGAGATGGGAAAGTTGACTCAATCACTACAAAATGAAATCCGAGAAAAGCCTGAAAATTTCTACTTGACTTTCGACATCTACGATCTATTGTTTGATTGATTTGATCGCTATTTCATTGTACGATGTTATCTGCTATATTAGTTATAATGTAACAATACTTGAGGCATCGAAGACCAGAACCTATCTTCAAGCGCCCTCTGAGTAGAAAAAGCCCAAGTAAAACAAAATCTATCAGTGCAATGGAGCTACCAAACATCTATACACGTTAACTTCGACTCCAAATACCATAAGTAAACCTCAGCTAACACAACGTTGTGAGAAGATAGATAGGAAAGGTGATATCATTTAGCAAAAATAAAGGAGGCAGTTTGCTACCTGAATTGTATGAAAGATTACCGTAATCTGTCAAACCTTTTGGCTATGGTAGTGAGGAGTATCGAGGGAAATTAGAAATGGTGAATAATATTTTAGGAAGTTGTGATTTGAAGGCTAAAGAAAAAGATGTTATGGTTGGCAGAGGCAAAAAGTCGCAAGCAGTTTATGTCTTCTTCATAAGTAAGGCTGAAAATAGGTAGATTTTCCGTATCACCCTCAATCTTTGTGCTGCTAGAAATCCGTCATCTTGAAATGCATAGAAAAGTAAGGAATCGGTCTATAAACGAGCACAAATAACAAGTGGCATTTTGTCTGTTCATCATGTCATAAAATATTGCTGAAAATCAACGAGCAAGAGTATCGACATTAAAGACCATCAAATGTTCACAATCGTCAGAGAAAGTTGCTTGATTTTGCACTTCACATTGCTTCAGGTCGATACAAAAAGCACTTGTTAGAGGATGACCCATCAACCATATCTTTTGAACATGTCAAAAGTCGATTCAAGCATGTTTATCCAAAAAAGGCCGCTGAGAGTCTGCCCTGATTGATTTGAATCTTATGCTGTTTGAGGAAAGAAAAGGTCGTTGAATGGTTGAGTGAACGGCAAACATTTAATTTTTAGAAGAATAGAAATAACATGAGAAAATCGAAATAAAAAGGAAACTCCCAATCAGCTACTTCCTTATTGCCACTAGACCTCAAGAGCAGTAGGAAGAGAAGTCCATCTATTTTGACACTTTCGGTGCGAAAAAGTCTGGAAGGTCGGATAATTATCCCTCGGGACAAAAGGAAAAACTAAACAAGTTAGCACAACCACCTTGTCTCAACTTGCAAGCCAATAATACAAAGCATGAACGTCAGTAGGCATTATATTGAGGACGACCTCACAAAAACTGCAAATATTCAATTCAGCAAAAAGAATAAATCTCATCTTCGGCATGTCCGCAGTCAATCGAATCAGGTGGGTTATTAAAACGACAATTTATCTAACTTTTCAAACAGTCTAGAAAATATTTCACAGGAGGTTATTGAAATTCCCTTCAGCAAACGTAAAATAATTCCCAGAGATAAAGAAAATGTAACAAGTAATCGCAACAGCAGAGGGCTTGAATTCACATGTAAAAACAGAATTTTGAATAACAAGAAAAACGGTGGCCCAAAAAATGGTTCCTTGGATTCACATAAGAATAAAAATAAGGGAAGCAAATTAAGGGAGAGTTTACTATCTTTCAACAAGAGAGACACTAACAGACATATTTTTAGTCTGATACCCAAAGGTAAGAAGCATATAGGAAGTGGATCTAATTTGATAACGTTGATCACTGATTTTTCTTTAAAGGCGATTAAAATAACAGCCAATGGATCTATACTTTACTTGGCCTTACACAAGTAAACAGGATCGATTTATGCCATAAAATCCTACAGAAAGGCAGCCATCAGACCCAAACTCAACTAGCTTATTATATAAATCAAGTTAGGTGTTTTATTCGGGCATCCAAATTACGCCAAAGTTTATGGCTTTTTCTCAGACAACGATAACTTTTACCTCATCAAGGAATACCTGGAATAGGGACCTATCAGTTAACAACGCTGTTATATGAATGATGGGCTGGTCAGCCAGGCACTTAATCAAGTGTTATTTGCTGCTAGCTGTCTATCAGATTTGGTAGATATGAGGAAGTGGTCAATCGATATTAACAAAATTTCTCGAAGTAATGTAATTATAGTTTTAGCCTAGGGAATCGCCAAGATAACAAGTATCAATTATAGTGAGGAAAGCCATGATTTCAACTCTGAATAGACTAGACAGACGATAGAGTGGTTTTTTGAGGCTGATGACAGGAGATCCACTTTATAAGGCACCATGGTCACCAACTACATGAATTTCTCAAAAATTCAGAATTTCTCAGGAGTCGGCAAGCAAGCAACATCTTTCATCGACTCGCTCAATAAACCCTTCATGATTAACCCTAACTCAGTATTCTCTCTTCTCTAACATCCATTCCTACGTGAAACAAGATTCAAGGCTACTATGCAGGAGTGAGGAGTTCACCAATTCAAACAATGAGTTTCTTTTTTGATATCATTTAGCGTTAGCTATGATTTTTTGACTGTTGAGACTGATATGTGTTCAAAAGAGCGCATTTATTATATAGTTAAAATAAGGTGGATGAAGCAGAAGGGTAAAGGCTCAAAGAGGAAGTAGGTGGAGGTTCAGGAGGAAGAAGAATTGTAGGAGGTTGATCTTGAGCAGACGAACTTCAATTAGATTGAAAAATTACAAGAGTACGGGATCAATGCTGCTGATATTGCCAAACTCAAGGCGAATGGCTTCTGCACGATTTCCAGCATTATCATGGCACCAAAAAAGGAGCTCACTAATGTCAAGGGTATTAATGAGGGGAAAATTGACAAAATTATGGAAGTGGTCAGAAAGATAGAAAACCATGGCTTTATGTCCGGAAATTAAGTGGCCATAAAGAGAAAAAATGTTATCAAAATAACGACAGGCTCACCTCTTCTTGATGAGCTGCTGGGTGGAGGTGTCGAAACAATGTCCATCACTGAAGCTTTTGGCTAATTCAGAACAGGAAAAACACAATTAGCACATACTTTATGTGTTACAACTCAACTGCCCAGATAAAAAGGAGGAGGCAACGGTAAGGTGATTTATATCGATACAGAAGGAACCTTTCGGCCTGAAAGAATCATCAAAATTGCCGAAAGGTTTCAGCTCGATCCTGAGGAGTGCCTCTAAAATATCAAATATGCTCGTGGATATACAGTGTAACATCTGATTTCTTTGCTGAATTTTGCTGCAGCCATGATGATGGAAAGTCCTCATTCGCTTATGATCATCGATTCTATTATGGCAGTCTTTAGAAATGATTATACAGGGAGAGGAGAGTTATCAGAAAGGCAGCAAGTGTTGGGCAAGGTTTTGAGTAAGCTAATGAAGTTAGCCGAGCAGTTCAATGTGGCAATATACATGACCAATCAGGTGATGGCTGATCCTGGCAACACCATGGCTCATGTTGATCCAAAAAAGCCCATAGGAGGTCACGTTCTGGCCCATGCAAGTACAACAAGGCTCTACTTTCGCAAAGGCAAAGGTTAGCAAAGAATTTGCAAGATTTTTGACAGTCCATGTCTAGCCGAGAACTAGGCAACTTTCGAAATTTCGGAAGGAGGCATCATTGACGCCAAAGATTGATGATAGTCTTTATGATTTAGTATAAATCAAAATAATTAACATCAGGGTAGAATGAAAGTCCTGAAGTGGTCTTTTTTGTATTAATTTTGTAGAACATTTCTGACATTTTTCTTGAGGAGACGGTTCAATTTCATTCTTCTTGTTTTTCGGCAGTACTACAGCCATTCTTGCTCCTTCTTTTTCTGAGCGGTCTAGTGAGGCAAATGACCCACTTGAATGTTAGATTGCCAGAGAGAATTTTTATGAGATCTAGATTCAAAAATGGAGTGTGACTGAGCATTGTTGATCGTTTTTACTCTGAAATTTTACTATTTTGTGTGATGTTTCGGGCAAAGAGGACCAATATCCTGTTTAGTGCTTCTGTAGACCTTCTGATATAGTTTGTTTTTGGCTCTTTCAACAGATTCGGATTTGATGCGAGATTCCCTCTTCTGCTAAATATTCTCCATTTTTTATAGTTTAGTTATGAGTTTCTTGTAATTGCTTTTCTCCTTTGTCTCAGTAAGGAAGTGTTATCTTTCTCGGTGAGTTTCGATATCCCCATCTATCGTTTTGCCTCTTTTGTGGGAGGTGAACCTTTGCTATCGTTTTCGGGTCAATTCTTACAATTTAGCCTTATTGAAAGGACTTTTGTTGAATTGCTAGCGAGATGTGCTAGCATTGCTTTGGATTTATGAATAACTACGTTATGACATTTTTTTCAGCCTAATTTTATTGTCTGTCTATCTTTTCTTGATATCTTTCTACCAATTATGCCGATACTCTTATGCAGTCCTAAGCATTTCCTTCTCTTCTGTCCTGAACCTCCTCTTTATCTACTCAGTCTTATAGGCCCATTTTTTATCATTATTCTGATATACCTGAACCCTATCTTTCAGCAATTTGTTCCTCCGTTATGAACTTCTCTCTTGCATTCGACCGATACTCGCTGCTTTTTTCATGTTGGAATCGTTATATTGCTCATCAAGCCGTCCTTTGTTATTTTATGTGATGACTTCGTATTTTTTCTAGTTGAGCAATTTAGCAAATTATTCTGAATTTGATGACTATGGTACATGAGTAGATCTTCCTTAATTGATTTTAGGCGTAGTGATGATCTTCTTTAGGCGTGCTGTTGGAGATGGAACTGTTGAGGATTTTCCGAAGGGTGCGTGTCTCTTTCTGAACTTTGAGCATGAATCTTGGACACTATAAAATTATATTAGTTTTATAGTTGTTTGATAAATAAAAAAAATAATGCAGGTCACAAAACACGAGCTCATCTATCAAAACCAGACCAATAAGTAGACATTTAGAAGAACAATAAACAAATTTAGACATAGCTCGCACAATAAGAAACATCTTCACAATCAGACTCAATATCAGTCAGCCGGAAAGTACACGCAAGAACAAGAGGAATAGGAACATAGGCTCAAAAAAATCAGTAACTCTACTATGGACGCTCCTGCTCATAAAAATAGTAAAGATACAATGGATGCCAGGCGTAGAAGAGTGGACTCATCGGTCGATCAAATCTATAACCTCAGGAAGAATGCCTACAAGAACTATATAAGGGAAATCTATATCAAGATCAACTAGGAGCTGAGAAAAAAGAATTCATACTTCAATATCGTTCCTCAAAATATCAAAATGAACAACTACTCCGATGCCCTAACCACCAAGTAATGTAAACCTTCCATGAAATGGTAGTAGGCTGAAGCTCCATAAATCAAACAAAAAATCAAGGAGAAACTGAAATTGCAGAAATTGCAGGAAGAAACAGCTTCTTTGGAGAAGATAAGGCACAAGTTATTCGTGATCAAGAAAAGCTCAGATAAGAGATTGGATAATGCTTTGGCCATTGATACTGTTAGTGCAAGGCAGAAAAGATTGAGACAGACTTTTTTCAATGATGCCCAAGCCAATACGATTACTGAGGAGTCGGAAAATGTTAAGACCGAAGCTGACATTGTACTTGTTAGTAAATAAAAAGAAACAGAAATGCCTTCTGTTTATATCGCCTAAAAACGCAAAGAAAAAGCATTTACTCTCAGCATTCCTTCAGCCTCGAAGAAAATAACAGCAGAAGATTATGTCCCTTCAACCAGCATTTTTAACATCAAAGATCCATTTGTGTGCGGTCTTCACAGTGACAAGCAAAGCACTCAATAAA